>Ga0209062_1002534_pt1 | contig 24119 bp, 27 predicted proteins | sample Coa_R2_2_FD_187158 | JGI IMG/M metagenome (GOLD analysis project Ga0209062, IMG submission 187158) | Surface soil microbial communities from Centralia Pennsylvania, which are recovering from an underground coalmine fire - Coalmine... | ecosystem: Environmental > Terrestrial > Soil > Unclassified... | reverse complement strand
CACCGGCGTGGGCAAGACCGAACTGGCGCGCGCGCTGGCCGAGTTCCTCTTCGATGACGAGAATGCCATGGTGCGCATCGACATGAGCGAGTACATGGAGAAGCACGCCGTCTCGCGCCTGATCGGTGCCCCGCCCGGCTACGTGGGCTACGAGGAGGGCGGCCAGCTCACCGAGGTGGTACGTCGCCGTCCCTACTGCGTGGTGCTGTTCGACGAGATCGAGAAGGCCCATCACGATGTCTTCAACATCCTGCTGCAGGTGCTCGACGACGGGCGCCTGACCGACGGCCAGGGCCGCACGGTGGACTTCAAGAACACCGTGATCATCATGACCAGCAACGTCGGCTCGGCGGCGATCCACGAGTATCAGGGGCGTCCCGAGCAGATGCGCGCGGCCATGATGGAGGCGCTGCGGGCCAACTTCCGGCCCGAGTTCCTGAACCGCGTGGACGAGGTCATCGTCTTCAGCTCGCTGACGCGCGAAGAGATCGCCCGCATCGTAGACATTCAGATCGCCCGCACGGCCAAGCGTCTGGCAGATCGCGGCATCGCCCTGAAGCTCACGGATGCCGCGCGGGAGCGCCTGGCCGAGGAAGGGTACGATCCCACCTACGGCGCCCGCCCGTTGAAGCGCGTCATCCAGCAGCGCATCCTGGACCCGCTGGCGCTGCAGGTGCTGCAAGGCACCTTCCACGACGGCGACACGGTGGAGGTGGACACCGACGTGACGGGATACACCTTCCGCCGCGCCGCGGCAGGTGAACTGGCGGCCGCGGCCGTATAGCCTGATTCGGATTCCTGCACAGGGCCCCGACCGGTGTCAAACCGTCGGGGCCTTTGTCTCTAATCAGAAGCTGGTTTCATTTTGACATCTTCCCCTCCACGTGCATACACTGACATAGCCAGTTGTACGGAGGACTCGCCTATCAACGCACGTACCCGCTCGTCGGCCGTACGTCGTGCTAGCCCCCCCTCGCCCCTGGTGCACGACATCGTTCGCGACGTTTTGCCCATCTTCGTTCTGACGCGCTTCGTCTTCATTGCCCTGACCGTGCTCATCCCGCTGGTATTCGCCCTGTGGGGTGCGCAGCCGCTGGCGCTCGCCCACGACAACGGCACCGGGACCATCCTCGACGAATGGAACCGCTGGGATACGCGCTGGTACGACGACCTGGCGCGGCTGGGCTACAACCTGCGCGGGCCAAACGGCTACAAGAACGTGGCCTTCTTCCCGCTCTACCCATTGCTGGTTCGCGCGCTGCACGATGTGCTCGCGGTCGGCCTGCGCAACGTCCTGGGCTTCGCGCCGTCCGATCCGTGGTTCCCACCCTTTCTGGTGCCGGGGCTCATCGTCTCCAACGTCTGTTCGCTGGCCGCGCTCTGCTTCTACTATGCCCTGGTACGTCTCGACTACGACCGCGGCACCGCTCAGCGCGCCGTCACCCTGCTGGCCCTCTTCCCGCCCGCCCTGTATATGTTCGCGGCCTACAGCGAGGGCACCTTCCTGCTCTGCGCCGCGGCCTTCTTCTACGCCCTGCGACTGCAACGTTGGTGGCAGGCCGGCCTCTGGGGATTGCTTGCCGCCGTCACACGACCGCCCGGAGCGGTGCTACTGCTGCCCTTCCTGATGGCCTGGGCCACGGCCTATCCGGTCGCTACCAGGCTCCTGTCCGCCCGCGCGCGGCTCGTCTTGCGCGGGCTGCTGGCTCGGGTGCGCATTCTGGTGGGGCAGGTGCGGGCTTTGCCGGAACCGGCGTTGTCGGTGCCGGACACCGTTTCGCTCTCTATCACTGTGCAACCGGCTGAGTCGACGCCACGCCGCCGCGCGCGCGACTTCGGCGGGGTGAGGTGGATGCGGCGGCAGGTAAGCACCTGGCCCCTGGAGGTGCGGCAGGCGCTGCGGAACGTCGTGCCCGCCCTGGCCATTCCCCTGGGACTTGGCTTATTCATGCTGGCCTTGTACCGTATGTTCGGCGATCCGCTCTGGTTCAGTCAGGCCCAGAAGGCCTGGTGGCGCACCTTCGCGCCGCCCTGGGAGACGCTGTACATCAGCGTGGCCTGGCCGCTGGGCGATCTGCTGGCCGGCCATCTCACGTATTGGGATCCCTACGCCTTCCACGACGTCTCGTACGCGCTCATAGGCCTGGGCGTCACCTGGTACGCCTGGCGCCATCTGCCGCGGCCCCAAAGCGCCTACCTGTGGCTGATCTGGCTCGCCCTGCTGAGCTGGCCGGCGATGCTGGCGGAGCGCTTGCCCGATGGCCACACCGGCGAGCCGCACCACGATGTGCTGATGTCCCTTCCGCGCATGATGTTGATGCTCTTCCCGCTCTTTACCTATCTCGGCCTGCAGCGGCGGTGGTATCCCTGGCTGGCCGGGCTGTCCACGATCGGCTTGCTCGTGTATACCTGCATCTTCCTGACCGGCGGGTGGATTTCGTGAGCCCCGGCTCGATGGCGGAATCGAAGAAAGCAATGGCCGAGCAGCACTCGCATCGCCTAGTTGGCGGACAAAGCAGCGCCTGGCAACGCCAGGAGCGTCTCGACGATGCAGCGCGCCTGGCCATCGCGCAAGCGGAAGAGGCCGCCGGAGCGGCCGGGCTGCATCACGCGACCTCAGACCTGCTCCTGTTTGCGCTCATTGGCGATGACCACGCTGCGCCCTCGCGCGCGCTGCTGGCCTGCGGGGCCGACCCCGCGGCTATTCGCGCGGAAGTGGCGCGTCCACCGCGAACGGGCGGCGGATCCGGCCGGTCACCTCTCAACGCAGCGGCGCGCGAAGCGGTGGTCCTGGGCGTCAACGAGGCCAGGCGGTCCGGCCGCGAGCGCGCCGGGCCGGGCCATCTGCTGCTGGGAGTGTTGCAGGAAGGGACCGGAGCAGGGGTACGCGCCATCAAGCGCCAGGGCGTCTCCCTCACCGCGCTGCGCGACGCCGTCAACGGCCAGATCGATGAGCACGACTTGTTCCGATCCAGCCAGGTTGATCAGTTGGTCGCCGAACTCCTCGAGCGCGTCGAGAGCATCGTGGTCTGTCCCGGCTGCGCGATCAGGCTGCCGGCTGGTTTCAATTATTGTTACCGGTGCGGTGCGAAGATCGGCGACTAGCCATTTTCTCTATCTGCCCCAATCGGGTGATTGCCGCCTTGTTTTGCGCATGTTATGACACGGGGTGGATGGATGCTCCGAAAGGCGGCAACAGTGGAACGTAGTAGACAAAGGCGCCACGGCGCATGAGCTCGCTCAGCACGAGATTGCTGGGCGGCGAGCTGCTGACAATACCTCAATTCTGCCACGAAATCATCGCCCATCTATCGTATCAATCGCCGGATCTGCGAGTTGACCAGCCGCGTCCAGGCATCTTGTCGGTGGCCCGCGCGTCCGGTCCCGCACACCAGTTCAACCTGCAATCGTCGTATCGCCTCTACCAGAGGAACCCGCGGGCCAGAGATGACCTCATCAGGCGATTGGTGCGCTGGATCGACACGACCGTCAACGGAGGGCCGACGGCAGGCACCTAGCCGGCGCTCCCAGGACGTACCCTGCGAACCTCGCGCACAAAGCAGGTTAGCCACGCCTACCGGCGATAGACCTCCAGCGTCGCGCCGTCCGTCAGCAGGCTGGCCGGGATCAAGGGGCTTGATAGCACGCGCCGGCCGAGCGTGGCGTAGCGGAAGCGGCCGCTACCGTGGCAAATGATGGTGATGTGCCGGCCAAGCCGCACCAGGTCGGCCCGACCGGCGCCGGGAGCGCTGCGCAACATCAGGTCGGCCGGCGCGAACACGCTGTCCGAGTCGTCGATTCCCAGGTAGGCGCGATACAGCGCAAGCAGATACATGCGCGCTCCCCAACTGTAGAAAGCGGCGCCACCGGGCTGGCCGGCGGAGTCGTACCACTCGTTGAACCCGCTACCTGATTCCACCGCACGCCTGGCCAACCCTTGCAGGACGGAGAGGGCCAGGCCCGGATTCTCGGCGTGGGCGGCGGCGATGGCGAGCAGGCCGCCCACTGTGGGCCAGTAGGCGTTCTGATAGCGATCGGACGCAATCCACTGGTGCAGCGGCCCGTAGTCTTGCGGGGCGTAGTCGCCGTACAGGACGCGGGCCGGCCCGGCACGATCCACCCCCAACAACTGTCCGGCATTCTTCTGAATCGCCCCCAGAATGGCGGCACTCTGCGATGGATCGGTCACCCCATTGGCTATGAGCAGCGCATTACCGTCGATCTCAAAATAGTCGCGACCCGCGGGCCGGGCGCGGTAATGGCCAACTGCCGCCAGGGGCAGCGCGTCGACGTGCGCCGGCGCGCTGACATCCCACAGCAGGCGATTGACGTCCGTGGCGATGCAAGACGCCGTGGCTGCATACTGGGCGGCGGCGGCGGGATTGCCGTCGAGCAACTCCAGCGCCGCCATGGCGTGGGTTGCGCTGTACCACAAGCCTTCCAACTGCGGCGAGTAGCCCTGGCGCGCCACCTGATCGGCCCAGTCCGTGGCCCAATGGGCGCCACTTGGGCGTATCACGGCGTAGATCAGACAGGAGCTACCCTGTTTCGGATCGACGTACGAGGCGTTGAGCCATTGCCAGCCGCGCTGTAGCGCCGGAAGGGCCTGGTGGACCATGGCGCGGTCGCCGGTTTGCCGGTAGGCGTCGAGCACTGCCGTGATCAGGATCGGGGTCTCATCGTACCAGCCGGAGTAGTCCAGGGTAATCCAGCCGCCAAATGGCCGTTGCTGGCCCAGCCAATAGCTGAGCTCGCTGCGGGCGAACGTGGAGAGGGTTCCCGCGTCGTCGGGGACCATACCCCAGGCGAAGCTATCGCGAAGCCACGGGGCGCGATAGAACGGGGCGGCGCTGTGCGTACCGCCCATCTGATTGGCCTCCAGGACGCCCAGGGCGACGGCTTCGGCCCGGTCAAGCAGGGTGTCCCCGGTGAGGAGGGGCAGCGTGGCGGAGGAGGCGCGCTGCGGCTGTAGGAGGCACAGCAGCAGCCACACGGATAGCAGGGACCGAGACGGAACGAGGCGCGACGCTCGACGGTGCATGCTCTCCTCAGGCAGGGTGTTGAGTCAATTATAGACAGAACGCTGCCCGCCGCGTGATACAATGCCCCCACAAGGCGCCCACCGGAGGCGCCAACGAGCGTACAGGGAAGCGCCGGCGATGACCGAAGACGACGTAGCCGCCTATATCGACCACCTGTGCGCGCACCTGCCACCGGCATACAGCCATCTGACGTCCGAGCAGGTGCGGGCGGTGCTGGATGCCGAGTCGGATTATTTCGAGCGTCGCTTCGGCCCGACGCAAGGCTGGCGCGCCCTGTTGCGCTCCCTCTTCATCCGGGGCGATCCGACGCCGCGGGAAATCGAGCGCGAGCGGCCCGCCTTTGAAGCCTATGTGGTCCAGGCGCTAGGTAGCCGGGGCGATCTGACGCCCGATGAGATTCGCGTGATCATGGACGTCGAGGGCGAGGCCGGCCCGCTCTGGCAGCGGCAGCCCAGGGATAAATCGGCACAAGCCCGCGACCGCTGAAAGGGTGGGGGTGCGGGGGTGCAACCCCCGAAGATACTACTTTGATTCCCATTCTCCTGGCAGGAGAAGGAGGCCAGGGGACATAACAGTACCGCATACGGGATTCGAACCCGTGATCTCCGCCTTGAGAGGGCGGTGTCCTGGGCCACTAGACGAATGCGGCAGGGGCCGTGACGGCGATAAGTATAGCGCGCCCGGCGGGCGACGGCAAGGCGCGAGCAGATCGCGGCCGGGGGCTACGATCCGCTTCATGTTTGCAGCCCGTGGGCAGATGCAACCCACATGCTTCCCCAATCCTGGCCTGCAAGGGACTCCCTGGCCGCGGGAAGAGGCGACGAGATCAACTCAAACCGCCGCGTGGCCAGCCCGTGACTCTCCCACTGTCGCTGAAAGCGAGTAGGGACGGCGGCGCCTGAACCGATCAGGAAGCGCTCGGCATGTGTTTTGGTGAAGCGCGTATCGCTCTCCGCCAGCTCCAGCATCTCCATGAAATAGGCCTCGTGGTCGGTCATCACGCTGAGGCGGCCGCCCGGCACCAGGGCCCTATGCACCTGGTCGAGAAAGGTCCCGCCGAAGATGCGGCGGTGCCGAAACTGCGGTTGCATGTGCGGATCGGGGAAGTGCAGCCAGACTGCCCGCAGGGATGATGGGACCAGCAGCGGGTAGAGCAGGGTAAAGTTGGCCCGGATAAAGCGGATGTTGTCGAGACCCTGAGCCGCGGCCCCCTGAGCGGCCATCAGGAGCGATTTCACGTTCGCCTCCACGCCCAGGAAGTTGGCGTCCGGCTCCGTCGCGGCCGTGGCACAGAGCGACTCGGCGCTGCCACAGCCCACCTCAAGCGTCAGCGGATGTGCGTTGGCGAACAGGTGCGGCGCGTCGAGCGGCGGGAAGCGGCCCGGTTCGCGGTACAGCTCCTGGTCCTCAAAGTGCAGCACATACCTGTCCAATATCTGCCGGCCCAGGGCCGGCGTCTTGTGCCAGCGTGTGAAGGTGCGTCTGGACATGACGGCTGCCCATTCTCAGGGCTGACCATCCCGTGGCACCGCCGACGCGTCATCAGGCCACAGACGAAGCCTGGCGACACCGGCGTAGTCAGCACAGTTGTTAGTCACCAGGGGTATATCCAGCGCCAGAGCCGTGGCGACGATCCAGGCGTCGGCAGTACCGACGGGCCGGCCGAGTTGACGCGCTCCGTCCATCACGACTGCCCAGGTGTGGCATAGCGCACGATCGGCTAGCACGATCACGAATTGCTCTAGAAACACCGCTAACCGCTCGAGACGAGCGGGACCCCAGCGGTACTGGAGTGCCCAACGGTCCAGTTCGGCAACCGTCATGAAGGAGACGGCCGGCAAACGGCCTGTCAGTAGCGGGCGGAAGCGCGCGGCGCGTGTGTCGCCGCGCAACAGGAAAGAAAGCACATCCGTATCGACCACACAACCCTGCGGCTCAACCTCGACTGTCATGGCCCTCATCGCTCTCGTGACGCCATCGACGGAGCGTAGCCAGGAATAAATCGATGTCCTCATCCTCGGGCCAGACATCGCCGCGCAGATCCTCCGCGCAGGCGAGTGGCCGAACGGCCTGCTGTGCGGCCAGAGTGGCCAGATCGGTTGGCGCCTGCGCAACAAAGGCAGAGCCCGGAATCGCCGCCGGTCCCATACGCTGACCCAGACGCTCCTGCGCACTCAGAGGTCGGTTTGTCCTATCGTGGGCCTGACGCAATTGGCGCAGAAAAGCTAGGGCAGCAGCAGCATCGTCGGCGGAGAGACCGTCTACCAGGGTGTGCAACTGCTCATAGATGGTCATGAAAGCCGTCCTTCTACGAAAGTATAGCATCCGTCGTAACGCATCCTAGATGGCCACCGATTATGCTGTAGTGGTAGTAAGGGGCATGGATGGCCGTCGCCCTACTTTTGCTCGTGTGATTCGAGTCAACCGCGTGGAGGTGTATCCTTGCCTGGACGCGATGCGTTCTTGCCCCGTGACCTGTCACCTGAGCGTGTAGCCTGTCGTATCGGCCTGATCTCCGATACACATATGCCCGAGAACTGCCTTGAACTCCCGGCGTCGGTCTTCGATATTCTGCAAGGCGTCGATCTGATCCTGCACGCCGGCGATGTCGGAGAGCTCTGGGTACTGGATCGCTTAGGGGAGCTTGCACCCGTCGCGGCTGTTCATGGCAACGACGAATCCGCCGATGCAACGCGGGCGCTGCCGTACCGGCAGGTTATCGCCCGCGCCGGCCAGCGCATCGCGCTGTGCCACTCTCACTTTGAGGATCCGGCGGAAGAGATGGCCTTTCGTCGCCGCGTCCGCGTCCGCGGCGACTGGCACTCGGTGTGCGCGGCATTTGGGCATGCAGCGGGCGCGGCTAGCGTCATCTATGGCCACACCCACGTGCCCATAGTCTACCGGCATGAAGGAGTGTTGCTCATCAATCCCGGCGCCATTGCACCACCATCACCAGTAACTCGCCAGATCATCCGGACCGTCGCTTTGCTGTACCTCGATTGCGATGGGATACCCTTCGTCACGCACGTGGATGTCGATCATGCCGACCATCCGTTTGAACCTGCTTGGCGGAAAGAACATGACTGGCTTGATAGTGGGGTCCGGGCGATCATACCTCGCTTCACGGAGTCGATTGTGGAGCCGCCATTCCGGCACGACAGCGAGTGTATCTGGGAGCGCTTACAGGGCGCCGACGAGCAACTGCGCCATACCTATCACGCGGCGATCCTGCGGCAAGCGCACCGGTGCTGGGCGGGAAAAGTGACGTGTGTTACCCGTGCCGGGCTCATCCAGCAATTGCGGGAAGACGAAGATGCGCCCGCCCAAGTACGCGATCAACTGATAATCTGGCTGACGTCAAGTACGAGTAAACAATGGCGTCATCTACATCAGTAAATAGCACCGAGGAGATAGTATGAAGCGCACCCATCAACTGACTGCCATTATCGAGCGCGAGGGAGACGGCTATGTTGCCCTCTGCCCCGAACTGGACATCGCCAGCCAGGGCGATACCGTCGAGGATGCCAAGCGCAACCTGACCGAGGCGTTGGAGCTGTTCTTCGAGTGTGCCGATCCGTCCGAGATACAGGAGCGGCTCCACGACGAGGTCTTCGTCACTCGTCTGGAGATCGCCGTTGGGTAGGTTACGCGTGCTTTCGGGCCGCGACGTCTGTGTCATTCTAGCCCAGGAAGGATTCGCGCAGGTGCGGCAGCGCGGCGATCACATCATTATGCAAAGGCGCATCGGCAACTCGACCAGGACCGTTCCCGTACCCGATCACAAGACGCTGCGCGTCGGCACCTTGCTCTCGATCATCCGGCAATCCGGATTGCCTCGCGCACTTTTTGAGAGCGAGTAGCGGCAGAGGGGAAGTACGATAATGGCAAGACTACTCGACGCGGTCGTGGTGGTCGACCTGGAGGCGACCTGCTGGGAGGGTGATCCGCCACAGGGAGAGCAGCCGGAGATCATCGAGATCGGCCTCTGCACCGTATCCGTCGCTTCCGGCGAGCGCATGGCCCGCGAGAGTATCCTGGTGCGCCCGCTGCGCTCCACCGTCAGCGCCTATTGCACTCGCCTGACGACGCTGACCCAGGAACAGGTGGACGGCGGCATCACCTTCGCCGACGCCTGCGCACGGCTGAAGAAAGTGTACCTGACGAAAGAGCGCGTCTGGGCCAGCTACGGCGACTATGACCGCCGGCAGTTCGAGCGCCAGTGCCAGGAACAGGGCGTGGCGTACCCGTTCGGTCCCGGCCATCTGAACGTCAAGACCCTCTTCGCCCTGACGCATGCGCTGCCCCGCGAGGTCGGCATGGACGAAGCGCTGCGCCTGCTGAATCTGCCCCTGGAGGGGATCCATCACCGGGCCGGCGACGACGCGTGGAACATCGGCCTCATCCTCTCGCGGCTGTTGCGCCGTTGAGGTAGGATCAAAGAGGGGCCTGATGGACGCGATTGAACACCTTGAAGAGCTGGCGCACGCGCACTTTTCGGCCAAGCACGAGGCGCGCGAACGCTCGCTGGCGCATGCGCGGCTGTTGATCCGCCACGCGGGCAACGCCATCCGCGCCGTCCACCGGCGCGAGTTCGCCGAGGCGGAGGCGCTACTGGAGCAGGCGGCCGGCGAGATGGTGGCCATCGGCGACGACCTGGCCGGGCTACCCGAGCTGTACTATCACAACTACATCACCGACGCGCTCAAGGAGTACGCCGAGGCGCGCCTGACCATGGCCATGGTCCACGACGATCCGCTACCACTACCGGACGCCATGGGCGTCGGCTACGTGGCCTATTTCAACGGCCTGGCCGAGTCGGTCGGCGAGCTACGCCGCTTCGTGCTCGACGCACTACGACGCGACGATATGGCCACCGGGGAGCGCTTGCTCTCGGCCATGGACGACGTCTACGAGTTGCTCATCACCATCGACTACCCCGACGCGGTGACCGGCTCGCTGCGCCGCGCCACCGACGGCGTGCGGGGCATCCTGGAACGGACGCGTGGCGACCTCACGGCGACGGCAGGACAGCGCCGCCTGGAGCGCGCCCTCTCCGCCGTCCAGGAACGGCTCTCGGCCACGGGTAGGCCGGCGACAGATGGCTGAGAGACCTTTCGACCTGCCCACGCTCGAGGCGGCGCGCGCTTTGATCGGCGCCACCCTGGTGCACGAGACGCCGCTGGGACGCCTCAGCGGGCGTATCGTGGAGACAGAGGCCTACGTCACGCCGGACGATGGCGCCTGCCACGCCTACGTCTATCTCACCTACGGCATGCACTACATGTTGAACGTGGTGACAGAGCAGGCCGGCATCGCCGCGGCGGTGCTGATCCGGGCGCTGGAGCCGCTCGAAGGGATGGAGGTCATGGCCGAGCGGCGCGGACTGGGCAGCACGCCCGTAGAGATGGCCAACCTGACCAACGGCCCCGGCCGGCTCTGCCAGGCCATGGGCATCGACCTGCGTCTCAACGGCGTCGCCCTGACCGCTCCGCCTCTGCACATCGTCCCGTCACATGGAGAGGCCCTGCCCATCGTGCAGACCACGCGCATCGGCATCACGCGGTCGGTCGAGCTGCCCTATCGCTTCTACCTGCGCGGCAACCGCCACGTCTCGGTGCGCGATCGCGCGGCCGAACTGTGCTCGGTGGCAACAACTCCAGATTAGCATTGGATAGTCCGTGATCCCCCAAGAAATGATGTAACTGCATGGCCGGTGCCCATGTCCTGCCCGCCATCGACCGGACAGTCCTTGACGCCCCGCTTCAGCGCGCTTTACGCGGCGAGAGTGTCGAGATCACAGACTGGGATCTGGCCACCCTACGCCATAGCAACAATCCGACGGCGGCCGGCCTCTACAGAGTGACCGGTCATGCAGGCCGGGATGACGGCGTGGTGCCCTGGTCGATGGTGCTCAAGGTCATCCATGCGGCCGAAGTAGTGCCGTTGCCGTTCTTGCGCCCCAAGGCGGTCGGAAGGCCGTCGATGCTGACGCGATTGTGCTCTTCGATATAGGTCTCAAGGCCGGTCGCGCCCCTGGAATCGGCCCACTTGAAGTGCTGATCCCGCTCGCCCACGTACTCGTAATGCGGGACGCCGAAGCCACACGAGGTCTGTACCCGCGTGATGTCGGCCGCGATGATTTGGCGCGTGCTGGGGTAGAGCGCGAAATGCCCGCTCAATTCCTCCCACTCCGGCCGGCCCGGCAGCACGGTGTGCCCTCTTCCATATAGGCGCAGGATGTTGGGCGGGCCATCGAAGGCGCAGAACATGATGGTGATGCGTCCGTTCTCGAGCAGGTGCGCCGAGGTCTCGTTCCCGCTGCCGATCACGTCCGCGTAGGCCACGCGGTGCGGCGACAGTACGCGGAAGCAATCCATCCCCTTGGGCGAGAGGTTGACGTGCCCATCGGCGCTGAGCGGCGCGCTGGCGACAAAGAATAGGTGCTGCTTCTCTATGAATTCCTGGAGGCGATCCGTGATCGCCTCATGCACTTTGGCCATGACAGGCTCCTCTACGTGGTCAAACTTGACAGTATTGAGCATACCATCCAGACAAGCCCTGTACCCGGCGTTAGCGGCCTGCTTCTTCCACCGAGATAGCGTGGTACGAGCAGAAGGGTACCCGCTTGCGGATTACGGTCGGGGGCCGGCGGGGCACGCGTGCTCGTCGGCGCTCTCAGGAACGGCCTCCCGCATCTCCATCCTGGCAGCAGCTAGGCGGGAAGCTCATAGGTCGCCATCATCGACCGGAGGAAGCGCAGCCCCTCGCGCACCAGCGTATCGCCGTCGGGGGCGAGGTCACGCCAGATGCAGGTCGCGGCGCGCATGTCGTCCGAGACGGAGAAGAAGCTCTCCAGCGCGCCGTACCCGCGATAGCCTATGTCGCGTAGCGCGCCAAACAGATCATCCCAGCGCACCAGGCCCGTGCCCGGTATGCCCCTGTCGTTCTCGCACAGGTGCAGGTGCACCAGCCTGGTGCCGGCCAGGCGCACGGCGTCGCCCCAGTTCTTCTCTTCAATGTTCATATGGTAGGTGTCGAGGTGGATGCCGATGTTGGGCAGGCCGATCCGCTCGATCAACGCGAGCGCCTGGGCGCTTGTATTGAGCATGCAGCTCTCGTAGCGGTTGACCGGCTCAAGGCCCAGGCGCACGCCCTGCGTTTGCGCATACTCGCCGACCCGGCGCAGGCCATCGGCGCAGCGTTTCCAGTCCTCCTCACCGGGCCGCTCATTTGGCCGCTTGCCTATCTCCACATAGATGACGCCAGACAGCAGGTCGGCGCCCATCGCGGCCGTGGCGTCCACACAGCGCATGAGGTGGACAACACCGGCCTCGCGCGTCGCCTGGTCGGCGGCGACGATGTCGTACCCGTGGCTGAGCGCGGTGCTTGTCACGAGGCCCAGGCCCGCCTCTCGCGCGCGTTCGCGGATGGCGGTGGGGTCCACGTCGTCGAGCGCCATGAGCGGCACCTCGAACAGGTCGAGGTCGAGCGAGGCGGCGCGGTCGATCAACGGCAACTGGCTGTTTTCCCAGTGATTGGTCCAGGCATAGGCATGAATGCCGAGTTTCACGGTGCATTTCCTTCCTAGAACTGCGCGAGCGTGTGAAAGATAGCGGCCCCATCGAGCGCATCGTACGTGCGGTTGAACGCCTCGTACAGCGTGGAATACAGCTCATGCCGCGCCGCGTCGGGTTGCGCGGTCCTGTCTACCCGGATCATCCTATCGACCTGAGAGAAGTCCTTCCACAGGCCGACGCCGATGCCGCCGGCAACCGCCGCGCCCATCGAGGTCGCTTCTTCCAGCAAGCTGAGGCGCGCGACGGGCAGGCCGAAGATATCGGCCATGATCCCGTTCCACACGGCGCCACGCGCCCCGCCGCCGATGACGCGCAGTTCGGTGATCATGGCGCCCTGGCGCTGGAACGCCTCGAGTATGACGCGGAGGTTATAGGTGATGCCCTCCAGGACAGCGCGCAGCATGTCGGCGTGCGTGTGGCGGATGGTGAGGCCGACGAACGCGCCCCGCGCCTCGTGGTTCCAGCGCGGGCTGCGCTCGCCCAGGAGGTAGGGGAGGTAGAGCAGGCCGCGCGCCCCCGGCGGCGACTGCTCGACCTGGAGGTTCATGATCTCGTAGGCAGAGAGCCCCAGCTCTTCGGCCGCCCGCTTCGCGTCACCGGCCAACTGGTCGCGTGCCCACTGGTACGAGCTGCCGGCGGCCTGCATCGTACCCGTCGGCGTGAACCGGCCCGGCAGCAGATGCGCCCAGGTGAAGGTGCGCATCTGCGGATCGAGGATCGGCGCGTCCGTGGCCACGCCGATCCAGGACGACGAGCCGGTGTAGTTGTAGGCTACGCCCGGGCGGATCACCCCGGCGCCGGTGGCTGCGCAAGAGCCATCGCCACCGCCGATGACGACGGGGGTTCCGGCCGGCAGGCCCGTTTCCTCGGCCACCACGGCACCGGTTTCGCCGATCACCGCGGTGGAGGGCCGGATTGTGGGCAGCTTCTCGCGCGGGATCTCGAAGGCATCCAGCAGCTCGGCCGACCAATCGCCGTCCACGAGGCTGTACAAGTTGGTGCCCGACGCGTCGGACGGATCCGTGACGAAGGTACCAGTAAGGCAGGCAGCCAGGAAATCCTTGGCCTGCAAGAACACCACCGCCTCGGCGTAGGCGCGCGGATCGTGATCGCGCAGCCACAGCATCTTACCGGCGGAGTAGGATGCGCTCAGGCGGTGTCCCGTGATCTCGTACACCCGGCGCGGATCGATCCGGCCGGCCACGCGCTCGATCTGGGCCACCGAACGCTGGTCGGCCCAGATCAGGGCGTGATGCCGCGGCCGTCCCTGCCTATCCACGGCGACCATGCCCATCATCTGGCCGCTGAAGACGACGCAGGCCACCTCGGACGGCGCTATGTGGGCGTCGTGGATCAGGCCCTGCGTGGACAGGCAGAAGGCGCTCCACCAGTCGTCGGGATTCTGCTGGGCCCAGGTCGGATGTGGATAGGCGGTCGGATACGGGGCAAAACGGCTGCCGATAAGCGTCCCTTCCTCATCATAAAGCGTCGCCTTGTCGCCCGTCGTGCCCACGTCGTGTGCCAGGATATAGCGCATGGCCGCACCTCCTCTACGCCATCACTCGTTGAACCTGCGCCGCCCCCTCAGACAAGTGCCGGCCGGGCGAACGCGGCCAACAGTTCCAGCTCATCAACCTCGTGCTCCGAGATAGGGCGCTGGAAGACCTCCTCGATGACAGCAGTCCAGCCGAAGATAAAGTACCACCACCCATCCTCCACACGCAGCGCACGCTCAGCCGCCTGGCACCGCGCCTGATGCAGAAACAGCAACTCGCCGCGGTAATTCAGTTCCCATATCACGCCGCGCTCAGGAAAAAGAGCCGCGGCGCTGAGCGGTGAGCCCGGCGTATCCTTGCCCATCCCGGTTGCGTTGACTACCAGCGAGCCCGGCGCGAGATCGGCGAGGAGCCGGTCGTTGAGCGCCGGGTCCGCGGTGTGGACGCATTCGACGCGCGCTGGTGCGCCAAGGCCTTCGTGTAGCTCCTGCAGGCTTGCCAGGCGCTCGGCGCTACGGTCGGTGACGACGATGCGCGCCGGGCGGTCTGTCTCCTCGGGAGAGGACAGCAGATAGAGCGTGATGGCTACACCGGCTCCGCCGGCCCCAAAGATGAGCGCTTCCCCGCCGCTGCGCGCGAAGTATCTGTCGCCAAGCATTCTGTGCAGCGTCTTGCCGGACGAGATGGGATCCTTGGCCCAGCCAAGCAGGCGGCCGTCGCGCTTGGCGAGACACGAGACTTCGCCGCAGAGCTGCGCGTAGCGGTCGATGCCGTCGAAGAGATCGCGCGCGGCGCAATAGAGATCGATCTTGTGCGTCGTGACGAGCCCGCCCAGGTTGTGTGGATCGTCCTTCAGGGTGCGGACCGCCTCGCGATAGCGCTGCGCGGGCGCGCCGATGGGCAGATCCCAGCCGACGATGGACACATCAGGGCCAAGCCCAAGCGCGTCGCGCCAGCGGGGAAAGATGTGCATGATCGACGATGTCCCCGTTGTCACACCGATAAACGTAAACTGGCGCTCCATCGCATCTCCTTGCAGAGCAGCTATCCGTCGCCGGCAACCGAATTGCTCGGTGGCGCGGATGCCTGGGCCGCCACGACCGGGAAGCGCGGCGGCCGGCCCGCGAGCACAGCCAGGAGGTCGTCGAGTGCGGCGCGCCCCATCGCCGCCGCCGCTTCAACGGTGTGCGCCCCGCTATGCCCCGTTAGGATCACATCGTCGCGGCTCAGGAAGGGATGGCCGGGCGGGGGCGGTTCCTGGCGCAGCGTGTCGAGCGCAACCCCGCGCAGCCGCCCCGCCTCGAGCGCCCACAGGAGATCGTCCTCTACAATCAGCTCGCCGCGCGCCGTGTTGACAAGGTAGGCCCCCTCGCGCATCCGGGCCAGCAGCTCCCGGTTGATCAATCCATCCGTCTCGCGGGTGAGCGGCAGATGCAGCGTCAAGATGTGTGACGCGGCGGCGACGTCGACCAGGCTCAGCAGCGAGATGCCGCCCGCGCTTCCGGCCGCGAGATAGGGATCGTGCGCCACGACGCGGCAACCGAGCGCGATAGCGCGTCGCGCCACCGCGTGGCCGATTCTGCCCAGGCCGACGATGCCGACGGTTTTCCCGGCGAGTTCCATCCCCTGGACCGGCGGCCAGGCGCCCGCATGAATGGCGCGGTCCAGGTGTGGGATGGTCCTGGCGAGGGCGAAGAACAGGGCGATCGTCATCTCCGCAACGGCCTCGGTATTCGCGCCGGGTGTGTTCGTGACCGTGACACCGTGCCTGGCGGCCGCGGCCAGGTCCACATTCGAGGTGCCGACACCGTAGCGGGCAACCACGCGCAAGCGCGTCGCCACGTCGAAGACGGCGGCGTTGATCTCGTCCAGCCCGGCGATCAGGCCGTCGACATCGCCGATCTCGGCACACAACTCGTCGACGTGCAGCGGGCGCCCGCGCTCGTTGTAGCGGACCTCGCGAACCGCGCTCTCCAATTCGTCGCGCAACGTGCGATCGTCGAGGCCGAAGGAGCGCGGCGTAACGAGAACGACGGCGTCGCTGATCGGGCACGCTACCGTCGGTTCCATAGGTTTCCTGCCTGTTGGCCGTGAGCGGTTGAGATAGCATCCAGTCGCGCCGGCCAACTCCTCTACAGGAGCCGCCTCGACCCGGCCAGCCTAATTGTTATCTTGTAATTATAGGATACAGCATCGGGGCAGCTACCATGTTGGCCCCCTGAACTTGCCAAAAGTGGCATGGTGTGGTAGGGTACAGGCAAGCGCTGTTATCTTGTAATGACAAGTGGCGGCAGGGGGTTATCGTGGTTCGCGAAGGTATACGCCGCGACGTGCCGATTCCCTACTATTATCAGCTAGGCCAGCTCCTGCGCCAGGAGATTGAGGTCGGGTTCCTGCTGCCGAACAGCCCGATCCCGTCGGAATATGAGCTGTGCGCCACATACGGCGTCAGCCGTACCGTCGTGCGTCAGGCGCTGGGCGATCTGGTGGCCGAGGGCCTGCTCTATCGGGTCAAGGGCAAAGGTACCTTCGTCGCCCCGCGCAAGCTCGAAGAGAAATTCGTGCAACGCTCCGATGGGTTCTACCGCGAGATGACTGCCCGCGGCCTGACCGTCACGACCGCGGTACTCGAGCAACGCGTGGTGCCGCCGCCGCCGCATGTCAGACAAGCCCTGCGCCTGGCCGAGGGAGATGGCGTGATCAAACTCGACCGGCTCCGCTCGATTGACGGCAATATCTTGCTCTTTGTGCAGACGTATGTCCCGGCTGTGCTCTGCCCGGACCTGGCCGATGCGGACCTCTCGTCGGGCTCGCTCTATGCCCTGTTACGCGAACGATATGGCTTATCAGTCGCCTCTGGAACGCGCACCGTCGAGGCCGTGCTGGCGCACCCGCCTCTGACCGCGCTGCTGGGCGTCGCCAGGGGCAACCCGTTGCTCAAGATCGACAGCATCAGTTTTATGGCCGACGGCCGGCCCCTGGAATACTACGAGGCGTGGCATCGCGGAGATCGCAGCAAGCTTGAGATCGAGATGGTCGTGGATAGCGAAAGTGTGTCCCCGTCCGCCGGCCGCGGCGCGCCGGAGGGCCGCGGGACGCGTGGCCTTGCCACGGCAATGCCATCAGGCTACGGTGTTCTGAGCCAATCGAAGGAGGATGGGCGATGAAACGGGGACGTATCCTCAACGCGGAGTTGAGCAGGGCCATCGCCACAATGGGCCACGGCGACCTTTTCATGGTCTGCGACGCCGGTTTTCCGATCCCGCTCGATCGCTGGCGCATCGACCTGGCGGTCACGCGCGACGTCCCCGATCTGTATACGGTGCTCGACCTGGTTCTCGCCGAGCTGAGCGTAGAGCGGGCCCTCTATGCCGACCTGCTCCAGGAATACAATCAACCCCTCTGGCAACGCCTCCAGGCGATGTTCGAGGGGACGGGCGCGGAACTGGAGGCGATCCCGAACGAGCGTGTAGTGGGCGAGCTGGCGCACTCGGCCAAGGTGATTGTGCGCACCGGGGCGTTCAATCCATGGGGTAACATCGGCCTCATCTGCGGGACCGACCCCGACGATTGGTTCGCCATACCGGGCACGGTGATGCCGCCGGCCTACCGCGAGCGCCGCGCGCGCATGGGACGCGGAGGTTGAGGTGGTAGATCGCAAGCCGCGCATATTCGTGGTCGGCAGCTATATGCACGCCTTTGTGGTGCGCGCCGCCCGGCTGCCCGGCGACGGCGAGACCGTCTTCGGATCCGACTCCGAGATCGGCCCCGGCGGCAAGGGGTCGAATCAGGCCATCGCGGCGGCGCGATTGGGAGCAGAGGTGACGATGCTGGCCGCCGCCGGCGCCGACCTGTTTGGGGAGGCGGCGCGCACCCTGTGGGCGGGCGAAGGGCTGAAGGTGCTCCTCGTCACGCGCGCGGCGGAGCGCCCCACCGGCATGGCCTTTATCATGGTCGACGGCAGCGGCCAGAACCGCATCGTGGTGGTGCCGGGCGCCAATGACCTACTGGATGGCCGCGATGCCGACGCGGCTGAAGATGACATCGCCGCCGCCGATCTGGTGGTGGCGCAGTTCGAGTCGCCGCTCGCGGTGGTGGAGCGCACCCTGGCGCTGGCCCGCCGCCATGGTGTGCGCACCATCTTGAACCCCGCCCCGGCTCGCACGGTGACGGACGACCTGCTGGCGCTCGTCGACGTGATCACGCCGAACGAGAGCGAGACGGAGGCGCTGGCCGCTGTTACCGCTACCGGTGCGGGACGGGAACGTGCCGCGCAGTCCCTGCGCGCGCGCGGCGTCGGCACGGTTGTGCTCACTCTCGGAGCAGACGGCGCGTACATCCTCGACGATGCGGGCGACCGGCACATCCCCGGCGTGCGCGTCCCCGTCGTCGACACCACCGGCGCCGGCGACGCCTTCACCGGGGCGCTCGCTGTCGCCCTGGCGCGCGGCGACAGCCTCGACGCGGCCGTGGGCTTCGCCACGCTGGCGGGCGCATTTTGCGTCACACGGCCGGGCGTGGTGCCGGGGCTGGGGCGCCAAGAGGAGGTATTGGCCCTGCGCCGCTGATGCTGCGCAACCGTCGGCTCACGATTCCCGACGCCATGCCGCCCTAATCGCACCACTGGAAGGAGGTGAGAGTCGTTCAGAGATTATCCGCTATCACATGAGCGAGCCCTTTCATTGCATCATCTGACTTGATGAAGGAGGAAACATGCGACGCCGCGATTTCCTGAAGATGGCCGCCATGGCGGGCGGCGCAGCCGGCTTGGGCGCCGGCCTTGGTCCGCTTGAGGCGCTGGCCGGGAGCGACCGGAAACGCTTCTCCGGCGTTACCCTCAACGTGACCACGCAAACCGGCCCGTATATTGCCAGCGCAGTCCAGGATGCCGAGAAGCCGTTCTTCGATATGACGGGTGCCAAGATCAATCTCATCACCTCTCCTTTCGGCGACCTGTACACCAAGGTGCTGGCCTCCTTCGTCGGCGGGACGAGCAGCTACGACGTCGTGCTCGGGGCCTCGGCCTGGATGGGCGACTTCCAGCCGTACGTCATCGACCTGACCTCGATGATCATGGCCGATAAGTCGCTCAACTGGTCCGACGTGATCTACCAGGGCAACGCCAAGTGGGCCGGCAAGGTACTGGGCATGCCCCTCGATGGCGACAACCAACTCTTCTACTACCGCCGCGACGCGCTGGAGAACCCGGCCCACAAGGCCAAGTACAAGAAAGCAACCGGCAAGAACCTGGCCCCGCCTCAAACGTGGGAAGAGGCCCTGCAGATCGCCAAGTTCTTCACCGGTTGGGACTGGGCCGGCGACGGCAAGACACATTACGGTATCCTGGAAGCCTACCGGCACGGTGGCCAGGCCTACTGGTACTACCTTTCCAATTGCGTGGCCTATTGCACGGTCCCTGGCGAGAAGGGCGGCCTCTTCTTCGACTATCGCACCATGAAGCCGCTGATCAACGACGCCGGCCACCTCCAGGGCCTCAAGAACTACGTCGAGGCGATCAAGTACGGCCCGCCGGGCATGATCAACTTCGACTCGGGCGACGTGCGCTCGCACTTCGCGGCCGGCGACGCCGTCTTCGCCATCGACTGGGACGACACGCCCATCGTGGGTGAGCTGACTCCCGGCTCGAAGGCACGGGGCAAGATTGGGTCGCAGTTGCTGCCTGGGACGACCAAGGTCTGGGACTTCAAGAAGCAGGCCTGGGTCACCATGTCCAAGCCGAATCGCCCGGCGTGGCTGGCCTTCGGCGGCTGGGTAGGCTATCTGCCCAAGACGACGTCGCACGCTGACGCCGGCTACGCGCTCCTGTCATTCATCGCCAGCCCAGCCTTCAGTCTCAAGATGGTCACGGGGGCGGCGACCGGCATGAACCCCTATCGCTTCTCGCACTTCAGCAACGTGCAGGCCTGGAAGAACGTCGGCTATCCAGAGCCGGACCTCGACGCGTATCTGGCGTCGATGAAGGCGTCGGACCTTGATCCCAACGCCGTCCACGACCTGCGTATCCCCGGAGTGGCCCAGTTCATCGATTCCGCCGAAGTGGCCACCGCCAAGGCCGCGGCCGGCCAGGCCACGCCACAGCAGGCGCTGGACGAAGCGGCGACGGCATGGGACCGGGTCAACACGCAGAAAGGCAAAGCCAAGCAACTGACGGCCTTCAAGTCGTCCCTCGGGATTAGCTAGCCCGATCTCACATCGTTGATCTCGGTGCGCGTGGTGGCCCTGGGTGGCGGCCAAGTCTCCCCGGGCCACGCGCCGGCACGCCAGGCAATTACGGTAGAATGGAGGCACGTGGCACCGGTAGTAGCGGCGGGGTGCCGTTCATTGACCATGCCCCACCCTTATCGATGCCCGGCGAAAGGCTGGACACGCCGATGCATATGCCGCGTTTCATAGCGCAGTTGAGCCAATGAGTGGGCGTCCATCCACGGTGCAGGGAGCGCCGGTCACTGGCGCACGTCCCATTGCCCTCGCCCCGCGTGGCCTGAGCCAGCGCGGGGGCTGGGGCTTTCTGCTGCCGACCGTCGTCGTGTTGTTCGCGCTGACCATCTTCCCGTTCATCTTCACGGTCGTCCTCTCTTTCAGCAACGTGGATCTGACCGCCGGCCTGCAGGTGCAGCCGGGGACCCTGGACAACTGGCAGCAACTCGTCAGTGATGCCCAGTTCTGGGCCAGCCTGAGCGTGACGGTCATCTTCGTGGCACTGGCCGTGATCAGCGAGTATCTCCTGGGGTTTGGCCTGGCCCTGCTGCTGTGGCGCGATCTGCGCGGCGGCGCGCTGTTCCGCGTCCTCTTCCTCATTCCCATGATGCTGGCCCCGGTCGCCATCGCATTCATGGGGCGTATGTTCTATGACGAGAGCTACGGCCCGCTCGACGGGGTTCTGCACCATCTCGGATTGCCCATCGTCCATTGGCTTAGCACCTCGCCACTCGCCCTGATCAGCATTGTGATCGTGGACATCTGGGAGTGGACCCCGTTCATGATCCTGCTGCTGTTGGCGGGCATGCAGGCGCTGCCGGCGGAGTGCCTGGAAGCCGCCCAACTGGACGGCGCCTCCGGCTGGACCACGATCCGCTACATCATCTTCCCGATGCTCGCGCCGATCTCTGTCATGGCCATTCTGTTGCGCATGATCGAGGCGTTCAAGATCTTCGGCCCCATCCTGATACTGACCGGCGGGGGACCGGGCACGCTGACGACCAGTTCATCCCTCTATGCCTACTTCACCGGCCTGAACAACTTCAACCTGAGCTACGGGTCGAGCCTGGCCGTCGGCCTGCTGATCGTGGTGACGATCGTCGCCATCGTCTACCTGGCGATTTCACGCCGCCTGGTCGCACGGGTGCTGACCACATGAACAGACGCGCTGCCGGCTGGATGTATATCCCCCTGTTGCTCTGGGCGGCCTTCGTGATCGCCCCGATCTGGTGGATGGTCGTGACCTCGCTCAAGGATTTGATGGCCGTTACCAATGGCCCTACCTTTCTGCCATTTATCGACTTCCAGCCGACCCTCTCGGCCTGGCACGACGCCTTTCTGGGCGATCAAACGGTCTGGCTGCCGCTGCGCAACAGCCTGATCATCGGCATCATCAGCACGACGCTGGCCGTGATTCTCGGCACCCTGGCGGCCTACGGCCTGGCGCGCTACAGGCTCAAAGCCGGGCCCATGCGCAACAACGACATCATGTTCTGGATCATCTCGCAGAGCATGATGCCGCCCATCGTGACCGCCCTGGCCTTCTTCTTCCTGTTCAAGCAGTTCCATCTGCTCGATACGCAGCTTGGCATGATCCTGGTCTACATGGTCTTCAACCTGCCGCTGGTCGTCTGGTTCATGCACAGCTTCATCAACCAGGTGCCGATCGCGCTGGAAGAGGCCGCGGTCATCGACGGCTGCTCGCGCCTGCAGGTGCTGAGCCGTGTCGTGCTGCCCGTCGCCGTACCCGGCCTGGTGGCCACGTGGCTATTGGCCTTCTCGTTTGCCTGGAACGAATTCCTCTTTGCCGTCATACTGACCTTCAACAAGGCTACCACTCTGCCGGTGTTGATCCAGGCCCAGCAGACGGAGCGCGGCACGGCGTGGTGGGCCATCTCGTCGATCGGCCTGGTCTCCATCGTCCCGATGATCGTCTTCGCCATCATCCTGCAGCGGCGTATCGTCACCGGCCTGCTGGGTGGCTCCGAGCGATAGACTCACGGTCTCCCACCTTCTGGTTTGCCTGCAAGGCCCTACTCAAGAGCCAGCAGGTCAAAGGCCGGGCCGTCTTTGCACAGCAACGCGTAGCCGCCTCCGCGCAGCCGGACGCCACAGCCGTCGCAGGCAGCGGCGTAACACGCCAGCGGCGCCTCGGCCAGCACGGTGGCATAGCCGCGGCGCACCCGCAGCCGGTGGCGATGCACCAGGTCGCGCAGCGTCAGATACTCGGCCGGCGGCAGCGCCGCGTAGACGGCATCGGCCCAGCGCAGCAGCGGCGGCAAGAGATCGAGCGCTGCGCCGCTGTTGCCCGCCGAGCCGTCGAGCGTGGCGACGTGATACTCCGCGGCGGGCGGTAGCAGAGCAGGCGGCACCAGGTCGGCCGCGGTGGAGGCATCGTGCAGGACCACCACGGCATCACCGCGAGCCACCAGGGCAGTGGCCAGCGCCAGCAGGCCAAACAGACGGGTGCCGCTACCGAGCATCACCACGTGGCGAGCCAGCGCGGAGATTTGAAAGGGGCGCCCCCATGGCCCCAGCACGTCGAGAGAAGCGCCGGCCGGCAGGGTCGCCAGCCACGGGCAGACTGCCGGGTCGTCGCGGTAAGGGACGTGGTCGGGTCCTGGGACGTCATCGCGGTAGAAGATATCGGCCTGGCCCGTTCGTGGGTCCAGGGCGCCCAGCGGAAAGGGCCGGCCCAGGATGGACAATGCCTCCGGCCGCGTGATGGCGACCCACTGTCCCGGTTGCGCGGCCCCCAGGGCCTCCGCGGCCAGGGTCAGGCGCGATAAGCGACCGACGATGCGTTCGTTGCGCGCGACGGTCGCGGTCAGCGGGCGCATCGTCTACGGTGTCGCGGTAGGCAAAACGACGGTAAAGGTGCTCAGAACTCGCTGGAACACGCGAATCTGGGCCGAGACATCGTGGCCGGGCGGATTGGCCGCGTGCAACCACACGTCGTAGAGGCGCTGATACCAGGGCACGAAGAAGTAGACGTGCTCTTCATAGTAACCGCCATCGGACAGCGGCGCCGTCCAGTGGGCGTAGGCGGTGGCCGGCCACCCCGAGACGGTCAGATGGCGCGCCGGCTCGGACGAGGTGTCACGCATCGTCATGGTCAGGTAGAGTTGCCCGATGGGATCGCTTTGCCAGTCGATGCCGATGCTGGCGTAGGTGGCCGGAATAGGCGCATGGTCTGCATCCAGGGAGTCGAAGCTATCCAGGCCCACCATCGGCCGGGACGGGTCGCCGGGATTCCCGGTCGTCCACCAGGAGGCGGGGTAGATGAGACGGCAGTGGCAGGCGAGCGAATGCAAGACTGCTTCCCCGCGTGGCCGGCCCGCCCATGGCACCGAACAGCCCGCCAGAAGCAGTGCCAGCAGGGTGGGAAAGAGGATCAGCGAGGCGCGTGAGGAGGCGATAGCCATGCTGATCTCATTGTACCAGCCGGCCCGGCTCGGGCGGCCCGCGTGTAACCCCCCGCGTATTAGCTTGTGTAGGCTGCAGCACACGTATCGTCCGGTAGTCAGAGGAAGAATGGTATGACACATCGCAAACGCCTGGCCGTCCTGGCCGTGGCACCCGTGCTCCTGTTGATGGCGCCACTCATGGCGCTTGCTGCGACCCCGCACGCCCACCTTGCCACGAGTCGGGGGGGCAAGACCGTACACGTCACGATCCAGAACTTCGCCTTCAGCCCGCAGACCATTACGATCGCTCCGGGCACCACGGTCGTCTGGACGCAGAAAGACTCCGCACCGCACACCGTGACCAGCGACGACAATGCC
>Ga0209062_1002532_pt1 | contig 24125 bp, 21 predicted proteins | sample Coa_R2_2_FD_187158 | JGI IMG/M metagenome (GOLD analysis project Ga0209062, IMG submission 187158) | Surface soil microbial communities from Centralia Pennsylvania, which are recovering from an underground coalmine fire - Coalmine... | ecosystem: Environmental > Terrestrial > Soil > Unclassified... | reverse complement strand
ATAAGGAAGGCAGCATCAATCCCGTTTACGTCATGGCGGACTCAGGCGCCCGCGGATCCAAACAGCAGATTCGCCAGCTCTCCGGCATGCGCGGTTTGATGGCCAAGCCCTCCGGCGAAGTCATCGAGACGCCCATCACCTCCAACTTCCGCGAAGGCCTCAACGTGCTCCACTACTTCATCTCGACTCACGGAGCGCGCAAGGGTTTGGCGGATACGGCGCTCAAGACCGCCGACTCCGGCTACCTGACTCGCCGCCTTGTTGACGTGGCGCAGGATGTCATCATCAATGAGCGCGACTGCGGAACCACGGACGGTATCTACGTCGAGCCGATCATCGAAGCCGGCGTGGAAGTCGAGCCGCTTCGCGACCGCATCGTTGGCCGCGTGTCGCTCGACAAAATCAAGGACTTCGAAGGCAACGTTATCGTCGAGGTCAACCAAGAGATCACGGAAGACCTCGCCAACCAGGTGCAGGCCGCCGGCATCGAGCGCGTCAAGATTCGCTCGGTGCTAACCTGCGAATCCCGTCGCGGCGTTTGCGCCCTTTGCTATGGCCGCAACCTCGCTTCCGGGCGCATGGTCGAACTGGGCGAGGCTGTCGGCGTCATTGCTGCGCAGTCCATCGGCGAACCGGGCACGCAGCTTACGATGCGCACGTTCCACATCGGTGGCACCGCCACCCGCGTTTCCGAGCGTTCCACCCTCGAGGCGCGCAACAACGGCGTAGTCAAGTTCATCGACCTCAAGACCGTGCAAGGCCGCGGCGGCGCTCTCATCTCCATGAACCGCTCCGGTCTTGTCGCCATAGTTGACGAAAAGGGACGGGAGAAGGAACGCTACCACGTCGTTTACGGCGCGCGTCTCCGCGTACAGGACGGCGAACACGTCACCCACGGCCAGATTCTCGCCGAGTGGGACCCGTTCACTTTCTCGATCCTGACGGAAACCGCTGGCTCCGTGAAGTTCGATGACCTGCGCCCCGGCCTTACGATCGAGGAACAAGTCGACGACGTCACCGGCCTTTCCCAGCTCGTCGTCACGCTCCCGCCGGGAGACGAAAAGCATCAGCCGGCAATTCTGATTCGCGACAGTTCCGGCAAAGTCAGGAAAAAATACCTCATGCCTTCCCGCGCGCACCTGATGGTGCAGGACGGCGATGACGTGCAAGCTGGAGATGTGCTCGCGAAGATTCCGCGCGAAACCACCAAGACCAAAGACATCACCGGCGGTCTGCCGCGCGTCGTCGAGCTCTTCGAAACCCGCAAGCCCAAGGACCCCGCGGTCATCAGCGAAATCGACGGCATCGTACGCTACGGCGATATCGCCAAGGGCATGCGCAAAATCTACGTCGAGAGCGAGGACCGCAAGACCACCAAGGAATACTCGATCCCTCGCGGCGTGCACATCAACGTTCAGGAAGGCGACCACGTTCGCGCCGGTGAAGCGCTCATCGATGGTCCGCTCAACCTGCACGACTTGCTCGCCGTTCTCGGCGAAAAGTTCACGCAGTCCTACCTGGTCAACGCCATCCAGGAGGTTTACCGCCTGCAGGGCGTCAACATCAACGACAAGCACATCGAGACCATCGCCCGCCAGATGATGCGCTGGGTGAAGGTCGAGGACGTTGGCGACACTTCGTTTCTTCTCGAGGAACAGGTCGATAAGTTCCGCTTCCGGGAGGAAAACGACGATGTCATCAAGAAGGGTGGCCGCCCGGCGACGGGGCGTCCGCTCCTCCTCGGCATCACCAAGGCTTCACTCTCGACCGACTCGTTCATCTCCGCGGCCAGCTTCCAGGAGACCACTCGTGTCCTCACGGAAGCCGCCGTCGCGGGGAAGGTCGACTACCTGCGCGGCCTTAAGGAAAATGTCATTATGGGCCGCCTCATTCCTGCCGGCACGGGTCTCGAGCACTACCGCAACATCCAGTTGTTGACGGAAATGCCCGCGCCTCCGCCGGTCGAGGAAATTCCGGAAGCCGCCGAGCTTACCGCCGAAGAGGCCGCGGCTCTCGATTTCCTTCAGAAGGATACCGAGGCGGACGCCGCCGCGGAAGGCTAGCCTTCGCCATTCAGCACTGGCCGAAACGTCCCGGCTTTCGCCGGGACGTTTCCTTTTATCGCTACCTATCAGATACGTATTCTTTGGAACCTTTCCCCCCGCGCTCGTTGCGGACGCGCGATTCCAATTCCTAGAATATTGGCGGTGCAACTTGATCCAGGCTGGCCGTGCTGTTCCAGCCGCGCCCTTCTTCATGTCGGACCTTAAAAAAGCCAACGGCAGTGACTCCGCACGGCCTCATCGCACAGCGGAACCCCGTCAGGGCGTGGCCTCGCGCTTCGAGCAGTTTGAGCGACGTCAGAACGAGCTCTGGCGGCTCACCTTCGTTCTTCTGTTCATCATTTCGGTCGGTTTCGCCATCGTTTCCTGGGACACGATTCGTGCTCTGCCCCATCGCTTCGAGGCGCTGGTGTTCGGCCTCGTTGTTCTTGTCGTGCTCTTCATTGCCTACGCCTGGAAGCGCAACCGCGAAGCCTCCGAGCTCCGCGGCCTCGTTCGCGGTATCGAGCAGCGTGACGCCGCTCCCCCCAGCGACAAGCAGCTCGACCAGCTCTTCGAGATCATTGCCCGCTCCCAGCAGGGCTACCGCGACTTGATCGATTCCTTCGACGATATTCTTCTGGCGCTCAGCCTCGAAGGCGAAATTCGCGCCGTGAACCGGAGCTTTTCCGATCTCGTTTCCACGCCGTTTCAGCAAATTATCGGCAAGCCGCTCGGCGACTTCATCGAGGAAGCCACCGGCGAAGGCAACGAGCTGATTCAGCACGCCATGCCCCGCTTCCTCGAACGCCGCCATTGGTCCGGCGTTGTTCAAGTGCACCTCAAGGGCAAGAACTCCGTCTACTACTTCGACTGCGTTGCGCACGCTATGACCCGTGCCGACAAAGTCCACGGCATCACCGTGCTCGCTCGCGATATTACTGCTCTGCGCAAAAACGAGGCGCGCTTCACCGAGCTGTTCGAATCCCTCCAGGAAGGGATCTATATCGCCACGCCCGACGGCTCGATTCTCGACGCCAATCCCGCGCTCGTCCGCATGCTGGGTTACGACTCGAAAGCCGAACTGCTCGCAAAAAACGTCGAGGAAATCCTCGTGGACCGCGTGCAGCGCAAGAGTCTCAAGGCCCAAGTCGAGCAGCAATCCATGGTGCAGGGCCGCGAAGTCACTCTCATTCGCAAGGACGGCTCTTCCATCGTTTGCCTTAATACCTCCGCTGTGGTCCGCGATCCTTCCGGCAACGTGGTCCGCTACCAGGGCGCCGTCATGGACATCACGGAACGCCGCGAAATGGAGCGTCGTCTCCATCAGCAGCAGGAATTTGCCCGCCGCCTCATCGCGAGCTTCCCCGACCTCATTCTTGTTCTGGATACGGCGGCCCGCTACACCTTCATCAGCCCGAGCATCAAGGAGGTGCTCGGCTTTGAGCCGGAGGAAGCGCCGGACCTCCAGCTAGGCGACCGAACTCATTCCGAGGACCGCCCGGCCTTGCGCTCTCTCTTTAACGAAATTCTCGCCGGCCGCCAGTCCTTCGCTTCCCTCGAAGTGCGCGTGCGGCATAAGGACGGCGAATGGCGCCGCATCCGCTGCCATTTCAGCCCGCTTTTCGACGAGCAAGGGAAAATCGAAGGCGTCGTCATCTCCGGCCGCGACGTCACCGAAGTCAAGCGCCTGGAAGAGCAGCTCATTCAAGCCGAAAAGCTCGCCGCCATGGGCCAGATGCTCGCTGGCGTCGCTCACGAGCTGAATAATCCCTTGACCGCCGTTCTCGGCGTTACCGAAGTCCTGCGCGACAAGCAGATTCCGGACGAAGCCATTCGCCGCCAGCTTGAACTCACGCATCGCCAAGCTCGCCGGGCCGCGCGCATCGTTCAGAATCTTCTCGAGTTTTCCCGCCCGGCCTCGCCGCAGAAGAAGCCTCTTGACCTCAACAGCCTCATCGAACGCACTCTGCAGCTTCACGAGCATTCGCTCCGCCGCAACAATATCGCCGTTGAATTCCGTCCCCAGCCCGGCTTGCCCGGGGTCGTCGGCGACGGCAACCAGCTCATTCAGGTCTTTCTCAATCTCGTCACCAACGCCGAGCAAGCCATTCGCGAAGTGCGCGACACCGGGCGCATTCAGATTCGGCTTGCGCAAGGGAATGGCCGCCTTTCCGTCACCTTCCAAGACGACGGTATCGGCCTCAAGCCCGAAACCATTCCCCGCCTCTTCGATCCCTTCTACACGACCAAGCGTCCCGGCGGCGGCACCGGCCTGGGCCTTAGCATTTGCATGTCTATCGTGCGCGAGCACGGCGGCAACATCGAAGCTCAGGCTTTGCCTGCGGGCGGCTCGGCCTTCGTCGTCTATCTCCCAGTTGCCTCTGGCGGGCCCGTTTCAGCTCCTCCCGATGCACGGCTCGCCCAACCGGCCATCGCGAACCTTGCCCGCGGTGACTCACCGGACCAGCATTCATTGAAAAATCTGTCCGTCCTTGTGCTGGACGACGAAGAAAGCATCCGCATGCTCTTGGAGGAAGGGCTCTCTGCTCACGGGCTCCGCGTGAACACCGCACATACCCTGGCGCAAGCCGTCGCGCTCGCCTCCAAGGATTCCTACGACGTTCTGCTCTGTGATCTGAACTTGTCCGAAAACGGTTCTCGCGTCAGCGGTCAGGACGCTGCCGCACAAATCCTCTCCGCGGCAGCTCATTCCGCCAAGCCTCTTGTCGTCTTCATGACCGGCGATTTCATCGAGGCTTCGGAAGCCGAGTCTCGCACCGGCGGCTATCGCGTGCTGCAAAAGCCCTTCCGGATCTCCGATGTGCTTGCCTTGCTAAGGGGAATCGTCCCGCTCGATGGCCACGGCGCGGCGAGCTGAGCTCCGCCACCGCTCATCTCTTGGTGGTTACCGCACCGGTTTGGTCCACCCCAAAGTCCCACACGTAGAAATTCATTCCGTCTTGCAGCATCTCCGTCAGCGCATATTCGCCGGGCGGCAGCGGCTCCCCCAGGGTAAAGCGATAGACATTCGGCGCCACTTCCCACCTCTGAATAGGCACGGTGGTCCGCTCTTCCCCTGTCTGTTGCCCAAAGAGGTCTCGGATCGACTCCAGCCGCCTCTTGTTCCCTTTCACTGTCGCCCGGATCAATTCCACCTCCGGCCCGGATTCGCCCGGGCGGCTGCTGTGCAGGATCGGTGTCGTTCGGTCCGGATCGGGCGGTGCTTCCCGCAAATAGAACTCCGGCGTGGATGTCGTGATCCGAACTTTGGCCTTGGCCCCGGGGATCTCGATGTTCCGCTTTCCCGGAACCATAGGCACGGGCGAAACCATTTGCAGTAATGTGCGTTTCTTGTCGGCGTGCGAGGAGGCTCCCACCTGCTCGAGTTGCTGGACCGATTTCGCTTCAACCGCGAACATCCCTTCCCCGCTAGGCAGGTACACACCCTTGGCGACCATCAGGCTGGCGTCCACGTCCAGTACTGGCTCGACTTGTTGTTCCGCGGCCTGCGCGTGCAGCTTGCTAACCAGAGCCGCTTCCGCTTTTGCCGCTGCCGCCTCCGCCTTGGCTGTGGCGTCCCAATCCACCATAGCTGCTGGAATCTCTTCCCATTCCCCGCGCTCGGCGCTGAGATAACGGACCCGGTCCCCGATTCGCGCATAGTCGCGAACGAGTTGATAGTTGCCGTCCTTAAGGATGAGCTTCTTGCCTCGGGCGCCCGCATCCTGAGCGTACGCGGACCCTTTCTTGGCATCGGCTGCGGCGGTCGGAGCCGCGCTGGCGTTTGCCTGCGTATTCGCCAGTTGCCGGTCAGCCTGGGGTAAAGCCGGGAGCGCCACAGCCGCGCAGAGCCACGTGGCGCAGCCGATAACCACAGTCCAAAGAAAACGTGAATCCATCCGCCGGAATTCCCTAACGACTTCGATGCGGGCCTGGTTCAGCCCTTTGCCCCACAAGCATATCCCGGCGTTTTCGGGTCCGCAAACCGAGGCCAGGCTCATCTTTGCCTCAAAACAAAGAGGCTCCCCGTTGCTGGGAGCCTCTGGCTAAAGCGATGCTCGGTTTCTTTATCTTAGTGGGTGCACTTCGGAAACAGCGTCACCAGCACCATCAAATCCGATAGCGTAAAAAGCCATTGGTCGGCCTGGAGTCCTGCCGCTTCCGCTGCCCGCGCAATGAATCCCAGATGTCGGCTCTTTGCGAAATTGTGCAGATGCTCCATGCAGATTCCTGTAAGCGTAGCCACCTCGGAATCCGTGAAGATCTTCTGGCTGGATTTCACCGTTACCATGGCCGTGTTCCTCGGTTTCTTCCCGATCCGCCCGTCTGCTACTTAAGACGCTGTGGCATCTTAGAAGTTGCAGCGATGTAAGAGCAATAGTCGTTCCGTTCCCTCGGAGTCGAAACCCTAGCTCTAGTACTTTCATCGAAAATCGCAAAAACACTGCATATTTTGTCCGTCGCGCCCCCTGGTACTTCGGCCAGGTAAACGCCCTTGGCGCGCAAAAACGTCCTACTTTTGCAAACTTTCTACGCTTTTCGGTAGCTTACTGGAAATTTCCTTCATTTGCTTGGCGTGGCGCGTCTCGTGCGCCGCAAGGAACGCAAACCATTCGTACGTATCCAGCCACCCCAGCATTGGATGCCTCCACCGGTATCCGCTTAGATCACGCTCCTTCGTCTCGTCCAGAAACGCCAGTGTCCGCTCGCGCATCTCGCGCACTTGACCGAGCGCCTCCTCTTTCGCCTTGACCAATTGCCAGTCGACCGCCAGGGGACTCTTCACTCGCACAAAGCGCGTCGCCACGAGCGTTGGTGGCAGCCTGAGCTTCTTCCAGATCGGAAGTTTTCTCGGTTGTTTCTGCGTTATGCGGTCTGCCGCCCCGAGCACCTCGCGCTCCACCATGATCAGATGCACGGCCAATTCGCCGGCTGACCAGACGCCCTCCGCTGGTGCCGTTCTCCACAGCTCGGAAGGAATGGCGTCGGCGTTGCGCAGCAGCGTTCTCTGCGACTCGGCAAGACTCTTCAGGATGGGTTCGAGTCTTTTCAATTGGTTCCGGAAAAGGAAATGCCTGCCCAACTGCGAGCCGGTTGGCGACCCCAACGAAACTCAAGCCGAAGCGCCGCCAGCCTTCTCAAAGGCGTGAGCGAGTCGCAGCACCCGCTCCTCCCCAAACGCCGGTCCAAAGATTTGCAGTCCCACTGGCAGCTTTCCGCCGACTTCCCCGCAGGGCACCGAAATCCCCGGCACGCCTGCTAGTGATCCCGTAACTGTATAAATATCAGCGAGATACATCTGGAGCGGATCCGCCGTCCGCTCGCCCAAGCGAAACGCTGGAACCGGCGAAGTCGGCGTCACAATCGCGTCCACCTTCGTAAACGCATCCCGGAAATCCTGTGCGATCAACGCCCGTACCTTCTGTCCCTTCAGATAGTAGGCGTCGTAATATCCTGCCGAAAGCACGTACGTTCCCAGCACGATCCGCCGCTTCACTTCCGCCCCAAACCCGGCTCCCCGCGTTTTCCGATACATGCCGATCAGCGAATCGCCATCCATCCGCAACCCGTACCGTACGCCGTCATACCGCGCCAGATTGGAGCTCGCCTCGGCCGTCGCGATGATGTAGTACGTCGCAATCGCATAATCCGTGTGCGGCATGCGTATGTCCATTAACTGGCATCCCAGCCCTCGCAGCACCTCAATCCCGCGCTCGATTTTCTCGCGGACTCCGGCATCCATTCCCGTTCCAAAATACTCTTTCGGGATCCCTACCCGCATGCCTTTCACAGGCTTGTCCAGTTCCGCAACATAGTCGGGCACGGAGGCAGTCGTCGACGTCGAATCGTTTGGGTCCCGCCCGGCGATCGCGTGGAGAACGTAGGCGATGTCTTTCACAGTCGTGGCAAGGGGTCCGATTCGATCCAGCGACGAGGCAAACGCAATCAGCCCATAACGCGAAACTCGTCCGTAGCTCCCCATCATTGCCGGAATACCGCAGAACGCCCCGGGCTGCCGGATGGACCCGCCGGTGTCCGTCCCGAGGGACGCCACGGCCATACCGCCCGCTACCGCCGCCGCCGAGCCGCCGCTCGAGCCGCCCGGTACGCGGTCCGTCGCCACTGGATTCCGCACCGGCCCGTACGCCGAATTTTCATTCGAGCTGCCCATCGCGAATTCATCGCAGTTGGTCTTACCGAGGATGACCGCGCCCGCGGCTTCCAGCCGCTCCACCGCGGTCGCATCGTATGGCGGCACGTAGTGCTCTAGAATCTTCGAGCCGCAGGTCGTCCGCACGCCCTTCGTGCTGATGACGTCCTTCACGGCGATCGGCGCGCCCGCGAGCGGCGGCAGGGGCGTCCCCGCTGCCGCCAGCGCGTCAACTTTCGCTGCCTGCGCGTAAGCTCGCTCCTGCGATAACGTCAGATAGGCGTTTAGCTCGGTATTCCGGGCCGCAATTCGCTTGTAAAACTCGTCCGTCAGCTCTCGCGCCGAAATCTTCTTCGCCGCAATCGCCCCGCGCACCCCGTCAATCGTCCACGTTTCCGCCATTCTCAATCACCTGCGGCGCTCGCGACGCCGGTTCTCATTCCCTGCCTCGAGCGTATCTCTTCCGCTTTTCTCTTTCGTTTTCCCTTTCGAATTTCGTGTACTGCCTTCGTGCCTTTGCACCTCGTCCTTCGCTACCTTTCAATTACCTTTGGTGCGCGAAAATACGGCGGCTCCGCATCCGGCGCTTGTTTCAAAATCTCGGCAGCCGTGCCGCATAGCCTCACGACGTCCTCGCGCAGCGTCGCATCCCCTGGCAGTTCATCCGCCAGCACCTGCGCCATAGGCTCAACGTTCGCCGTATCCAGCTGGTTCAATTTCCCGATGTATTCCAGAATCTCGTCGATCTGCGCGCGATAGGTCTCCAACTCCGCCTCGCTCAAATCGAGATACGCCAGCTCCGCTACCCGTTCCACATCTTCCCGGCTAATTTTCATTCGTCCTCATTCCGGCTCTCACTTCCTGACTTCGGCTTCCGCCGCCTTCCTCGGATACTTCGTCGCTACATATTTATCCACGAGCGATTGAAACGCTGCCGCCAGCTCCTCGTACGTTCCTTCGAGCGTCACTTCCTTCTTCCCGTCGATGTAGACCGGGCAGCGCGGCGCCTCTCCCGTTCCCGGCAGACTGATTCCGATATTCGCCGCCTTCGATTCCCCCGGCCCGTTCACAATGCAGCCCATCACCGCCAGCGTCATCGTCTCTACGCCTTCGTATTGCGTCTTCCATACCGGCATCATTTCGCGGATGTATCCCTGCACCGCTTCCGCCAATTCCTGGAACGTGCTGCTCGTCGTTCGCCCGCAGCCCGGGCAGGCCGTCACGCTCGGCGCAAAGGACCGCAGCCCCAGCGCCTGCAACAACTCGCACGCTGCGTAGACTTCCTCTCGCCTGTCGCCGCCCGGTCGCGGCGTCAGCGAAATGCGGATGGTGTCGCCAATCCCGTCGTAGAGCAGCACCCCCAGCGACGCCGCCGACCAGATCTGCCCTTTCATTCCCATTCCCGCTTCCGTCAATCCCAGGTGCAGCGGCTGCTCGGTCTTGCTCGCCAAATCGCGGTACACGGTAATCAAATCCCGCGGCCGCGACGTTTTGCACGAAATGATGATCTGGTCCTGCCGCAGACCGCTCTCCAGCGCCAGTTCGGTCGATTGCAGCGCCGAAAGCACCATGCACTCATTGATGATTTCTTCCGAATTCTTCCCCAGGTTCTTGTCCGTGTTCTCCTGCATTTTTCGCATCACAAGTTCTTGGTTCAGCGAGCCGCCATTCACGCCAATGCGCACCGGCTTTCCGTTATCCGCCGCCACTTTGCAAATCGTCGCGAACTGCTCGTCGCGCCGCTGCCCGGCTCCCACATTCCCCGGGTTGATCCGGTATTTGTCCAGAGTCTTGGCACATTCAGGATATTTCGTCAGCAGCACGTGTCCGTTGTAGTGAAAATCTCCGATGATCGGAGCAGTGCAGCCGGCATCGCGGAGCCGCTTTTTGATTTCCGGCACCGCCGCCGCTGCTTCCGGCACGTTCACCGTCCAGCGCACAATTTCCGAGCCTGCTTCGGCGAGTTCGATCGTCTGCCGCAGAGTCGCCTCCACGTCCGCGGTGTCCGTGTTGGTCATGGACTGCACCACAATGGGCGCGCCGCCGCCCACCTGCACGTGTCCCACCTTCACGCCGTGCGTCTTCCGGCGCGGATGCCGCAAGGCCGCCGCGTCAAACCCTTCGATTTGCGTGATCATGTTCACTTCATTTTATCCCGAGTCGTCCCGTGCCGCGAGTACACGACCGCCGCCACGCTGTCTCGCAGCCGTGTCGCCGTCCTTCTCGGCAGTTGCCACGCCGGTCCGGTTTGGTAAAGTAGGCGAGGCAACGTTTTTCGCGCCGCCCGATTCTGCTAGGACAGTTCCGGAGTCGCTCATGTTCCGGTCGTCGGCCCCGCTCAAGCTCTTCCTGCTCGCTCTCTTATTGTGCCTGCCCCACGCCTCGCCCGCGCGCCTGGCCTCACTGCCTGCCGCCGCTCTCCCGGAGCCGGCTGCCAACCCCGCCTCCCAGCTCTCCGCCGCTGACCGCGAAGCCGTCTTCCGCCGCGCCTGGAACGAAATCCGCCGCCACTTTTACGATCCTGGCTACCATGGCGTCGATTGGAATCAGATTCGCCTGAAGTACCAGCCGCTCGTTCGTGCCGCCAGGTCGGATGACGAGTTCTATTCCCTCCTCAAGCAAATGACCGCAGAGCTGCACGATGCGCACACGCGCCTCAGCACCCCCCTCGAATGGCGCGAACGCGAGCGCCACGAAGGCGTCGGCATGGGTTTCACTCTGGACCAAATCGACGGCCGCGCCACCGTCGTCAGCGTCCTCCCCAATTCATCCGCTGCCAAAGCCGGTGTCCTCCCCGGAATGGTTCTCACCCGCTTCAACAATCATCTGTTCGCCGATCTCGTCGCGGGCGCTCAATCCACCTTGCTGCACTCATCCTCGGGCCGCGCCGATCTCCTTCACGTTTATCACGAGATTCTTGCCGGCCCCGAGCGCTCCGCCGCTGCTGTCGTATTCCAGCGTCCTGACGGTTCCACGCTCGATGTCACTCTTACGCGCCAGCTCTATTCCACTCCGCCGCGCATCGTCACACGCATTCTCCCCTCCGGCGTGGCCTATATTCGCTTCGACGAATTTCAGCCCGCCATCCGCGAAGAGTTCAAGCGGGCTCTCAAATCGCTTCGCAACGCTCCCGCTCTCATCCTTGATCTTCGCCAGAATGGCGGCGGCGATCTCGGCACGCTCCTCCCCATCGCCGGTTACTTCTTCCCCAAGAGAACCCTTTTCGCGCGCGACACCACCCGCACGGGCAAGCCCATCACTTTTCTCGGCGGGCTCTTCAAACTTGATCTCCAGCTTTACGCGGGCCACGACGGCGGCCAGCTCTACAGTGGACCGGTGGCCATCCTGGTCCGCGCCCGCACGGCCAGCGCCTCGGAAATTTTTGCCGCTGGCATGCAGGAAACCGGCCGCGCCACGATTATCGGCACACAAACGTGCGGCTGCGTGGTAGGCATCGTCAAGCCGCATCGCCTCAAGGGCGGCAGCGTTCTCGAAATCGGCGAAGTCCTCTGGATGACTCCCAAAGGCCGCAAGCTCGAAGGCGAAGGTGTCATTCCCGATACGGAAATCGCCCCTACGCTCGCCGACCTCGCCGAGAACCGCGACCCTATCCTCGAACAAGCCGAGCTAACTCTCCGCGCTTCCCTCCGCCCCCGCTCCCTCTCCGCGCAATCTCCCCTTACGTTCCAACGCTAATCCAAAACCCAGCTTCTAGAGACGTGGGCGTTACGCACACTGGTTTCTGCCGCTTTCGTCCGCGGTCAAATTCCGCTCATGCCGCCCCCGCCGCGCCAATATTCCCTCGCAGCCCCAGCGCATCCGCCTTCTCCCGCAGAGCCTGAATGCAGAACGCAATGTGCTCCTCGATCGGCACTCCCAGCTCCTCCGCCCCTTTCCTCACATCCTCCCGCGAAACACCCCGCGCAAAGGCTTTATCTTTCAGGCGCTTTTTCACCGAATCCACTTCCAGGTCGAGGATGCTTTTCGATGGCCGCACATACGTGCACGCCGTCAGGAAGCCCGCCAGCTCGTCACACGCAAAGAGCGTATGCTCGAGCGGCGTCTCCCGCGGCACGTTGCAGTAGTCCGCATGCGAAAGAATCGCCCGGATAATCTCCTCGGAATATCCTTTCTCTCGCAGAATCTTCGCTCCTTCTGCGGGATGCTCGCGGTCCGCCGCGTGTTCCGCGTTCGGCCACCGCTCGTAATCAAAGTCGTGCAGCAGCGCCGCTAGCCCCCAGGTCTCTTCGTCCGCTCCCTGCTTCCGGGCGTACGCCCGCACACACGCCTCCACCGCCAGCATGTGTTTCCGCAGCGATTCCGATTTTGTGTACTCGCACAGCAACTCCCAAGCCTCATCCCGTGTCGGCATCCTTCCCCCAATCCGCATGTCTTGCTGACGCCAGAATTATAGGCCGCGACGCCAGGCCGAACCAGCCGGGCTCTCCTCCCTGGCTCGCAAGCGCGCATGCCGCCGAAGAAGAGCCGTGGCCCGTCTTCCGTCTGCCCGCCCTGGGCGAGCCGCTGGGTCCGCCTCGGGGTCGCCTCTCCTCAGAATCCTGCTTTTCGAGGCCTTATTCAGGAGCCTGCTAAAGCGTCCCCCGCCGGAAAGTAATGCCTATCCCTGATTACGATGCGGATTCCGCCACGGTTACCGTGAGGTGCCGTTCCAGTCAGCGTTGTTTCATTACATGGAGAGGACAGTCCGATGAAAAATCCCAAAAAGATTCTAGCTGCTTTGGCGTTCATGGCGGCGTCCCTGCTGGCCGCTGAGGCGGCACCGAAGACTTTTGAGGGTCAGATCATGGACAGCACCTGCGCAAAAATGGGCAGCCATGAAGAGGGTTACAAGCTAACAAACACTCACACACCAAAAGCGTGCACGCTCGCATGTGCTGGAGCCGGCGCCAAATTCGTCCTTTACGATTCCGCGACCAAAACCACATACCAACTCGATAATCAGAGCGAGGCCAAGAAATTTGCCGGAGAAAAGGTCAGCGTCGTTGGCACTGTTAACCCCAAAACGGACACGATTCACGTCGAAAAGCTGCAGCCGGCGTCTTAACGCCGCATCTCAAGCGGACCTGGCGGTTCGCGTTCCACTACGGTAGAAAACCAAAAGGTGCGGCGTGCTTCGCAAGCGTTCGCTCGTGATCCGGGTAGGACGGTGCCATCATGCGGGCCGCCCGCGACAGAAGCCGGAGCGGGTGATCGCCGATGGCGGTTACGACAGCGATCCGTTGCGCGAACGGCTGGCGCAGCGTGGCATCGAATTGATCGCGCCACATCACCGGAACCGCAAGCGCCCTGCGACCCAGGACGGGCGTGCTTTCCGGCGCTACCGGCGTCGCTGGATCGTGGAACGAACCATCGGGTGGCTGGGCAACTACCGGCGCTTGGTGGTGCGCTACGACCGCTCGCTCACCATTTACCGTAGCTTCTTTCATATCGCCTGCTTCATGATCGTCTTGCGCAGGGTTGCAATGAGTTCTAGGTGCAATCGGCTCACCATTACAACGCGGAAGGAAGCGCTTGTCTTTGCATAACCCATCTGGGAGCAAAGGCAAAGGACGCGGCGAAAAAATTGCGTCGCCGCGAAGATTCTTCCTAAGGGGAAGTGACAGATCTGCGGGTTTTCTCGCAGTCCAACTCATCCCGATTAGGAACCGGCTCAGGAGTTTTCGGGAGACGCCTCCAGGCCATGAGTCTGCCGCAGAGCACCCGCCAGATGGTCGCAATAGGCCCGGTAGTTTTCATACCAGGTTTCGATAAAGCTGGTGATGAGCTGCTCCGCCGATTTTCCGGCGATCACCAGGCCGGAGTGCACCAGATCGCCCCAGGTATGCACACGGGTCCCTCCGGAGATGTGCTCTTCAAAATGCACCCACTGGGCCATGGCTGCACCCATGGCATGGTCAATCCAGCCAACCCGGTGGCCGGGAGTGCAACTGGTTAGCACATGTTCGATAACGCCCCGAAATGGATGTACCACCTCAATTTCCAGGCGGCTGCCCGCCTGCCAGGGACGCCCTTCGCGCCACCGAATTTCGCCGTAAATGTTGGCGAAGGAATTCCAGCAGCGGTGGTCCGAGAAGACTTCCCAGGCCAGTTTGCGTGCGGCCTTGGTCACAATCGTATATTGAAAGCGAAACACTTCCTTGCTCCTGATATTCTCGATCGAGCGCTGATTAAAAGGATTTAACAGCGGAGAAAGCTTGATTTGGCGGCCCACATAACTTATACATTGTTTCTGTAACGCTGTAAAGGATATAATTGGCGGCGATTGCCGGCCGGTTTTCGGAGGACCCATGCCCCGGAAAGCAGATGCAGGACTGGAAGGCCGCATCATGGATGCCGCTTACCGTTTGTGGAGCAAGAAGGGCGAGCAGGGCTTAACCATGAGAGCGGTGGCACGAGCGGCGAAAACAACCACAACCTCAATGTACGAGCGGTTCGCGGACAAGGGGAAGCTCCTGAACGGCATGCGTGAGCGAGCGCGCCGGGAACTCTTTGAGGCGTTGCGGCCATCGCAGAGCATCGAGGAGGCTTGCCGCAGGGCCTTCGACTTCATTTCCGAACATGGAGCGCAATACCGGCTCTTAACCACCGACTGGGGAGTCCGGCTCGCAAAGGATGGACCGACGCCGTCCTATGATCTGCTTAAGGCGCTTCTCGCAAAGCGATTAGGCGGCGAGCCGGAAGACCATAAACAGCTTGCGCTGGGACTCGTCGCGCTCGTCCATGGCACGGCGCTGCTGCGGCCTCCGGCAAGCGATCACGAGAAATTGGCGGGCGATTTCCGTGACGCGTGTCTGAACGCGTGTGACGCCCTGGTGACCGCAGCGGCAGAAAAAAACGGCACGCGTACTCCGCCCCGAAAATGAACCAGCGGAGCGCCCCCACGCTACGAGCGCAAGGAGCGATATATTCCGAGTCTTCGCCTTCTGCCTACTCGGGACTACGAGTTCCATGGGACCCGGGAGAGTTGCTTCTTGCGCTCGACCCAATCGGACGTCGCGAGGATGCGCGGTGTGGCGTCAATCAGCCGGGGCGTAAGCTGAAAGACATCGACGGCGGTCCATGGCCGGCCATCGCGCGTGTGCAGGCCGCGGAGGTTTAGCATGTCGGCCATGCGCGGGAACGAGAGGTCCTGGACGACCATTTCGGCGAGGAAACGCAATACATCCATTTCGGCGGGGTTCTCCTCGAGGTGGCGGCAATCGGCTGCGATTCGCAAGCCGTAAGGTAACTCGGCTCCACTCTGGGCTGCGGGTGAAGCCGTCGTGGGGAACTGGTATTCGACTTCTCGTTCCCACTCGATGGCCACCGGACGCCACCCTTTCGCCTGCCGTTCCAATAGCGCCTGCTCGCTCGGCAACTCGGAAACCGCTTCACGGAACCACTCCAGTTTTCTCACGCAGGCCTCCTGTCGGAATGCAACGGCAAGGACTTCGTGCAGGGCAATTCGCCAGCCCTTCGTTTGCATGGTAAGTCTTTGTCTTGCAACAAACTAATCTTGCCCCCGAGCCGTGCAAACAGGGGAGTGCGTTCGGTCCTGGGAAGACTTGTCGCATACGCGGACAGCTCGTGATCTAGCGGCGAATCGCTTCTTGACGCCCTCCTGGGTTGTAAGGGTATTATTGCCGCCGCTCACCCCACCCGGGCTTTCACCCAGCTCCATTCCAACGCATTGGTGCGCTATGGCCGCGACCTCGCGCCGTGTCGAAGAGCGTATGCCCATGAAGGTGACCGTCGATCTCTCGAGCGTTGACGTGCGGGTCCGTGCGCAAGAAGGCGTGACGGAAAACGTAAGTTCTCATGGCGCTCGCGTCATCACCAGCCATCCGGTGCCGCCGAACGCCCGCCTGAACGTGCGCTCGATGCTCGGGAATCTGCGCTCCCGGGCGCGCGTGGTCTACTGCCAGCAAGTCGCCACGAATGCGTTTGCGGTGGGCCTCGAGCTCTCCGCTACCTCCGGAAAATGGACGCTTCCTTCCTTTGCCACTCAGAACGGTACCTTCGATCCGGCTCGTAGTTAGGTCCACCAGCCTTCGTGCCTGGGACCCGTAGTAAAGCTGTGAATCGCCCGCAAACACGACGCATGCTTCGGTAGAATACTTATCGCAGTACGCAGCTCGATGGTGAGGCCGTTTGAAGGGACCGTTACGAGGCCGGGGAATGGCGCTTGTGGCTGTAGCTCTGGCCCTAACCGCCGCAGCAGCTTCCCTTCTGGCTGCGGGCAACCGGGCGGGTATGCGCCAGCCGCAGCACATAGCGCGGGCGAGCGTTGGAACTCGCCGCTTCCCGTGCGACCAAGGCATTTCGCTTACTCTAAGCTCTTCGGTCGTTCCGCAGGGCAGCCTAATTGTCGCCCATCTCTTGGCTAACGCCCCGATCACCAACGCCAGGGCGGAGTGGGATGGCCGCAATGTTCCGCTTTGGCAGGAGAGCCGGAACGGCCACATCTGGGCGGGCTTGCTCGGCGTGGACCTTGAGAAAGCGCCCGGGCAATACCAGGCCAATATCACCGGCCAAGCCAGTGGCGCCGAAGCATTCCGTTGTGCAGTCCCCATCCTGGTGAGCGCGGGTAAGTTTCCGACCGAGAACCTGAAGGTCGAGAAGCAGTTCGTTGAACCAGACCCGGAGCAGCTGGCACGCGCCAAAGCTGAAACGGAGAAACTCCGAGCGATTTTCAGCACGGTTACCCCGGAGCGGCTCTGGCAGGGGGCGTTCCGGGTCCCGCTGGACGGCGTAACCACAGGCGGGAATTTCGGCCGGCGACGCGTCCTTAACGGTCAGCCCGGTTCACCCCACTCGGGAGTCGATTTTCCGGCTCCCACAGGTACGCCAATCCACGCGGCACAGGCCGGGCGGGTGGTTCTGGCCGAGCCGCTATTCTTCTCGGGGAACACCGTGGTGGTTGACCACGGGTTTGGCATCTACACCTTCTATGGCCACCTCTCGGCGTTTACTGTCAAAGCGGGAGAGATGGTGAAAGCGGGCGAGGAGCTCGGCAAAGTCGGCGCAACGGGGCGCGTTACGGGTCCCCATCTGCACTGGGGACTTACGGTAGACCGGGAGCGCGTCAACGCACTGCAAATCGTTAAGCTGCTTGGAATGAGCTAGTCTCCTGGCGCGCCTGGCCTCCCAAACGTCCTTTTCCCCCTCCCGTTGCTCCGCGCTTCCTCTTTCGGTTTCGCGTTCGCCTTGATTTCGTTTAAATACATCAAGAATCTCCGAATCCGGTTTCTCCGCAGCATGTCAATGTTGCCGCTGGCATCTCGCGCCAGGCTCGCATAGTCGGCCAGGAGTTCGGGCAATTCCTCGCACACTTTTTCCAGAGCATCCACGTTCCGTTTTCCTTTTCAAAAGAATCTGAGCAATTTGGCGCATTCTCGCACGCGGCGCCGCGCAAGTCTTTGCCCGTCCGCTATCTTGCGCGTTCTCGGTTAGGATTGTCGCCTCGCCTGCCCGGTGCTCGCCCCAAGGACGTCGCCACTTGCCCGCGGCTGGCAAGGCTCAGGCTGCTCGATGGCGCCGTTTTCTAGCGCTGCTTCGTGACCGCCAGCGGTTGCGAATGAATGCCGTATTCCCCGCAACGCGCAGGCCTCTTGAATTTCGTTCGATTATCTTGGCGGCGGCCACTGGCTTGATGAATCCCTGCGCCAGTTTCCGTTTTCCAAGTTCGTGTTTTCGATTTTCCAAGGTTCGCTTGACTACTCATCGCGCAGCGCCACGACCGGATCGATTCGTGTCGCTCGCATTGCCGGAATGTAGCTCGCCAGAAAGGCCACTGCGAGCAAGAGCAGGGAAACCGAACTCATGGTCAGCAGGTCCGTCGAGCGGACACCGTAAAGCACGGAACGGATCGCGCGAAACACCACGAACGCGAGCGCGAATCCGATTCCCGTGCCCATCGCGGCCATTGCCATGCCCTGTTTCAGAATCATGCCGAGGACCGCGCTGCGTTGCGCCCCGAGCGCCGTGCGGATGCCGATTTCCTGCGTACGCTGGCCGACGGCGCAGGATACGACGCCATACACGCCAACCGACGCAAGGACCAGGCCGAGCAGGCCAAAGGCGCCGACGAAAATCGCGGCGAGCCGCGCGGGGAACAGCGGTTTGCCGTACTTCACGTGGGCTTCCATGGTACCCACCGAGTACACAGGCAAGCCCGGATCCATTTCGCGCACTTGCTCCCGCACGGGCGCAACCAATTGCTGCGGGTCGACGGTCGTGTGCACCAGGAGCGTCGCCGAGGACGAGTAGCGCTGCGCCAGCGGAAAGTACGCGAACATTTGCGGCGGCTCGTAGAGAAAAGCATATTTCCCCGTGCGCGTTACTCCCACAACTTGAATTGCCGGACCGTTCCTCTCCGTACGGAAAACCTTGCCGATCGGATCTTGCCCCGGCCAGATCTTGTCCGAGAAAAATTGATTCACGATGGCTACCGGCGGCGCTTTCGCGTCGTCGTTTTCGGTGAATTCGCGTCCCTTGATCACGGGAACTCCGAGCGTGCCGAAATAGCTCGGCTGCACCATATCCACAAACGCCGATTCGGCCTTCGCACTGGGATCGAGAATCTGGCCTTCCGGATAAATGTTGGCGAGAGAATTGTCGTATCCCATGGGAATGAATGCCGTTACTGCCGCATTGTCAACGCCCGAAAGCGATTTCACGCGGTCGCGCAGTTGGCGGTAGAACTGCTGGCCTTGTGCTTCCTTGTAGCCTTGCAGACCCAGGTCGACCGACATCATCAGCGTGTGGTCCGCGCGAAAACCCATGTCCGCGTGCGCGGAGTTTTCCAGGCTGCGAATAAAAAAGCCAGCGCACGCGAGCAGCAGCAGCGAGACGGCAACTTGCGCAATCACCAGCGCGTTGCGGAATCCCTGATGCCCCGCAAGGCCGCCGCCCGAACGTCCTCCCGCTTTCAGCACGTCCGCCAGATTGGTCGTGCGGGACGCCTGAACGGCCGGAACCAAACCAGCGGCCACGCCGGTTGCAATCGCCGCCAGCAAGCTGAAGCCGAAAATCCTCCAGTCCATGCTCAAGTCGAAAAGATGCAGCGGAATATCTCCGGGAACTCGAATGCGCGTCAGGCCGAGTTCCGCCCAGCGGGCCAAACCCATGCCCGCTGCGCCGCCGAGAAGCGCGAGTACCGTGCTCTCCGTCAGCAGTTGCCGCACCATGCGCCAGCGGCTTGCGCCCAAAGCCGTGCGCGTCGCCATTTCCTTCCGGCGTCCATTCGCGCGCGCCAGGATCAAGTTGGCCACATTCGCGCACGCGATCAATAGCACCATTCCGACCAGAAGCATGAACACGGCGAACGCCGTCACCATGAATCCGCCGAATCCAGGCTCCGGACGCGACTCCAGTTCCGGCAGCACCCACAAGGAGAGTGACTTGTCCGCGTCGGGAAACTCCGTTGCCAGGCGCTGATCGGCCGGCTGAGCCGCGGCCATGGCCTTCTCAGGTGTCACGCCGGGTTGCAGCCGCCCGATGGCGCGGAGAAAAGTTGCACTTCGGCTGTGCAGGGGATCCACATCGGCGGGGTCGAGAATCGCGATTTCCGTGATCGGCACATAAAAATCGGCGTCTATGAAATAGTAAGCGCCATGAAAACGCTCCGGCAGCACTCCGATGATCGTGAAGGGATGCTGATTGATCTGCATCGTCTGGCCAATGGCGCGATCATCGCCGCCGAAACGCTTTTGCCAGAATTTGTAGCTGAGGACGGCCACCGCGTCTTTGCCGGGCACCCAGCCTTCGCCGGAAGCGAACACACGGCCGCGCGCCGCTTCGAGGCCCAGCACGGAAAAGTAGTTGCCGCTGACCATATCGGCCCAAACGCGCTCCGGGCGTCCCTGCTCGCCCAGATTGACGGGAGTCGCCGACCAGCACATCAGGCCATCGAAAACACCGGTCAGTTTGCGGTATTCCTCCCAGTCGGGATACGAAAGGTTCATGGCGAAGGGAACGCCCGGCGATTTCCGCGTCACGGAGACGAGCTGCTGCGGGCTTTTCACCGGGAGCGGCCGCCAGAGAATGCCGTTGAAGACGCTGAAAATCGCGCTGTTGGCGCCAATGCCCAGTCCGAGCGCGAGGACGGCGATGATGGTGAAGCCAGGAGCCTTCCGCAGAGTCCGAATCGCGTATCGCACATCCTTGCGAAGTGTCTCCATGGAATGCCGCCTTCCTCATCCAATCACAACCACTCTCACTAACGACGGGCGAACGGCCATAAATGTTTCCTCAGAATCGGCGGGAGGCCCCGCGGCGACCCGGTTCCCTGGGCCGGCGCTCCGGGAGGAGCGAAGCAGCAATACTGCACACGCACCGCACCGGGAAAGCACTAAAGTTTCTTCAGAAACGGACGAAGAGGAGCAAGTGGGCGAAGGCGGCGCGCCTGTACCGGGGTACAGGCGAAATTGGGGCGTAAAAATGAGTGACCGAATGAGCACGCCTAAAAAAATCCTAAAAATCTCCTTGACAGAAAAGGGGGGAGACCGGATACTCCCTGACGCGCCAGTTGCTGCCTTCCCCCCGAAGAACGTTCCGACGTTCCTACCCTATCCGCACGCCGGAAAACACAGTCAGCGAGGAGTACCGGTGTCGGCACAAACAGAGAAACCAGCCATAAGCTCTCTCGAGATGGACCGGGAAGTCATACGCTGCAAGACCTGCGGACTGGTGCAGTACCGCACGCGCACGGGAAACTGCCGGCGCTGCGTGCGCGCGCTGCCGCAGCGTTTGGAGTTCATGATTCCAGCGGCGGAAGCGCAGGAGGAAGCGGCTGCGGAAGCGCAAACCGACAAGTTCGCCAACCAGCAGACGGTGGAGAACATCGGACAGCGCATCCGGCAACTGCGCGAATCGCGGTCCATGACGCAGAGCCAGTTGCAGTCGCGTTCGAAGGTGTCGCGTTCGTATCTCTCTCGCATCGAGAGCGGGCAGATGACGCCGAGCCTCGGGACGCTGGAAAAGATTTCGGAAGCGCTGAACGTGGGGCTGAACCGTTTTTTCATTCCAGAATCGGATGGCGAGGCGCTGCTGGAAGATCCGTTCATTCAGGGTTTGCGGCCGTTTCTGCGGCAACTGGATTGGGAACAATGGCAGTCGATTCTGAAGAGGCTCCAGGCCATTAGCGACCACGTTGTTGCAGTGCCGGTGAATCTCCGCCCTATCGGTAATCCGGCGCGGCTGCCGCAGCCCGCGTCGGGGAATGGCAACGGCAATGGACATTTGAATGCCGGCCATTCCAATGGGCATGCGCTGAACCATGCGCATGGCCATCCGCAGGGCTATCCGCTGCGGCGCCCTGCAGTGCCGATGTACCAGCGGCCGCTCGCTCGGTAGTTTTCTGGCTGGTCGCGTTCCCTTTTACGATTTGTCTCGCGGTAACGTTGTGGCGTTCCCTGATAACGCCGCGACTGGGCTTACGCAGCACAGCCAGGAATGGCTGTGCCACCGAAGAGTTCTCCTTAGGTCAGTGATAGCGCGGTGTGCGTGAGAGACACACCGCGCTATTTTCTTTACGGAGCCTAGGCCCCGCGCTAAACCGCCCTTCAAGTCGAGCACTGAGCCACTGTGGCATTCAGGTGTCCAGTAACGTAGACTTCTGTTCGGAAAAGCGTTATCCGGAACACACATTGGGTCTCTATAACCCAGTTACCGCAGTTGCACTCATTGTGCTTGCGCTGGTCTTAAAGCTCGCGATTTCCCCTGAGTATCGGTTTGGGCTCGGGAATCGTTACTATCGCCTGGAGTACGCCTTTTGGGTCTTGCTCGCGGGTGGCATCGTTCTAGGCTTGATAGCGGTGCTTAAGATTATCGCACGGGCTAAATCGGGCTAGCGCCGTCTTGCGAGCACAGACCACGGTTATTCGCGGATGACGGAGACCTTGGCGGAGGGGACTTCGAGGCGCATGAGGCGGTGGTTCGAATCGAGGGCGAGAAGGACTTCGAGGTCAGAGGTGCTGACGCGAAGGCCTTCGTAATTTTTGCCGTCCACTTTGGCGTCGCCGGTGGCCTCGACGGTGATCGAACCGGGCGTGAGCTCCTGAGGAATCAGAACGGGGAAGGACTGCACGCCGCGCTTGGACCAATCGTAAACGCGCGCGAGAACGGCATACTGGTGATAGAGATTGTTGTCGAGGACGGCGATGACGGGAGCGCCGAAGGTAAGGTCCTGTTCGAAGGGGCGGGCGCCCTGCATGAGCAGAGTGATTTTGGCGACGCCATTGGCGAAAAGAATTTTCGCAGCGTTGGTTTTTTCGGCGGCGGAAGACCATTCGTAGCTGATAGGGGCGCCGTCATCCTGGAGGACAAGCGTGCCGCTGACTTTGGCGGCGGACGCCTGCGGAGGCTTGAGATCCGTAGTGCCCTTAGCCATCCAGCCCGCGCCGGAAGGCTCGATGGAAAATTCCTCGTGGCCGATGGTTTGGCCGTTCAATTCAATGGAGAGCTTGCCCTTATCGGCGGCGAAAACCCCGGCTGCGGGCGACTTTTTGTCCGGCGCGGCAACGGCGAAAGCCGCGGAGAGCGCGAAGACAGCGGCGCAAGCGAGAAGTGAAGAGCGGAACGAAGACCGAGAACTGACGCGATGCATAAATTTCTCCCTTGGGGCACAGGATGCCACGAACCAACCTGTTTGCCGCGAAAGAGGCGGAGAAGTTGCGCTGTTGAGTACGGTCAGGAGCGCGGCTTATCGAGAACGAGATGCGCTTCGCCGGAGGACGAAACGATCCCGCGGCGAAGAATTTCCGCGACGACTTGCCCGGGCTCGCCGGAGCTATCGACGCGAAAATCGGCCAACTGATAGGAAGGCAGGCGCTGCGCATGGAGTTGCCGAAAGCTGATTTCATCGCGAAAGAGCGGGCGGCCGGTCATGGTCATGCAGCGAGCGAGCAGGACTTCGATGGGAGAATCGAGCCAAAGGACGGGCACAGCGGAGGCGCGAAGAAATTCGGGGCAGCCCTGCTGGGCGTACGTGCCGCCGCCGAGGGCGAGAATCGTGCCTTCGCGAAGTTCAGCGGCGCGGCCGAGGGCAGCGCGAAGCTGATCGGCTTCGAGCTGGCGAAAGGCAGGCTCGCCGTGACGCTCGAAAAATTGCGCGATGGTGATGCCAGCGGCGGCTTCAATGCGGTCATCGAGGTCGACAAAGCGCCAGCCAAGCTGGCGGGCCAGCAGAGTGCCGATAGTGGTCTTGCCGGAACCCATGAATCCGGCGAGGGCAAGGACGGGAAGACGTGGCGGTTGCGTCATCAAACTAGAAATGATGAAAGTCCAAGAGGGCGGCCGCGTCTCCAGGCTTTCTTCAGGGAGCTGGAGCCCTGCGTGGAAAATCCAGCCGGTCGCGCCGGGGCTCGAGTCCAGGCCCCCTAAAGGAATCTGCCCGGCCCGCGGTCAGACCAGCTAATCGCGCTTCAAGATGCGAATTGTACCACTGTAGGTTGAGAGCTCGACCTTGGCGAGTCCCTGGCCCACGGTGCCGAAGAGACCCTTGGCGAACCTGGAAGCCATGTGGCGCACGACGTTGGGATCAACCTTGAGATAAGCCGCGGCCTGATTGTCCACCGTGCCCGTGGCCGTCTGGGCGTTGAGGTAGAAGGAATCGTTGCCGGAGAAGCGGACTTCCACGAGGCCGCGGCCGCTCTTCATGCTGTAGAGGCCGGTGCGGACGAAATCGCCATCAAACAAGATGTTGCCGGTGGTGGTGCGAAGATTGATGGCGTTAAGGCTGGGCTGCAGGATTTGGGCGTTGCCGCTAATGGACTCGAAATCGAGCTTTCCGCCGCATTGGGTGCAGACGAGAGAGCCGCCCGTGGTCCGCACGATGATGTAGCCGGAGACTTCCTTGAGGTGCACGTCGCCGGCGTAGCTTTCGAGCTTCATGTCGCCGGTGACCTGCTCGACGTAGATGAGGCCGG
>Ga0209062_1002530_pt1 | contig 24178 bp, 12 predicted proteins | sample Coa_R2_2_FD_187158 | JGI IMG/M metagenome (GOLD analysis project Ga0209062, IMG submission 187158) | Surface soil microbial communities from Centralia Pennsylvania, which are recovering from an underground coalmine fire - Coalmine... | ecosystem: Environmental > Terrestrial > Soil > Unclassified... | reverse complement strand
TCCCCACGAGGGAGTGCCAGACGCATTGCCGTGCAATACCGTGGTCGTCGTGCCCTGGTTTGCAAAATCAGCCGATGCCAGAGTTGGAGAACTGTAGGACGGCGCTCCTGTCGATCCCGTAAAATTGCCGAAGAACGTATGTGCCGCCGCTGTGCTTAGCGTAAAGCTTAACGCGGGAGTCGTCGATGGAGTGGCGACCGAGGTTGTAAATAGTGGGGAAAGATTTCCACTGGAGAACGAGGATACTCCACCGCCGCCGCCGGCCGACCAACTGACGTTCGAGCCATCCGTCATAAGAAAAAGACCGGAATTCCCAGTTTGACTTGGCAACAGCGAATTGATCGCAGCACTGCCATTAATGGAAAGGCTGCCACTGGCGTTCGACAACTGTATCAGATTGCCAGTGCCATCATCAATATAAAGTTTCGTCTGACGGGTTTGTGAGAACGATGTTGTAGCCAACAGCAAGACAAATACGATCGAAAAAGACGATTTCATAATTCAATAATAAAAGGAGACAGAACGATCAGAACTTATCCAGACTTTATTCTGGAAAGATCCATTACAAATATAAGTGGTTTTAAAGTTAGGGATGTAACTTTTTCCCACGCAAATGCGAACGGTTAGGTCGATATCTGACCGCAGACTCCTTTTGGAGGATATTTGGCTATATTATGATTATAATAAGAATAAACATTTTCTCTGCATAAGACTTTCCGTATTGTATCTTTGCAATAAGAATTTTCGCCGTTCTTTATTCAGTTAGTCCTGCAGAGTTATCGGAGTTGCTGTTGCTACAGTCGCATGACGGTTTCGATGAAAATGTAGGACCACATCCACTAGGAAGGAAGCTCGCATCATGGATTTCTATCTCGGTCAGGTTATTTTATTCGCCGGAAGTTATGTGCCCCAAAACTGGGCCTTATGTAATGGACAATTGCTCTCCATCTCTGAGAATGAACCTTTATTTCAATTAATAGGCACTCAGTTTGGCGGTGACGGCATTCGGACTTTCGGAGTCCCGGATTTACGCGGCCGAGCTGCGATTGGAACCGGACAAGGTAGCGGGCTCTCCAGTTACGCGCTTGGAAATACGGCTGGGGTAGAATCGGTTACTCTCGCTATGAATCAAATTCCAGCACACAATCATATTCCTGCCGCAGCTCCAACGGGAAATACTTCCAGCCCCAGCGATGCCATTTGGGCAGCCGATCCCACCGGTCAACTCCAACAATATTGCGATCAAGACACATTGCAACCAGATTCAATAGCATCCAATGCGATTGGATCGGTCGGAGGAGGGCAGAAACATGATAATATTCCTCCCTATCTTGCTCTCAACTACATTATCTGTCTCTTGGGGATTTATCCGACCAGCCCGGCGCAAACCGGTCCCCGAGGACCAGTGACAGCACAACCAGCCATCGACGCATATCTCGGATCTATTGAATTATTCGCATTCAATGCTCAGCCTTCGGGATGGCTGCCCTGCTGGGGTCAGACCGTTCAAATTTCGGATTATCAAGCGCTCTTTAACGTGATCGGTACCACTTATGGCGGAGACGGAAAAACAACGTTTCAATTGCCGGACCTTCAGGGACGGGCTGCCATCAATCAAGGACAAGGCTCAGGATTGTCCAATTATAAACTTGGGGATAAAGGAGGCGCAGAGACGGAGCAACTGACAATCGCTGAAATGCCCACTCACACTCACGCAGTTACGTGTACAACCGCTACCGGAACAACGGATGAACCCGATGGTAATTTATGGGCAACCGAAGCTAACGGTGTTCAGATTTATTCGAATGCTCCATCAACCGTTCAGATGAACGCGGAAGCGACCTCGGAAGCGGGTGGAACAATGCCCGATTACACCGCGAAACCGCATGAAAATCGATCGCCCGTCTATGCCTTGAATTATTACATCTGTGTCAATGGTATCCCACCCTCTCAAAACGATGCCACAGCCATAATTAGCCCGTGGGTTGGTCAAGTCTCGTTATTTGCGTTCGAGATGATTCCCGACGGCTGGAAAAACTGCAATGGAGCTACACTCGGGATAAATAGTTATCAAGCCTTAAATGCAGTGCTTAGTACAAACTTCAACGGGCAGAAGCAGCCCCCACAAACATTCAACATTCCTGATTTGAGAGGACGACGAGCCATTGGCTCCGGCCAAGGGGCGACACTCTCTAATTATTCATTCGCTCAGTCCGGTGGAGTGGAAACTGTAACGTTATCGCTCGCACAAATTCCGTCTCATAATCACTTGGCCATCTCGAGTGATGACGATGGCAATACCTCTAATCCTACCGGTGCGTTTTGGGCAGTCGATAGCTCCGGTGCTGCGCTAAACTATGCGCCAAGTAATGGTACACTAACCTCGATGAACAAACTCGCGCTTGCCAGTACGGGAAATAGCAACGCACACAATAATTTACCGCCATACCTTACGGCGAATTATTGTATATGTGCGTCTGGATTCTTGCCTCCAGGCTCTTAATAATACGCATAATAGAAAAACGGCCTAAACGGGCCGTTTTTTTTCTTGAATGGACTGCTTTGTTTTCAGCGTAGGTCGAGCGTCCCCGCTCGACATCATCTCGCAGGCACCCTGCCAATCGTGCGGCGAAAACACCGCCAGAACGCGTAGGTCGCGAGTCCGAAAGGACGGCAGATGCATAGCGAAGCCATTTATGGCTGGAATATTTAGGCAGCGCGTAGGTCGGGAGTCCGAAAGTGCCCGCCCTGAGCTTGCCGAAGGGACGACAGATGTATAGCGAAGCCATTTATGGCTGGAATATTGGGGCAGTATTAAGGGATAGTCCGTAGGACGACAGATTTCTTCACAAGGCGTTTCTGTCGTCCTCCGGACTTCCGCTCTCTCTGGCTATTCCTTTCCAGGCCTGAAGGCCTTCGCTATGCATCTGGTGTCCTACCGGACGAAGGGTCTTAAGAGAACGGCAAAGCACTAATGAAGGGGATATAACTTGTCGCCGGATTGTAGAATTATCACGAGCGTTTTGGTATGTCCGCGCCGGTTGTGGCCGCACCACGATGTCGAGCGCGGACGCTCGACCTACGCGCTATGGATTCAATTGATATCGCAAGGAATGATGCCCATACCGCTAATATACCGTGTCTGATAACAATGGTATCAAATCTGGGCGCTGACGGTCTGCGAGCCCCGAATGAATTTCTCATTTGGATTCGTAATCCGAGCGCATGTGCCTTCTGAGGACCATCGAGTGATATTTAAAGTATGCGGAAGGAAGTAGTACACCATTTTAGCCGGCAGCGATTAGCTGCCGGCTTAGTGTTCATAGTTATCTTATTTACTTGCTCGCTTGTGATTCCACGATCACTGCTGGCTCAATGGCGTCAGTTATATTCATTCGTGGGCGGCCGAGATGCGTTATCAGGAGGAGGAAAAAGTATATTCTTTATTGATTCGCCCGGGTCACCACATATCGGATTTCTTTCACAGAATTCGTTACCCCAAGTTTTAAAAACCACCGATGGGGGTTACACGTGGTATCCAGTTCTCAGTGATCCCACGATATCGGGAGAAATCTCGGACTTTAGTTTTAAAGACAGCTTGACGGGATGGCTTTCTGTACATGGCGGTGCATTTTCGGAAGGGTGTTATAAGACGACAAATGGCGGCGATTCATGGGTACCACTTACTAATATACGAGCAGATGCCGCTGGGATCTATTATAATTCTGCCACAAAAGGTCTGTTTTTAGCAACTTGGGGCTCGGCCTCCAGTGCTAAGCTTTTTGTTTCCTGGGACGAAGGCGGTACCTGGCAGAATGCGTCAACTTCCGCTGATTTAGGAGGTTATAATGGTTTTGCTTTCAATACTTCAGACACTGGCATAGTATCAAATGTTTATTTCGGTAATAGCGCCACTAGTAATTGGCAACGAACTTTTGATGGGGGGAAGAATTGGGCGCCTGTAATAATGGACTCGGAAGTTTGGCAGCCACTCGCTATTCCAAACTCTAAAACTCAGTTCGCGATAGCCGATCGGAGCGGTATCGTAATGCGATCGGATAATCTATGGAACTCATGGAAACAACTTTTTACCTTCCCGGTAGCGTCTAACATTGATATAGCAATATTCGCCGGCGCTGTAAGCTCTGGTTGTATGCGTGGTGATTTTACCCGGCTATTCACCCAAGTTGGTTCAGGATTGTACATGTCAACTGATTCAGGTGTGAATTGGAAATACATGTGTGGGCAGCCAAGTAGATATGCCGTTTTCGATCAAAGGTTCTTTATTAAAGGATCAAGGATCTACATTTTAACGAATCCTCCAAGGTTCGACGGCCAAAGGGGAGTAAGTTCGCTTTGGATGCTAAATTTAGATTCTCTTTCAGTCATTGAGCATTCGGCATCCGAAAGTTTTTTGGATGGCCGCAAACAAAAGACTCTTCGAGCGGGAGACACTGTCGGTGTTCTTTGTCGCTTAGCAACCGACTCATTAATTAGAGCAGACACTGTCCATTTTACGATTACATACGATTCAAACGTTCTTAATATTTTGGACTACTCTGTGTCTTCGGGTTGGAAAAGCCTTAACACTATAAATGAGCCGGGCAAGTTGAATGTTTGGCTACTAGGAGATTCAAGCAATAAGCTGAGTCCCACTCTTCAAATTACATTCAATACATTCCTCGTGACTTCAATCACGAAGGTTTATCTGGATACAGCATCACTATGGGGGCATCGTCTTAATTGTGATTGTGCTGTTACATCTTTACCATCTTCGGATTCTGTTGAGATCGACTTTACCGGTTGTGGGGATCCCACGCTCCTCGCGTTTATGGAGGGAAAGCCTATCTTTACAATAAGCTGCATTACATCTAATCCAGTCGATCGACAAATTCAAGTTCAATCTTTGCCTCCTACTGCGCGGGTTTCTGCAGAATTATACAATGATGTTGGCAGGCTTATTTTGTCCGCTGCTGATATTAGAAATACCGCGATCGAAGTAAGCTCGATCCCTAGTGGCTCCTACTATCTGAGGCTTATTTCAAATGGGTACACGCTTATAAAACGCGTCATAATTCAGCATTAGTAATTTATGCGCATAGGGCCGGCTATGGTTGAAAGTCTTCATTTTTTTTATTTTCTTTGTAACTTTTTGGTCTTTTTTGGGGGGGGGGGATTATAGGTGCAATGATGGGCACCTATACGGGCAGCACCCATGGTGCCCCTATTCACTGGAGGTCTTCCCATGACACAACCATATCAGCAATACACGCTCGAATCAATCTTCGAGGACGCCGAGCCACAGTCATTACCACGCATTATTTGGCGCACCAGCGGTCCGCGCTTCGCGCATCCGGAAGATGAGAATCTCATTCAGATCACGGAGCACGGTATCAATATCATTTCGTGTCCGGATATCCGGCAAAATGTTCGGCTCTCGCTACTCATCGCAATGGACCTCGCCGCCGGCAGCAATCCGGTGGCTAAGCATGGCGACCATGCGCGCAGAGTACTCTACTTAAATAGCTATGCAAGCCTGCAAACCCTGCGCAGGACGATCGCCGAAGAACTGATGCAGCGCCCGAAGGAGAAGGCGGAGATCGCTGCTCGCTTCGGGATCATGGCTTTCTCGTCCGGCACGATGGGCCGCTGCACGGATGCACCGCGCACGGCGATCTTCGAGGACGTCCTCTCGCTCGATAATTCGGAAGAGGTGCGCCGCGCGCAGTATCGCGATGTTATCGTACTCAACTCGTTCGAGTTCGCAGCGTTCACCTATTACGATAAGCTGCAGCTCGCGGGCGCCCTGCTGGAGTGGCGCGAGGCGGTGCCGCTCACTATCATTATCTTCACGCAGGAAATCAATCCTTTGCTCGAAGCCGGATGGGCGGTCCGAGGTCCGCTCGGCTTGCTTTCTACTTCGGCCCATTCGATAAACAAGCTGAACAGACGCGCAAAAAAGGAGGACCGTGTGTTTAATGAAACGAATTCAAAAAACAAAATCAAATTATTTTATACTTCGGGCGGCGTCCTGGATGGCGTCGAGTACCCGAAAAATTATAGCGGCACCCGTTACCCGCTCGATTTCTTCCCTCACCACCTGACCGGCCCGATACCCGACGGCATCGATGCGATCCAACTCGTCGGCCGCCCTCCGATGAACCGCCGCAGCAATGCGGAATGGAGATCCGAGATCGGCGTGGAGGAAAAAGTGTATGAGGAGAAGTGGTGAACGGAGAGTGATGAATGGTGAATTCAGAATTTGTAGCCGTGGCCTTTAGGCTACGGCGACCGCAAGACGACCCTGAATCCGTAGCCGTGGCCTTCAGGCTACGGCGACCGCAAGACGACCCTGAATTCGTAGCCGTAGCCTTCAGGCTACGCAGTAGTCCGAAGGACGACAGAAGCATAACGAAGCCCTTTAGGGCTGGGAACGAGACGAAAGTTTGTGGGATAAAGTCCGGAGGACGACAGACGAACGGGAGGATTCCCGCCTTCGCGGGGATGACATTAGAACAGCCTCAATCCTTACTATATCCGGATTGATTATTCTTAATTGTCACCTTCGGAACCGGGACTGTAATACTCTGTTCAGAAAAACATACGGTAGCACTTAATCCATGGCGCATATTCTCATTATCGACGACGAAGCAGGTATCCGGGATACCCTGGCGATGATCTTCGAGTACGAAGGGCATCAGGTCTCCACGGCGGACTCGGGCTTCGAAGGACTGAAGCTCGCTCAGTCCTCGGAGACGCCGATCGACTGCATCCTGCTGGACGTCAAGATGCCGGGCATGGACGGCCTGGAGACGCTCGAGAAATTGAAGGAAGTGCGCCCGGATGTACCGGTCATCATGATCAGCGGTCACGGCACGATCGAGACGGCCGTCGAAGCGACGAAGCGCGGAGCCTTCGATTTCCTCGAAAAGCCCCCGGACCGCCAGCGCCTGCTCCTGCTGGTCCGCAACGCGACCGAGAAGAAGCAGCTCGTCAGCGAGAACCGGATCATGCGCGAGCGCTTGAAGGGCAAGGAGCGTATGCTCGGCACCTCGGCCGGGATGCGGAATATCCGGGCGATCATCGAGCGCGTTGCGCCGACGGAGGCCCGCGTGCTCATCACCGGCGAGAATGGTACTGGTAAGGAGCTCGTCGCGCGCGCGATCCACCGCTCCTCGAAGCGTGCAGATAAGCCCTTCGTGGAAGTGAATTGCGCTGCAATACCTAAAGATCTGATCGAGAGTGAGTTGTTCGGCCATGAGAAGGGCTCGTTCACCGGAGCGCTTACGCAGCGCATCGGGAAATTCGAGCAGGCCGATCTGGGTACGCTCTTTTTGGATGAGGTCGGCGACATGTCGCTCGATGCGCAGGCGAAGATGCTCCGCGTGATCGAAGAGGGCCGGCTCGAACGTGTCGGCAGTTCGACGGGACGGCCGATCCCGGTGAACGTTCGCATTCTCGCGGCTACCAATAAGAATTTGCCGGAGGAGATCCGGCACGGTCGCTTCCGCGAAGATCTATATCATCGCCTGAACGTCATCCCGATCTTCGTACCGCCGCTTCGAGAGCGCCGGGAAGATGTGCCGCTCCTCGTTCGAGCGTTTGCGGAAGAATTCGCAGGCGAGATGAACCGCAAGGCCATCAAGTTCGATGATGCGGCGATGAAGCTTTTGACGCAGTTGCCGTTTACGGGTAACATCCGCGAGCTTCGCAATGTGATCGAACGGATCGTCATTCTCGTCTCGGGTGATACGGTGCATGTGGAGGATGTCGAGCATCTTGGTCTGGCGTTCTCTGTACCGGAGCAAGTAGCGAATGCAGCGGCAACGCCGGAGATCCGCCACGAGGCCGCGGTGAACGAGAACGGCGATGAGTTAGCGAAGAGTGTGATCCTTACCCCAGCAGACCGGCGAAGGATGGAGCACGTAGAGCACGAGCATTATTCTCTTCTCGGCTCGAATGAACATCCACTCGATGCTGCAATGCAAGCTACGACGTTCCAGGATTTTAAGGAGCGCGCGGAACGCGTCTACATCGAGGAGAAGCTGCGCGAGCAGAATTGGAATATCAGTCGAACGGCCGAAGCACTCGATATTCAACGTTCGCATCTGTATACGAAGATGCGTAAGTACGGCCTGATGAAGGACGGTCGCGTCGAGGGCGGAGCCGCGAGCGAGCCGATGGATTCCGACCTGGAACTGCAGGACAGCGATGACGATGATGTTCTTTAATGAGAGCTGATATAGCATCGCTACTCCTTAATTTAGGGTCGACATGGCAAGATGTTCTTTGATTAACAATTAGGAAATTTGCGAACCATCGTTGTGGAAATCTCGTTAGCGCGCCCGACAAATAATCTCAGCCCTGCGATTGCTTCGGTACGGTCCTCCACTCTCTTATCCGCCAGGCGATCGGGCAACAATTTAGAAGAAGGGACACAACGATTAACGTATGGGAGAATCACTGAAAGAAAAAATGGAACGCGCCCTCATGGAAGGCTTTGAGCGCGCCCAGGAAGATAAAGTAAAGGAGCTCAACCGGCTCTCGCAGACGGGAAAGCAGATTTCTCGCAAAGATTACAATACTCGCAACCTTGCGGATCTTTATAATGAGCTTGGCCTCGAGTATCCGGGTGGAAAACCACTCGCCGAATTCCAGAAGAATTAGGCTTTAATTAAAAGGATGTGAGTATCACATCCTTTTTCGTTTCTGGCGACCTTACTCTGGTGCGTTGGGCCGGTATTTTACTCGCATGCGCTCCCACCAGTCGATCAGCATTCGGAAGTATTTGCGCTGTGGTTGGAGCAGGAGATTGTAGTCTGCGGCGCAGGCATCGAACGATAGATTGGCAAACGTCTTCGTACCGATCGGTACAATTTTGACGAAGTAATGTTCGTCCCCTGCACACTGCTGAGTTACGTCGTTGGAATCGATCGCATAGAGCTTACCTATTCGGATAAGCATTCGTAGCGTATCTGCATCCGGCGGATCGAGAGCTGCCACCCCATTTAGGGTACGAAATTTTCCAGCGGCCGTTCGCTTCGTTGTATGCACTGCCATCGTGCCGGTAGTATCGATCGTCCAGGTATCGCTGGGCTTATCGTCGATCCCACCACCGCTGATGAAGAAGCTATAGAGAAAATTCGGCGGCAAGAGTGTAGAATCGATCGGCGCCGTTGTAATTCCAGGCTTCGGGGCGGTCGATTGGGAAACCTGCTTGCTTTGACAAGCAACAAGTATAGGGATGAGCGATAGAGGCGCGAGATACTGTGTAATTACGTTCGTCATTCAACTGATTGAATTTCGGCCACTACCGCTTCGATCGAAGCAGCCGATTCGCTATACGTCTTTATTATAAATTGCGGTCGAGATAAAAAAGCTTCGTCGAGATAAGGACTTCCCATGAGTATTAATCCCTTTAATATGATCCCCCGTCCTTCTAAGGACGAGCCAATCTCTTCAACAATGCCTGGTAATGTTTTAGTAGTTTCGACATTCGAAATATACCCTCGAGCCCGATGAAACGTTGCGATGATCGTATTCTCGTCAAATGAGTGCTCAGAGTCATTCCATTTCGAAGCTGTGACCACCTGCGACGTTTTAACGAACGGCTGCATTAATGTTTCGAATCTCTCGCCTTTCTTCCTTGCAAGGGGACGATCATCACATATGATAAGCAGATTCGCGCCTTGGGTCTTAATTTGTCCTTGGCACTCGATCGCTTTATCGGCGATCTCTTTTGCGAGCTTCAGGTGATCGCTTTGCATGGCGTTGAACGCCGCAAGATTGGTAGTTGGCGTTGCAAGCGATCGTCGAAATTTATGGAGTCGCTCGTGTCGTATGCGGCACTCCTGTTCAGTAATTCGTCCAGAGCGAACTGCTTCTACTAACGCTTCGTATGCAATGCGTGCCTCTGCTGGTAATAGCAGAATATCCGCTCCTGCTTCGAATGCAAGTACTGCCGCTTCACCCGAACCAAAATGATCGGCGATCGCTCTCATTTCAAGAGCATCCGTAACAATAATACCATCAAAGTGAAGATAATCGCGAAGAAGATTCGTAGTGATTGACTTTGAAAGTGTTGCAGGATAACCAGCAGTCTCCGGCTTACTACCGAAATGTTCTGCCAGCTTCGGCGCAGCAAGGTGCCCCGTCATCACAGACATTACCCCGGCATCGATGAGCGACTGAAACGGCGGAAGTTCGATTGCATTAAACTCGCGCCAATTCCTATTGATGAATGGAAGCTCGCGATGTGAATCGACTGATGTATCTCCATGCCCTGGAAAATGTTTCGCGGTCGCCGCCACGCCTTCTGATTGTAATCCCATCATAAACGCCACGGCAAACACCTGCACGGTTTCCGGATCGTCTCCAAACGCTCGTGTATTGATGATGGGATTTTTCGGATTTGAATTGACATCTGCAACAGGAGCAAAATTCCAGGTGAGTCCAAGGGTTCGCATTTCGCGCGCAATTGCCTGACCGGCTGCATATGCTAATTCTGGCTCGCCCGTTTTTGCGATCGCCATGGCATCTGGAAATTCAGTGCCCCCTTCGGTTAATCGCATTGGCAAACCGAATTCACAATCAGCCGAGAAGATAAGCGGGATACGACCGATACGTAGAGCTATATTCTGCAACTCGTCGATCGAGTTGACAACCGACTCGATGGTGCCACCAAATACACAAAAACCGCCCACCAAATGATCTTCGATCAACCTATGAATCTGAGACACATATTCAGGGTCGTCGGTATATCGTCCGATCTCCAGCCGCGGCATGATCAATTCACCAAGAAGGGAAAAGATAGTGGACTCCATGAAATATAGACCTGCTAATTTATAATATCATTAGGCGGAATCTAACCGCGTAGCCGGATATTTCAAACTCTTCTATAGGAGAAATCGCTCGTTCAGGAATGCAATTAACCCCTTCACAAGCAAAAGCCCTCAGTACAGAGCGGCATTTAGCTATTTTGGCTAATGCTGGCTCTGGTAAGACGCGCGTGCTTGTAGAACGGTATATCAATCTTTTTGAGCGATACGTTGGCCTCGCAACGAAAAATGTAGTCGCTATTACCTTTACTGAGAATGCGGCAAGTGAACTCCGTTCGCGTATTCTGAAAGAAGTCACCGAACGCTTAAAGGACACACCCGATCGAGAAGTGCGAATGCGTCTTCGGCACCTTCGCGATTCTCTTCCAAACGCGTTCATCGGGACCATCCATGGATTTGCCTCACGCATCTTGCGTGCGTATCCGGTTGAAGCAAATGTCGATGCAGCCTTTGGCATTTTAAGCGGAGCGGATCAGCGCCTTATGATCGAGGATGCGATCGGCACCGTCTTTTATTCAACCTTAGAGGAAGCATATGAAAAAGAGAACTCCGAAGTCCTGACTCTTTTTCGAACGCTCGGTCGTCATGCCATTACCGAACTCGTTCGCGCGCTTCTTTCAAATCGAGCGAGGACCGATCGTATCCAAAGAGATCTTTTGTCGAAAAGTGATACCGAGATCATTCAATCCTGGCGTTACGAGATAGAGCGTTCGCTTCAGTTTATTTCCACTTCCTGGGTTCGTTCGCTCCTCTTCGAAATAAAGAGCAATCTTAAAACCGGGATAAAAGGGCAAGAAGTGTTGCCTCTTTTTGAGGAATACGTGAGTGCCGACTCTTTCCTTGATCGTGCTCGTACATTCTATGCGCTGTGCGACAAACTCATTACCGAAAAAGGTACCCTTCATTCACAACGTGTTAATCTGGATGAACTTTCCGATGACCTAAAACCGGCGATCTCTGTCTTTATCAAGCAATTCAATACACTTTGCCCGCTCCTTGAGAATATACCTGCAAGCGAAGAAGAATTCTTACATTATCATCAGCAGTATCTCAACTTTCTTCGATCGGTATTTAGCCTGTACCATGAGGTCTTAAATGAGTATGAAACCACAAAGGCAGAATTCGGTCTTCTCGATTTTGACGATCTGATATTCAAACTTCGGAAATTGCTCGAACAATCGGAAGTGCGAGACGAGTTAACCCGCGAGTTCCGATTCATCATGATCGATGAGTATCAGGATACGGATGAAAGTCAATTCGAATTAGCAAAGCTCCTCACTAAAAATTTCGCTATTGAGAATAATCTTGCGGTTGTAGGCGATCCTAAACAGGCGATCTATACATTTCGCAATGCGGACGCCGGAGTCTTTCGCCAAACGATGGATGCGATCGTATCGCAATCACTTACGGAAACGGCGTTAAAAGAATCGATCACACTCGAGCTTAGCGAAGAAAACGAGCGAGGCCCTATTAGACTGAACGAGACCTTCCGCATGACAGCCACTCCACTGGCTGCAATCAATCGACTTTTTCGAACGGTCATGCAACAAGCGGAGACAACGTTCGGCATTGAACCAATAGACTACTCCGATTTAGTACACGGCCGACCCGCTCGTTTAAATGGCCGGATCGAATGGATCTGTCCGGATGCGCCAAAGCGAACTCGGAATACGAATGTTGATGAGGACGGAGAATCCTCATTAGAAGAAGATACCAGTGAATCGGCACTAATTGCTCGGAAAATAAAAAGTATTATTCAGGATACAACGTATGAGGTTGAGGATAAAGAGGGATTGCGCCGGGCCCGTCTTAATGACATCGCCGTTCTCCTTCGTTCTCGTACCAACTTATGGATGCTCGAGCGGGCCTTACGCCGTGAGAACATCCCTTATATTGTTTCCAAGGGCGCTGGCTTTTATGAACAGCAAGAGATCGTCGATATTACAAGTTATCTAAACTTTCTTATATCACCTACCGATGATATTGCATTAGCCGCTATTCTTCGTTCTCCTTTTTTTGCGGTGAGCGACGTCCAGCTATTCCAGATCGCAAGTTATAAGGCTGGGAGACGCCACTCTCTTGAAGATCCATGGAGCCTTTGGAAGCAGTTTCGAGACTACGTATTTCAGAACGATGTTCCACATTTACAGCGAGTAGCAAAACAGCTCGATGAAAATCTTGCGCTTACTGGTAGAACCAGCACCTCATTCCTCATCGAGAAAATATATGCGGAAACAGGCATCTTTGCTACACTGAAGGCTGGACCTCAAGCGGCACAAAAAGCAGCGAATCTGGATAAATTTTTGTCTCAGGCCCGTGCTTCCGACGCAGGTGGATTCGCTGGTATCTTCGATTTTGTCGAACGTATCAAATACCTGGTCGAAACAGAAGAACAGGAATCGCAAGCGGAAGCGGTATTAGCGAATGACACTCTGGGTGCCGTTAATATTATGACGGTCCATGCTGCAAAAGGACTCGAATTTCCAATTGTGATTCTTCCCTATTTGCAAAAGAAGTTTAAAGTTGACCATCAACGAATACTCGACAAAGAACTTGGTCTTCAAATTACATTTCCGGAGCGCGAGCAAAAACCACTTATAGCAGAGCTTATTCGATTACGAGCCAAAGAGCGGACCATTGCCGAGGAACAGAGAGTATTTTATGTCGCTGCAACGCGTGCGCGCGATCATCTTATCTTCTCGTGTGCCCTTTCCGAAACACCCAGCACCGACTCATGGCTTAACTGGGCTGCCGAAGCGTTCGGACTTTCAGCGACACAGGAATCGATCAATATTACAGAAACCATATCCCGATACAATAACGAAACAAGGCTCACCCACACCGAGCAGGTCTCGTTCTCGATCCCGCTGATCCGCAAGGAATCGGATATCATCGTAAACGAAGCCGCTGTGAAACAAGAGGCGGCGGCTGAATCTTTACCAAATCACTTTTTCTCGATCGAGCCACCGGGCTCGGATGATAAATTTAGTGCCACGCAACTACTGCGATTTAAAGATTGTCCGACTGAGCACTATCTTACCTATGTGTTAAGGCTCCCTAAAATGGAGAGCGATGATGACACGGATGATACTAAGAATGCCGATCATCTTTTAGGGTTGTCGGACCGACCAAAAGCCATCACAACCGCCGATCAACTTGGGAGCATCGTACATGCATTATTCGATCGAATCCAATACGTTGCACCCAATGGTGCGCTCGATGATGCGAAATTGGAAACTGAATTTCAAACTATACTCGCTTCACAGGAAATTAGATCGAGCGCAGAAATAAAATCGTTACGAACGAAGGTCAGGAAGCACCTATCAACCTTTCTTGCCTCTAACATATCTAAAGAGGCTCTCACTGCAACCGATGCACGGTCCGAATTCCAGCTTCAGACTTTATTACCGAGCGGCGATTCATTGTTCGGCATTATTGACCGCCTTTACAAGGATAAGACCGACACTTGGGTCATTCTCGACTACAAGACCGAATCGACTTCCAATAAAGAACGCCTTGCCAGCAAAATCGAGCGGTATAAATTTCAATTAGGGTTTTATGCCTATCTCGTTCACCTCCTCGATTCGCACGCCGGTAAAATTCGTACGATTCTCTTCTTTACTGATTCCGGCGAATCGAAAGAATTTATCTTCGGCCCAACGGATTTCAACGCGCTCGAAGGAGATTATCATTCGATGATCGAACAAATACATGTAAATCAGAATATCGCTGACCTTCGGCTTCTTACACGTAACGAAAGCCGATGTTCCGAATGCGGCTATTTTAACTCTGAAAGGAAAAGCTGCATCGTCCTGACTGCCAGTTGATCAGAAGCCGATCGAAATACCAGCCAGATACCCCAGTTCATTTACTGCTCGCAATCCTGGACCATTATAAGCAGTACCTCCCGAAGAAACAGGACCAATCGCAGGAAAGCCCCAATAGCGTCCTTCCAGCATCAAACTTATTTCATACTTTGGCGTCACAACGATGGCGTACTTCGCGCGAATGAATACGCTGATGAGCAACGCATCCCATACTGCTGCAGAAGAAAAATTCGATACGTTACCGCTGGTATCTCTTACTTCGGCACTCGCATCGCCGAGCCCATAACCGAGACCCAATCCTCCTGCCAATCGAAAGCCATTTTCACTAATGAGAGTACGGACCGTTTCGAGACCGATCGTCGTCATTTCGAGTGACTCATTGACCGTCGCCGGAAAGCTGTGCGAGGAGCCGTTGAAGCCTTGATTCGTCCACATCCCGGACCATTCACGCGTTTCGCCTACATGCTCAGCAAAGATCGCAAGCGACTGCACCCCATTTGATTCAAAGCTATAATAAAGGTGCTCGATCGTCGGATTGGTAAAGAAGCCGCGATTTATATTATCGGAAGAACCGAGCGGCATCTGACCATTCACCGCGAGCCAGAATCCTGCCTCATGAGGCATATTTTGAGCTACGGCTGTAGAGAATGTGGAATGAAGAGAGAAGAATGCCAACAGGCAAACAACGATCCACTTACAATTCCCCATTCTCCACGTTACGCTCTCCACGCTTAGTATACGCGTTTTTTCGGCTTATACTTCGTTACCGATACCGGACGATAATCGATCTTCGGTGCGGCCTCACCATTGTTCCAGGCGAAGGTATGCTTCATCCAATTCTGATCGTCGCGCTCGGGGAAGTCTTCACGAGAATGGCCGCCACGGGATTCGTTACGATTAAGCGCGCAGGCGACGACCACTTTCGCGGTATCGAGCAGGTTACCGAGTTCGATCGCCTCCAGTAGATCGGTGTTGAACTGCAAGCCTTTATCGTCGATGACGACATTCTTATATTGCTGGCGCAATTTTTCGATACGATTAGCCGCTTTCTGCAGACCCTTAGCATCGCGGAAGATACCGCACTCGTCCATCATGATCTGCTGAAGTTCGGTACGGATCGGTGCAGGTTTTTCGCCACTCTGGCGAAACTTGATCTCGGCAACTTTCGCCTTCGTCCACTCGCCAGCATCCGCCTTTAACTTCGGCAGTTCTGCACCGGATTTCAAGAATTCCGTAATTGCTTTACCACCGCGACGACCGAACACAATAAGATCGAGCAGCGAATTGGTACCAAGGCGATTTGCACCATGGACGCTTACGCAAGCGCATTCGCCAGCGGCATAGAAGCCACGAACAATACCATCCTTATTATCGAGGCGAACGCGGCCATCGACATCCGTTGGGATTCCACCCATCGCATAGTGCGCTGTTGGCTGGATCGGCACGCCTTCTTTCGTTGGCTCGACCCCAAGATAGGTACGCGCGAACCCTGTGATCTCCGGAAGCTTCTCATTGATGATCTTCGCATCGAGATGCGTCAGATCGAGATTGACGTAAGAAGTGCCATCCGAACCTTGAATGCCGCGGCCTTCACGAATCTCCTGAATGATAGCGCGTGATACCATATCGCGAGGTGCGAGATCTTTAACCGTCGGGGCGTAACGCTCCATAAAGCGCTCGCCGCTCTTGTTGCGAAGGATACCACCTTCACCACGGGCCGCCTCGGATACCAGAATACCGAGCTTCCATAATCCCGTGGGATGGAATTGCATGAACTCCATATCCTCGAGTGGAAGGCCGGCATTGTATGCCATCATAAAACCATCGCCAGTACCAACGTGCGCATTCGACGTGATACGCCAGATGCGGCCATCACCGCCGGTGGCGAACATTACCGCCTTCGCATGGAAGGTGTGAATTTCGCCGGTGAGAATTTCTATTGCGACGACCCCCGAGCAAACGCCATTCTCAACGAGCAGCTCCGTCACAAAATATTCGCTAAAGAAGCGGACGTTATTCTTAATGCAATTCTCGTAAAGCGTGTGAAGCATTACGAGGCCGGTACGATCAGCAGAATAGCAAGCACGCATAACTGCCACTCGCTTGGAATCAGGATCGTCTGGATCCAAGGGACGAGTATGCCCGCCGAAACGTCGCTGGGCGATCTTGCCTTCATCGGTACGCGAGAACGGCATGCCCATGTGCTCTAACTCGACAATGGCACGAGGCGCATCGTTACACATCACTTCGATCGCGTCCTGGTCACCGAGGTAATCCGAGCCTTTAACGGTATCGAACGCATGCCACTCCGGATTATCCTCCTCGAGATTTCCGAGTGCCGCGCACACGCCGCCCTGCGCTGCACCGGTGTGAGAACGAAGCGGATGCACTTTAGTCAGCACCGCACAGGAGTAACCGGAAGGAATTTCAACGGCGGCCCGAAGTCCCGCGCCGCCCGCGCCTACGATAATTACGTCGAATTGATGTACCATTGATCTACTTTACAAGGCCCTTACAAACAAACGGAGCAGCGTTGCTGCTCCTCAGGGAGAACAGATTTTATCCTTGCAAAAATACGAATATTGCAAACGAGAGTGGAGAATGGCGAGTAGAGAACGCCGATCGCTTTGGTACCACCTCGGCCGTGCACAATACGAACACTGTTATTTGCCGCTTCTAATCTCTGTAGCATTTTCTGTGTTTGTTCGTTTAATTTTAATCAAATGTTCATTATAATTAATCAAATTGATGCATATTCGCCAAAAACTATTTCAATGAGCTGGAAAATTCATAATAAGAGTCCGGCTACACGCTCGGAAGCATAGGTGCTTATTAAAGCACTATTGAACCAGAGCACAACACATGGGGCACCTAACGCGGAGTTCCAGGCTTTCGTAAATTAGTGTCTGCGGCAAGCGAAGTGACCGCGCAATTTGGAGGAGTCCCTCTATGTCACATAACCGTCTCGTCTGGTCCGGTTCAGTCCTATTCACTACCATTGTGCTCATCACATGGTCATCATCGATGTATGGCCAATGGACTAAAGTCGCTTCTAAACTTACGGGTCCACCAGCACAAGCAGGCTTTTATTCCGTCATCAAGTCTTTTCACAATGGCATTTGGGCTGGCGATGCTTCTTTATGGCACAGTACCGATCTGGGACTCACCTGGAAGCAATCGCTGCCCGCTTTTACTTCATGTGCTATCAGCGATGTTGATTTCTTCGACGATCAGAACGGTGCGGTCGCAATAGCCGGATCGCCAGCTAACGGCGGGATATACAAAACAACGGATGGCGGCGCTACATGGACACAGATTTCGAAATCAACGTGGGGCGGTTCGGTCTGTATGATCTCAGCACAGAATATAGCCTATGGAGATGCTAGTACATTCCGCACTTCCTCGGATGGTGGCACAACATGGACAACGACACTTAGCGGTATCATAGGGATATTTTTAGCAAGGACTGGTAATAATATCGTCAGTATTTATTCTCCGCCGAGTTGGTTACCGCCACAACCTCCACATTTTTGTATTTCAGCCGATGGCGGTTTTACCTGGACAAATCTCGGGTTAGCGCCGATCGATACCTATAGTGCCTCGTTCGATTCCTGTAATGGTAACCGAGCCTTTTTAGCGAATGAAGAACGCCGATGGGACAATGGGCCATCAACGGTCCAGGTTACAACCGATGCCGGAAATAACTGGAGAACTGCTTATAGCGGCGGTACAGCGGCAACCTTGATCGCTGGAAGTATCGCCATCGGAAAACGGGCCGTGTTCTGCCCAACCATTTCAAGTGGCACCCTTCGGTCGCTCGATCATGGCGCAACGTGGCAGCTTATCGGAGGTCCCAAAGCATATATCGATACACGTTCGATCACAGCATTGGATGATAATCTCCTGGTAGCGCTCGATACCGACGGCTCGATCTGGCGCACGACCAATAGCGGTGGAAGTTGGGTGTATCCTACGGTTGGTCAAACCAACTTTGAAGAAGCTGCGCTTTTTTCAAAGGATACCGTCTCGATCTGTGATAGCTCGCTCTTACGCATCGCACATTTGGAAGAAGCGTTGTGCGAAACTGGTACTCCATCCAACGAGCAAATAAGCGGCCCAGACGCAAAATACTTTAAGCTGGCGTCGGGGCTTCCAGGCAATCTTAACGGATTCGATTCGATCCGTGTCATTTTTACGCCCGACTCTAACAGAGAATACAACGCACAGTATAGCGTCACCATAGGGGGACGAACGATCACGCTTGCACTTACGGGTTATGCAAGCGATCCCACGCGCCTCCTTTCGGTAGCGCCGGCTCGCCTTTCTCTCACCGACCTGGACCCTTGCCATTCCCTCGATACAGCAATCGTTGTTTTACACTCTCGATCGTGCTCGGCCTGGGGTATTAGTTCAATTCAAATGCAAGGTGCAGACTCGGCAAGGTTTTCCGTCGTATCCGCTCCGAGTCTGTTGACCGGAGATGACTCGCTACGAATTGTATTTTCACCAGATACGAACCGAGCGTTTTCCGCATCGGTACGTATAACGTTAAGTGACGGAACGAGCAATCAAATACCGATCGACGCCCGTGTTAAAGCTCCAGGTGGCCTGCTTAGCACTCTTCCAAATCGACCATTCATTGCTGATACCGTCTCGACGTGTGATACCGGCATTTTGCGCTCGATTGCCATCATTGATTCTTTTTGCTTTCCACGCTCCATTTTGAGTGCAACGATCGACGGTCCGGACATGAGTCGTTATCGTATGGTCGGTCATTCCAAGGACAGCATCATGGTCTCCTTCCGTCCTGATAGCGCCCGCGGTTTCACAGCTTTAATGCATGTGCTCCTAAGCGATGGTACGATGTACGATATTCCGCTTTATGGAAGCGGGCAAGTTGGGCGAGGCACACTAAGCCTACAAGAGCCGATCTTAAATGCAGGGGCAATTCCCTTCTGCGGAAACGATACGATGATCTCAACATCGCTATTCAATAGCGGATGCGATACAATCGTCATTTCAGGCCTGCACATTATTGGGGATGGCTCATTTTCCCTTGCTGATGCTTCCGACTCCTTGTTAGCGCCAAACGCATCCGTAAACGTCAAAGTACTTTTTACGCCTTCTAAAAAAGGGCAACACTCTGCAAATCTTTCATTTCGCTCGCGCAACCTTCATATTACCAACTCCGAGCGTGATACGACCATCGGACTCGTGGGTTCGGGACTTGGTGGCTCCAAGCATTTAATGTGCTCGCTTGAATCTATCGATCTGGGCTCCATGCACGCATGCGAAGAGCGCGATACGACAATTATACTTAGTAACCCCGGGTGTGATAGCTTATGGGTTACGAGCGGAACATTCGATAATCCATGCTTTAGTAGTAGCACTGCGTATCCACTTTTAATTTTGCCGCATGATTCAGCAAGAGTAACGGTACGGTTAGATACTTTGCACTCGAATGGCTCTCTGAATATCGCAGGGCTCTACACTGCCACGAGCGATTCTGGTACGATCTCTATTCCGCTCCATATTAGTGTTATTCCTACTACGCAGCTTGCGCTATCGCTCGCTCACTCGGAGAGCGCAACAAGCGGTAAACTGGTGACTTTTCTCCTCCTATTAAAAGGAAGAGACAAGTCGATGACTGACCTCTCATTCGATGTTACACATAATGACGACCTGCTCTCGCTTATTAATTCCAGCGGTCCTTCTCTTCTCGAGAGCAGCGGAACACCGGATTCTCAGATGCTGCACTATACTATCTCATCTCTTCCTGCAAGTGACACCATCGGCTCATTAACATTCAAGGTTTATCTTTCAAGATCGGCGGAGAGTCCCGTCTCTCTCTCGAATATCCATTTTGATAATTCGTTAGGCTTGCCATCCGATTGTATCGCATCGATCAGTGATTCCGGGACAAGCCTCACGTACCTGTATAATTGTGGCGACCAGCTTATTCAAGCTGCTCTTGACCAGTCACCCTTTATACTGGAAAGTATTTCACCCAATCCGGCTTCGGATGAGATTCGCGTTAGGGTTTCACCGCCGGGTGTTCAATGCAAAGTGTTCGACGCTCTCGGCATTGAACGACTGAGCGTTGCAGATGTCAGCACGTCCCCATTGCTGGTCGCCGGCCTTCCGGCCGGGATCTACTATTTGCATCTTTCCAACGATGGCTATGCGATAACAAGGAAAATTTCCGTGATACATTAACCGTGGTATCACATCATCGCGGGTGCACTTTTTTATCCCGGCCCGTGGTTTTAACTTTTGGTCCAACCGGTATTTGGCCGGTTGTTAAACATGTCTCGTTATGTCTCCTTCCTTACGATCCCGGTTCGTGTTAAGCGTTCTGTTCGTAACTCTTAACACCATTACTGTTTGTGCTCAACCGATCCATGGTATTAACTCGGATGGACGCGATTTTTTCCTCGGCTATATGCCAGCCATCGTGCATGCCGGAGGTTTTACCAATACCTCTGAAGCGATCTACGTCCTGATAGCCTCGTATCAGGATAATAACACGTTTACCGTTTCCTATTTCGATGCCAATGGTGTAGAGGTAACAGGACCCACCCACTTTCTCGACCGATGCCAAAGTATTCGACTTCCGTTGAACAGCTCACTAATGCGCCCAACAAAGCCAGGTGAAATTGCGGAGTGGAAAGCAGCGCATATTCACTCTCGCTATCCGGTGAGCGTGCAGTTCTATTCCGATGGTTCGAGTGCCGGTGGCATGTATCAAGCGATACCTGTAGCAGCCTTAGGTAGGAGCTATGTAATAGCTGCATGGGTCGATAATCCGTTACTGAATGATCCGAGCTATATCGATCGCGATTCGTCGAGCTCGGAGTTTATGATCGTCGCGCCGTTTAATAATACGGTCGTCACGTTCACACCGAATTCAACAACGTATGCTGGGGTGATCGGTGTAAATACCGGCGAAGGCCATACGGGTCAACCTCATCCCGTTACTATTACGCTGGACCGAGGCCAGGTCTATTGGGTCCGCTCTAACCCCACCGATAGCACGAATGATATGTCTGGCTCGACCATTGTCGCGAGCAAACCAATAGCCGTTCTCGGTGGCCAGGAGCGTGCGCTCTTTCCGCAAAAGCCACAATTTTGGGCCTCGCTCGACAATGACATTCGCGATCTCATGATCGAGCAAATGACACCTGTGGAAGATTGGGGTACCGATTATCCATCCATTCCAAGCATGCCGGCAACGGGCGTCTCCGATGTATCCGTTAATGGCAATGGAGACATGTACCGCATTTTTAGCAATGACCTAAACGCGATCGCCATGAACATGTGGCAGGATGGCACACCGCCCACCGCGTCACCGGCAACCTGCAAACGTTACAGCACCGGTGCCCACTTCGATAATGTAACGGCTTCCGTCGATCTCCTCGCTCAATCGAAAGACAGCATTGGGCAATTTAAAAGATTCTATGCGTTACAATATCAATACTTTCAAGGACATCATGACTTTGATTCCAATGGGATTCAGAAGAACTCGAAAGGAGCAAGCCCTCAAACCGAAACGAGTGCGCGTTCTTCCAATGAGACGAATCTCGTGCCCATCGACCGCTGGCGATTAAGTACCGTCTTTTGTGTGCCCCAAAATAGTTTTTATCACGGATATCAATTCGTCAATATTATCACTACCGCCGACTCGTTAAGTAAGATATTCGTTACCTATAACGATAAAACGACGGAGCCGCTTTCCGCCTTAATACCAGCAAAGAAATACGATATCCCTCTACATCCTGAGCTTACGGGTATAACACTAAAGCTGACGGCAGGTACTTATCTCATCACAGGTAATACTCCTTTCGTTTGTTACTCGTATGGGCGTACCGAAACCGTCTACAAAGATATTTGGGGTTATGCAGCACCGACGGGACAAACCTATGGCTCTCGCACAACTGCCGGAACACCTCAAGTGGAGGATACCCTTTTCTGCGGTCATTGGGATGTTCGTGTCTATGAGCCGGATATAAACCATGAGGGCATTGCCGACGTCATGTTGCTCAAGGATCAGGAGGGCTTTTATTATAGGCCGCCGCAGGTAAGCACCAACTGCACGATCCCCAGGGACCCAGTATTCGAACCCGGAGATAGCAGCGTAAGTGTGAGCATTCAGATCCAGGATCCGTCGAAACCTGCACACGCGGCGCTCTATGCAGTGGACCGAGCGGGCAACGATACGGTGATCACTCTAAACTATATACCGGTACAACTGCAATCGACCGACTCCAACATTCAATTCAGTAATGTGAAAGTAAATGACTCGGCCTGTTCTTCATTCGAGTTGCGTATTTCTAGTTCGGGGTCCTTCAATAATTTCCTTATCGATTCGGCATTGCTCGCTCAAAGCATACATGCTCCATTCCGGCTTTCGACTTCTCGACGGTTGCCATTCACTGCGCACTTTGGTGATACCATCCATTTTACCGTCTGCTTTACCGCTCGCGATACCAACGAGTACGCGGATTCTATAACGCTCGCGATCGGATGCAACACGATGAGTATCCCGGTGAGCGGCAAAGCATTCGGCCCGCTGAATGGCATTGCAAGCTATGCGGAAGCTTCTCAATCTATCGTGGCGTATCCCGATCCGGCCAGTGCGATCGTAAAAGCTGCATTGCCCGTAAACGAAGCGATCAAATCGCTCGAGGTGCTCGATAATAACGATCGAGCGTGGCAACCAGCATACAAACTAAATGGGACCGAGCTTAATGTAGATCTGAAGCAGTTGCCAGCGGGATCGTATTATTTACGGATCGTGAATGTAACAGGCAAGCATTATCTTGCCAAATTCACAAAAGAATAGCGTTCATTCTTTCGCTAAGATCGCCTCGTGCACTACCGCTTCGCGGTGCTGGGTATCCCAGGTGCGAAATATATAGAGATTATCGGAAGAAGTGGCTTCGACTGTCGTTCGGTCGTTCACTTGCTTTTTCGCTGTTTTACCATGCGATGCCCGCTCTAAAAAACTTCGCACAGCATCTTCATCGGGCGGAGTCGATTGTACAGCGTTCGTAAGGATTGCCTCTGCACCTGCCGCGCGAAGAAGCTTCGGCCACATAGAGAGAAAAAGTGCATGTGAGCCATAGATATCGCTCGCCACGATCTTGTCCCCGATCGCATAGACGTATCCGACCGCATTCTTATCGTCTTCTGCAATATCCTTCAAATGTTTTTCGAAGGCATGTTCCCGATCTTTGAGAGACGTTGCTTCGAGCGCAAGTTCGAGGCTCGTCGGTGAAGCATTTTGGGTCACGCTATCGCGAAGGACGGTGGTGAGTCCGTGCTGTACGTTCGAGACATCACCCCACACCGATTCCTGCGCCGGATCGGTCGTACCGAATGGAAGGATCGGCGTTTGCACCGATTCGAACAGCTCGAGCTGCGACGAATCAGGCGCGGTGAGGCCGCCAAGATGTGGCGTCAGTAACTGACTTGTTAGGTCGTGCCGAGCAACGATACGCATGTGCGGCAACG
>Ga0209062_1002527_pt1 | contig 24206 bp, 19 predicted proteins | sample Coa_R2_2_FD_187158 | JGI IMG/M metagenome (GOLD analysis project Ga0209062, IMG submission 187158) | Surface soil microbial communities from Centralia Pennsylvania, which are recovering from an underground coalmine fire - Coalmine... | ecosystem: Environmental > Terrestrial > Soil > Unclassified... | reverse complement strand
GCTTTCAGGCTATGTCGGCATTGCGATCGACAACGCGATGCTATACCGCTCGCTCAAGCATCAGGTCGCCGAATACGAGCGCCTCAAGGAGTTTTCCGAAAATATCGTCGAATCGATCAATGTCGGCATCCTCGCGGCGGATTTGAACGATTGCGTCGAAAGCTGGAACTCGCAGATCGAAAAGCTCACCGGCATTCCGCGCCAGGACGCCATCGGGCGGCCGCTGGCCGAGCTTTTCCCGCCGGATCTTTGCCAGCAGCTCGAAGCGGTGCGCGGCGAGCAGGAGATCCACAACATCTACAAATTCGTTCTGAAAAACGCCACGCTCAATATCGCCGTGGCGCCGCTGGTGTCGCGTGAAGGGCGCCGCATCGGCCGGCTGATCATTTTTGACGACGTCACCGATCGGGCCGAGCTCGAAAAGCGCCTGGTTCAGGCCGACAAACTCAGCTCGATCGGTCTTCTGGCGGCGGGCGTGGCGCATGAAGTGAACACGCCGCTGGCGGTCATCTCCACGTATTCGCAGATGCTCGCCAAGCAGATTTCGGGCGACACGCAAAAAGCTCCGCTGCTTGAAAAGATCGCGCGCCAGACCTTCCGCGCGAGCGAAATCGTCAATTCCCTGCTCAATTTTTCGCGCACCTCGCCTACCGAATTTGTCAGCGTTGATCTCAACAAGGTGATTCGCGAAACGCTAACGCTGCTGGAGCATCAGCTCGCCAAGGCCGGCCTCGACGTGAAAACGTCGCTGGAGGAAGCGCTGCCGCGCGTTAAGGGGAATCCCGGAAGATTGCAGCAGGTCTTTCTGAATCTTTTTCTGAACGCCCGCGATGCGATGGAGTCCGGCGGCACGCTGGCGGTGTGCACGGCGACCGAAGGCGATCGGGTTCGCGTCAGCGTCGCCGACTCCGGCGCGGGCATCGCTCCGGAAAATATCGCGCGCATTTTCGATCCGTTCTTCACCACCAAAGGCGCGCGCAAAGGCACCGGCCTCGGTCTTTCGGTCAGCTACGGGATCGTGCGCGAGCATGGGGGCGACATCAAGGTCGAAAGCACGCCCGGCGCGGGCACGCGATTTGAGCTGTCCTTTCCCCAGGCTGCGCGCAAAACCGAAGCCGCGCCGGAGCAGGCCGAATCCGCCGCGCAGACGGTCGAGACGGCTGCCCCGCCGGCCGCGTCCGTACCGATGGTGATCTCCCCGGCTTCCAGCGCCGTTCCCGCTCCCGTGCGGATTCTTGCGCGGTCCGAGAGAATAGTCAGTTGATGGCTGCCGTTGCCGATCTTACTCCGGATGCCCCGGGCCCTCGCACCCGCGGGCACATTCTCGTCATTGACGACGAGCCCGATATTCGCGAAAGCCTGGAAGCGCTGCTTTCAAGCGAGTCCTATCACGTCGATCTCGCCAGCAATGCCGCCGAGGGTCAGAAACGGCTGGAACATTCCTCCTACGATCTGGTTTTACTCGACCTGATGATGCCCGATAAGAGCGGCATGGAGGTGCTGGAGGAAATTCGCGCCCGCGACGCCGACACGCCTATCTTCATGATTACGGCTTACGGCTCGGTCGAGGTGGCGGTGGAGGCGCTCAAGCACGGCGCCAACGACTATTTTTCCAAACCCTGGGATAACGAAAAACTGCTGATCGAGATCGACCGCATGATCTCGAAAAGGCGACTGGAGCGCGAAAACGTAGAACTCAAGCGGGCCTTGAAGCAGCGCTACAGTTTCCCGAACATCGTCGGAAAAAGCGAGCGGATGCTCAAGGTCCTCGACCTGGTCGCCCAGGTCGCCGGCAGCCGCGCCACCATTTTGATCACCGGCGAAACCGGCACCGGCAAGGAGCTGATCGCCAACGCCATCCACGCGCATTCGGCGCGCGCCGAGCACTCCTTTGTTCCGGTCCACTCCGGATCGGTGCCGCCGGACCTGCTCGAATCCGCGCTGTTCGGCCATGTGAAGGGCGCGTTCACCGGGGCCGTCGCCGCGCGCAAGGGATATTTTGAAATCGCCAATCATGGCACCATTTTTTTCGATGAAATCGGCACTATCTCGCTGGAGACGCAAACCAAGCTGCTGCGCGTGATTCAGGAGCGGGAATTTATGCCGCTGGGCTCGACCGAAACCGTGCGAGTGGACGTCCGCATCGTCGCCGCGACAAACGCCGATCTGAAGCGGCTGGTCGAGGAGGGGAAGTTTCGTGAGGATTTATATTACCGGCTGAACGTCATCAACCTGGCTCTGCCGCCGCTGCGCGAGCGCAAGGAAGATATTCCGGCGCTGGTCGAGCACTTTTTCACCAAATACTGCCGTGAAAACGAGAAATTTCTCGATGAGAACGGCCGTTCGCGGCTGAACTTCGAGCCGGACGCGATGCAGATCCTGATGGATCACCACTGGCCGGGCAACGTGCGGGAGCTGGAAAACGTGGTGGAGCGCGCGGTGGTACTGGCTTCCCAGCCGACCGTGCCGGTCGATGTCCTGCCCGAGCACCTGCTCGAAGCGAAAGGCTTACGAATCCGCCGCGATGAAAGCGGCGGCCTCGCGCCCGACGCGTCCCTGTTTGAAATCGTCGCCGAGTTCGAGCGGAAAAAAATTATCGAACAATTGGAAGCCTCCGACTGGAGCCAGACGGCGGCGGCCGAGGCGCTGCACATCCCGCTCTCGACGCTGAACCAGAAAATCAAGCGCCTGAATATCGAAATCCGCAAGAAATCCTGATTCACACGCGCAGGTACATTCGGAGGATCCGGCGGCGATCCCATCGGACTCGCGCGTGAAGGCTGGCCGGAGCGGCACGTGGGGTTGGGGGAACGTCATGCGCGGACGCCGGTAATCAGGACGGCGAGTGCCAAAAAGTTTCGGAAATCCGAACAAGTCCGGGCTGGATACCCCCTTCGGCATACCAAAACCGTACGCGGCGGCGTAAAATAAGGTAAACAGGATGCCGCGATTCAAGCCTAAGGGCGTTCTGGAGCGAAATGCGTCCGGGGATCTGTGGAAAAATACGCTGTCGCGTATTCCCACCGTCTATGGCCGGCTGGCGTACCTGGCGTCGCTGCGCGACCAGAACTCCGGCATGTACCGGCATCACGGGCTGAGCACGCTTTTCGGACGGGAAGAGAGCAGCAAGGCGCTGCGCGAAAGCCATGCCAGCATCTTTCAGGAATGGCTCAACTTATCGCTGGCCGAGAAACACTCCGAGCTAATTGGTTATCTGGAAAGTCTGGAAGAATCCTGGGCCGTCGTGCTGGATCATTGGACCCGCGCCGGCTCCTACAAACAGTTGCTTCCCGATGGCGCGCGAAAGCCGGAAATCGAGCTATTTTCGCGCGAGATGGAAGCGCTCGTCGAAGTTCTCAAGGCCGGTTTGCGCGAGGCGGCGTCAAACCAAGGCTCATCGCTACACGGGTAACCTGCCCGATTACTTCAATTTCCGAGGGGTATGCGAAAACCTCGGGATCTTCCATCGAGGCCGGATGCGGCTGAACGGTAAGCTGGCCTTCCCGCAGGCTGCACCAGCCGCAGCAATAGCCATCGCGGTTTTCCAGAAAATAGATGGGCCGCTCGAACTCGGTCGACCATCCGCCAGTGGCAATACGGCGGCGGGTGTCATCGATGACCACCAGCGATCCTGGCGGGACGATCGGAAACATGGACCAGTCTTCAGTACCAATCAGGCCGTAGCGGAAATTCTTTAAATCCAGGTGATTTACCAGCATAAGCGGCAGCTTGCCCCAGCGCTGGATGAGCCGGCTCAAGTACACCGTGCGCGAAAGATCCAGACCCGGATCGATGGCCAAAGGCACTTGAATTTCGCCTTCATCGGCACGAAAACTCACCAGATGGGTTCGCGCGTGCTGGATGACATCGGCGTCGGCGGGCAGCTCCGGCAGGGAAACGCCATACCAGGTAAGGACTTCGTTGAAATCGAGGCGATAAATGGCACACAACGAGTACAGCCGGTAGACCGAGGGCATGGTCCCCTTGTTTTCAATGTCTGCAAGCCGGCTTAGCGCAACGATGAACTCATCGTTGTGATGGCGTGCGGCGATACGCGCGCTCGCCTCCTCGACGTCGCGAAACTTCAGCCGAAGCCGTTCCCTGACTCGCTTGAGTTTTTGGCCAGCATCCTCCATGATAGAGGGTCGGGGCGCATCCTGTGGTGCGTGGGGATGCAAAACGTTCGCTCCCGGAACGTAATGAATTAATTATAGCGGCGCGAAAGACAGCGGATCAAGGTACAATTTCGTCTGTTCTGTTCTGATTTCAGAACAAAAATGTCCACAAGAGGTGGTTTTTGGATCAAAACCGGAGGTCCGGGAAAATTTCCGCTCTGAGGGTCGCTTTTCAGGGCGAGCTCGGAGCGTTCAGCCAGCAGGCGGTGTCCCAGTTGGCCGGGCCGCGGGCGAAACCGGTTCCGAAACAGCGCTTTGAAGACGTCTTCCGGGCGCTGGAAGCGGGCGAGGTGGACGCGGCGGCGCTGCCCATCGAAAATACGCTGGCCGGATCGGTGCACGAAAATTACGATCTGCTGCTCAAGTACGATTTCGAGATCACGGCCGAAACCAACGTACGGATCGTCCATCATCTGATCGCCGCGCCGGAGGTGAGTTTTACTTCGATCCGGCGGGTTTTTTCGCATCCGGTGGCGCTCAATCAGTGCCTGGATTTTTTCGCTCGCCACCGGCGGATCGAACGGGTGCCGTTCTACGATACGGCGGGGAGCGTCAAAATGGTGATGGAGGAGAAGCCGGCCGGCGCCGCGGCAATCGCCTCCGAGCTCGCCGCGAAGCTTTATGGGGCGAAAATTCTAAAGCGTGAAATCGAAGACGACCGGCGGAATTTCACGCGATTTTTCCTGCTGGAAAAATCGGGCGCGGCGCCGCGCGGCCGCGGCAGGGATTGGAAAACGTCGCTGGTTTTTTCGACGCGCAACGCGCCGGGATCGCTGTTCCGGGCGCTAAGCGCGCTGGCGCTGCGGGATCTGAATCTGGCGAAAATCGAATCCCGCCCGCGGCGCGGCAAACCGTGGGAATACATGTTCTATCTGGACGTTCGCGCGCATCGCGACGAGCCGCGGATGAAGAATGCGCTGTCGCATTTGAGCGAAGTGGCGGATTTTCTGCGGGTGCTCGGCAGTTACCGGGCGGCGCGCTGAACGCCGATCTTGTAAATCCGGTTGATCACGTTGTGGAGGACGAGCAGCATGGCGAACGCCATCAGGAAGACGATCCAGCCTTCCAGAGTGTGATAAAAACCGTGCGCGAGTTCCGGGCTGACCTCGTCGCTGAGAATGCCCGTGATGGTCACGCGCGCGGCGTTGGCGAGGATGGCGATCGGAATGACGCCGATCAGAAGCGCCCAGCGCATCCACAACTTTTTATCGAAGAAATAGGCGTACACCAGCGCGAGAAATGACAGGCTGAGCAGGCTGCGAATCCCGCTGCATGCCTCCGCTACCGATAACGTCTGGCTGGCCAGGTGCAGAACGTTGCCGTCGCGCAGCACGGGGATGTTGAGCCATCCGAGTGCCATTTCCGCCACGGAACTGGCGAACAATTGCAGCGGAAATGTGACCTGATTATAGATCACCGCCGGAATCGGGATCATAAAAGGCAGCAGAAGCAGCGGAAACGATAAGACGCGCACAGCCGCGGTTCCCCCCAGCACCAGAAGCATTCCGACCAGGGTAATCAGGATCGAGGTGCGCTGCAAAAACAGCTCGACTCCGAGGATGCCGACGACGCTTTGCAGCACGCCCCACAGCATGATCGCCAGTCCCCACCAGGCGGGTTTCCAATCGAGGGAAAGAAGCTCGGCGCGGCGCTGCCAGGCGATGTAGCCGGCAACCAGCGGCACCAGAAAACCATGGCCCACGTCCTCGTCGGTGGCCCACTGATTCACGAGGCCTTTCCAAATCGGGAAGTAAACGATCACCACCAGCGCGGTAAACCAGCCGATCGCCGCCCAGGGGATGCCGCGAGATGCGGCTGACGGCGGATGCTCCGGTAGGGAGGTGCTGGCCGCCATGGCTCTATTTGACCACACTTTCCAGGGCGTGAGATTGAAACCATTGATAGGTCTCGGCGATTCCCTGGCGGAGGGGGATACGCGCCCGCCAGCCGAGGGAGTGAAGCCGCGTAACGTCCAACAATTTACGAGGCGTGCCGTCGGGCTTGGAGGGGTCAAAGCGCAACCCTCCCTGGAAGCCGACGATGGAGGCGACCAGCTCGGCCAGCTCGCGAATCGTTATATCTTCGCCGGTACCCACGTTGATGATTTCCGGATCGTCATAGTGGAGCATCAGATGCAGCGCGGCGTCGGCCAGATCGTCGACGTGCAGAAATTCGCGGCGCGGCGAGCCGGTGCCCCAGATCACCACTTCCGGATCGCCGGCCATCTTCGCGGCGTGAAATTTTCGAATCAGTGCGGGGAGGACATGCGAGGTGGCCAGGTCAAAGTTGTCTTGCGGGCCGTAGAGATTGGTCGGCATCAGGCTGATGGCGCGGAATCCGTATTGCGCCCGGTAAGCCTGCGCCATTTTGATGCCGGCGATTTTCGCGACGGCGTACCATTCATTGGTCGGCTCCAGAGGTCCGCTGAGAAGGGAGTCCTCGCGAATCGGCTGCGGAGCGAATTTCGGATAGATGCAGGAGGAGCCAAGAAAGAGGAATTTTTTCACGCCGTGGCGGCGCGCCGCTTCGATGGTGTTGGTTTGGATCGCCAGATTATCGTGGATAAATTCGGCAGGGCGGCTGCTGTTGGCGAGAATGCCACCGACTTTGGCGGCGGCGAGAAAGACGTACTCCGGCTGCTCGGCCGCGAAGAAGTCGGCGACGGCGCGCGCCTCGCGCAAATCGAGCTGCCAGCGATCGCGCAGGATCAGGTTCGAATAACCCGCCGCGGCGAGGCGCCGGCAAATCGCCGAACCGGCCAGCCCGCGATGTCCGGCCACAAAAATTCGCGAATCGCGTTCCATGGATTAACGATACGACGCGCCCTGGCGAATCAGACTATGGCCCGCGGCGACCAGCGTTTCTTCCTGGCGCGCGATCTCCAGATCGTGGTCGACCATGAGCCGCACCAGTTCCTCGAACGTGACTCGCGGGCGCCATCCCAGCCGCTCCCGCGCTTTCGCTGCGTCGCCGAGCAGCACATCCACTTCCGTCGGCCGGAAATAGCGCGGATCGGTTTCGACGTAATTCTTCCAATTTAAGCCGCAATAGTCCGCGGCGGCATCGAGAAACTCGCGCACCGAATGCGATTCTCCGGTGGCGACCACGTAATCGTCCGGCGCGGGCTGCTGGAGCATCAGCCACATCGCTTCGACGTAATCGCCCGCGTATCCCCAATCGCGGCGCGCGTCGAGATTGCCGAGATAAAGCTTTTTCTGAAGCCCCAGTTTAATTCGCGCCAGCGCCCGGGTGATTTTTCGCGTCACGAACGTTTCCCCTCGCCGCGGCGATTCGTGGTTGAACAGGATGCCGTTGCAGATGAAAAGGCCGTAGGCCTCGCGATAATTCACCGCGTACCAGTGCGCCGCGCACTTGCTTACGGCGTACGGGCTGCGGGGATAGAACGGCGTCGATTCGCTTTGCGGCGGCGGCGCGGCGCCGAACATTTCCGACGATCCGGCCTGATACAGCCGCGCGGAACGGCCTTGCCGGGCGTAGTCGCGCACCGCTTCGAGAATCCGCAGCGTTCCGGTGGCGACGACGTCGGCGGTGTACTCGGCCTGATCGAAGCTGACGCGCACGTGTGATTGCGCAGCGAGGTTGTACACCTCATCGGGCTGCGTTTTTTCGAGAATATGGCGGAATCCGGTGCCGTCGGAAACATCGCCGTAGTGAAGGAAAAGACCGACTCCGGCTTCGTGCTGATCCTTATAAATCGCTTCCAGGCGCTCCGTATTGAAGGTGGACGCACGGCGGACAATACCGTGCACCTGATAGCCCTTGGCCAGGAGAAATTCGGCAAGAAACGATCCGTCCTGGCCGGTAATACCTGTAATAAGAGCTCTTTTCATGGGATACGCTGCGCGGCGGCTTGAGTTCATCATAGCGCGTCCGGATGCGACACTGGGTGAAATGGAGACACGAACGCGGCTCCAGGAAGTTCGCAAAAAAAGGGCGATCGGCGCGGCGCGGCTGGCCGAACTGGCGCAGGTGAGCCGCCAGACGATTTATGCGATCGAGGCCGGCGATTATGTGCCGAATACGGCCCTGGCGCTGCAATTGGCGCGTATTCTGGAGGTGAAGGTCGAAGACCTGTTTGAGCTGGAGCCCGACGCGCCGCCTCCGCGAACCGTGGACGTGGAGTTGATCGCCAGCGATGGCGCGCACCGGCCGGGCCAGCCGGTGCAGTTATGCAAGGTGGGGCGCCGGCTGGTGGGAGTTTCCGCGGCGCCGCAGCCGGCCACGCTTCCGCTCGCCGACGGGGTGATTGCGCAGGCGCCGGGGAAAAACGCGCAAACCAAGATCCGCGTGTTTCAGAATGACGCCGTCGAGGCGAATCGCCTGCTGATCGCCGGCTGCGATCCGGGAATGTCGCTGCTGGCGCAGCATCTGTCGAGGTTCGACAACATCGATCTGGTGATCGCGCCATCCTCCAGCCGGCAGGCTCTCGACTGGTTGAGGCGCGGTCTGGTGCATGTCGCGGGCGCGCACTTGCGAGATCGCGCAAGCGGCGAATTCAACATTCCCGCGGTTCGCCGGATGTTCCCGAAAGGCGGAGCGAAAATGGTGACCTTTGCGATTTGGGAGCAAGGTCTGGTGATGGCGGCGGGCAATCCGAAGAGGATTCGCCGGATCGCGGATCTGGGGCGAAGAGACGTGCGGATCGTGAACCGGGAGGTAGGAGCGGGAAGCCGGGAACTGCTCGATGCGGAACTGGCGGCGGCGGGAATCCCGGCAGGCCAGGTCGCCGGATATGAGCGGATCGCGCAAGGTCATCTGGCGGCGGCGGCCGCGGTGAGCTCGGGCCAGGCGGATTGCTGCATTGCGACCCGCGCCGCCGCGCAGGCTTTCGGCCTGGAATTCGTACCGTTATCGAGCGAACGCTATGACCTGGTGATCGCGCGCGCGTTCGTCAAAACTCCGGCCGTGAAAGCGCTGCTGGATGCGCTGAATCGGGCATCGCTCAAAAAAAATTTAGAGATGCTGGCGGGCTACGACACCAGCCACACCGGCCAGGTGCTGCTTTCCTGAGCGGCTCGATTCGATCGAATTCTCTACAAGCGTCACCAAAACAGCTTCAAGCCGAATTGAATCTGCCGCGAAGTTGTCGATGTGCTGGTAACAAGTCCGGCGGTGGGAGATAGGCCGGAGGGCGTAAATACTACCGCGTTCGGCGTATTGAAATTCGGATGGTTCAGCAGGTTGAAAAACTCGGCTCGAAACTGGCTTCGAAACCTTTCGCGGAGGCGGGTTCCCTTGATCACAGAAAAATCCCACACCGCCACGCCCGGTCCGATCAAAGTATCTCGCCCCAGGTTTCCGTAAAATCCGCTGTTATTCGGCGGAGCTAAGAACGCAGCCGCATTAAACCACTCATTCGGGCTGCCGAGGATAACCCGGCCTTGAAAATTCGGATTCACAAAGGGACGAACGGGATTCCTTGTGTCTCCGTTATTGGAAGGGTTGTAACTCAGTTGTGGAGTGAATGGAAACCCTCCCTGAAATGTAAGGATGGAATTCACAGTCCAGCCAGCGGCGAAAAGATTTCGCTTCGCCCATGGAAAAGAATAGCTCGCGTGAAACACCGCAACGTTTCGAACGTCGAAGGCTGCCAATCCCCAATCGGATCGAAGATTAAAGGGATTGGAAGCGAGCGCCGGCTCGCCGCCGGAAGTGGTGGAATTGGGTGAGTCCCCATCGTCGAGCGTCTTTGAGCGGGTATAAACTCCACGCACATTCAGATTCTTACTGAACCGATGATTCACATCGATCTGAAGCGAATTGTACGAGCTCACGCCTTCGGAAAAATAAGTCCAGGTGTTGCCTAGCGCCGCATTTGCCCGGGTCGAAGTAGGAACGAAGTAAGTTCCCGCGGGAACCGGCGTGCCCGCGATGCCCGCAGGGAAGCCGTTGGGATAAACAGCCGGACACGGTGCGGCGGGACAGATAACCGGAAAAGGTTCATTCGCATCAATCCCGATCAGTTCATGATATCCATGGGAGCCGATATAGCCAATGGTCAGTAAAGTATTCGCGCTCAGCTCCTGTTCAATGCGGAATGAGTAAGAAATGAGGGTCGGAGTATAGAGATCCGGTTGAACTCCACCGGGGACTAACTTCGCCGCGGTTGGAACTACGGATCGAGTCAAAGGAAGCTGGGAGACACTGATATTCGAGACGCTATAAGTCGGATTGAAGGGAGCATTCTGGTCAGCGCGGTAACCAAGCGCGTCCTGAAGGTCGTCATATATGCCGAATCCGGCGCGAATTACGGTCCGGGCGCGGATTGGCTGCCAGGCAAGGCCGAATCTCGGCTGCGGAAGAAACTTTCCGCGATTCACCGTAAATTCAGAGCTGCCGATGTTGGGTTGTGAGGAAATTACGCCGTTCGGGTACGTATAATTCGCCGCGCGGCCGTAAGCTTCATTCCATCCCGTTGTGAATTCGCTTCGAAAACCGAGCGAAAGAGTCAGCCGCGGAGTCACCTTAATCGAATCCTGTATGAATAAGGCGCCGAACAACGATCTCCAAGTCATCTCGGTGGGAGAAGGGTCATAGAGTAGCGTCCCAATCGTGCCTTGCAGCAAAGTTTGCAGGCTGGCGAATGTCGCCTGTCCATACTGGCTGAGAGCGAGCTCCTCATTCGATTGCAGGCGTTGAAACCAGGCGCCGGCAGTGAGTTGGTGGCGGCCGCGAGTGACATGGATCTGATCCTCATAAGTAAACAGATTGCGCGTCACCGGCAAGTTGCTGCCGTTGTTACTTCCAGCGAGGCTGAGCTGCGCGGCGGGATTCGACGCCGAGCTGCCGCCGACCACCAGCGCGCCGATTTGAGCGCCGCTTAGAAATCCGGGAAGGCTCGCCGCGGGCGATTGTGGCGTCGGTTCACCGGTGAAGTAATATCCCGCGCGCGAGTAACCCACTCTTACGGTATTCACGACAGAGGGAGAAAAGACGCGAGTTTCTTCGAGCGTCGCTACCTGTTCGCGAAGACTTGCCAAATCCGTGCTGTAGGCATTGGTGCTGGTGGGCGTGACGTCGGCGCTGTCGTCGATCGTGTAAGTGGCGCTGAAGGAATCCCGCTCGGAGAAAATATGGTCCAATCGCGCGGTTCCGAAGTCGTCGCGGATGGTTTGCAAAGGGTTATTGAACGCTTCCGCGATGCCGCCGAAATCCGGCGCGCCCGGAGCCGGAGCAGGCCAGGCATTGATCAGCGGAGAAACCCCGACAAATGCCAATCCGGCCGGCGAGCAAGATGACGGCGCCGGACTGATCAGAGTGCACGGCAAATATCCAGCCCGAGCATTGTTATCCGGAACCAGATCGACTCCGGTTTGGTGCAGGTGCTGTTCGAGTCCTTCGAAGTTGACGAAATAAAATGTCCGATCCTTGCGGATTGGACCGCCCAGCGAGCCGCCAAACTGATTGCGCTCGAATCCCGGAACGGAACCGGCGTCCAAAAAATTGCGCGCGTCGAGAGCGTTATTTCGAAAAAATTCATACAACGATCCGTGAAGCAGATTACCGCCGGACTGGGTCACAATCAGGACCTGCGCGCCGGGATGTTTGCCATATTCCGCGCTGTAGGTGTCGGTGAGTACATTGAACTCCCGGACAGCGTCCACGCCGAGGAGTTCCTGGCTGGTGCCGCCGGGCTGCATGTTGTTTTCCGCGGCGCCGGTGAACTCCACGCCATTCAACAGATATAAATTTTGCTGCGGCCGGTTGCCGGAGACGGCGAAGTTGTTTCCATTCGTTGAATTGGAAACGCCAACGCCGCCGGTTTTTTCCCAGGTGAAATTGACGACTCCCGGATTGAGCGTCAGCAACTCGTCATAGCTGCGCCCGTTCAGCGGAAGGTCACGGATTTCTTTATCGCCGACCAGACCGGATACGCGGGCCGCTCCAGAGCCGAGCAGCGGGGCGTCGGCGTTCACCGTCACCTGCTGGTTCGACTCGCCGAGGCTAAGGCGGAGATCAACCGTCGCTTCCTGCCCGACCGCCAGCCGCACGCCGGTTCGCACCGTTTCCGCAAAACCTTGCTTGAGCGCGCGAATTTCATAGGCGCCAGCCGGGAGTGGACCCGCTTCATACCAGCCTTGGCCGTTGGAAACGGCTGTCCGCACGGCGCCCTGATCCAGATTCACAATGGTGACGGAAGCGCCGGAGACAACGGCGCCGGAAGGGTCGGTAATGGTTCCGGAGATGACGCCGGAAACCTGCGCCTGAAGCGAAGCGGCAAAACACGCCAGCAGAACGGGCCGAACCATATTCGACCATTATACACGACAATGTCGTTTAACAGAGACGGAGGCGATTACACCCGCATCGAGGCCACTTCCACCATGGAACGATGCCCTTCCATCACCACAATGCCGCTTGCGGTGACGTGATAAAGCTGGCGGTCGTGATCGAGATCGTAGCCGATCACGCCATCCTCGGGAATATGGACGTTTTTGTCGAGAATCGCCCGCCGCACGCGTGCCCGGCGGCCGATATCGACGTTATCGAACAGAATCGAATCCTCCACCACGGCGCCGGAGTGCACGCGGACGCCGCGGCCCAATACGGAGTTTCTGACGATGCCGCCGGATAAAATCGTGCCACCGGAGACGATGGAGTCGATGGCCATCCCGCGCCGGCCCTGCTCGTCGAAAATGAATTTCGCGGGCGCGTCGGAATAACTGGCGGTGCGCAGCGGCCATTGGCGGTTATAAAGATTCAGAGCGGGCGTTACGGCGCGAAGGTCCATGTTCGCTTCAAAAAACGAGTCGATGGTTCCCACGTCGCGCCAATAGGGCTGCTGCGCCAGCGGATCGCCGGGAATGCGGTTGGTTTGAAAATCGTAGGCGAACATTTCCGCCCGCCCCACCAGCGACGGCAAAATATCGCGCCCGAAGTCGTGCGAACTGTTTTCATTCTGCGCGTCGGCGTTCAGTTCCCGCAGCAGCAGGTTTGTCGAAAAAATATAATTGCCCATCGAGGCGAAAACTTCATCCGGGTGGCCGGGAATCGAGGGAGCGTCGGCCCGCTTTTCGTGAAACGCCAGCACCGAGGCGTCCGGCGCGGTTTCGATCACGCCGAACTCGGATGCGTACTGGCGAGGCATGGGAATTGCCGCGATCGTCGCCTCCGCGCGTTTGTGCATATGATATTCGAGCATCTCCCGGATGTTCATCCGGTAAATATGATCGGCGCCGAAGATGATCACGAAATCCGGATCGGCCTGCTCGATGAGATTGATGTTTTGATAGATCGCGTCGGCCGTGCCGCGGTACCAGTCCTCGCCGGGCGATCGCATCTGCGCCGGCACGGGAATAATAAAATGCTGCTTCAGCAGGCTGCTCATTTCCCAGCCGTCGCGCAGATGTTGCAGCAGGCTCTGGCTCTTGAACTGGATCAGCACGTAGATGGAGTAGAAGCCGGAGTTGATCAAGTTGCTGAGGACGAAATCGATGATACGGTACCGGCCCCCGAACGGCACCGCCGGTTTCGCCCGTTCCTTGGTAAGCGGATACAGCCGGGTACCCTTTCCTCCGGCCAGCACAAAGGCAAGCACGCGAACTTGCATCGGCCTTATTGTGGCAAAAATTGAGCCAGCTCCGTCAGAACGGGCGTTATCTACTGCCCCGCCACAGCCTCGACAAAGCGGCGATCCATGGGCCAGGCGCCGAGAACGCGATTGTCCTGCTGCTCGAATTTTCCGCCGCCTAAAACCGAGCTCAAGTCGCGCGGGTTGGGCGTCATTTGATCTCGCGCCAGCATTTTATTCAGAAGCTCGGTCGATCTGGTAAGTTGCGCGGCCAGCGAAGCCGCGTCCGCCGCGGAGTTGCACAGCACCTCCGCGCGTATCCGCAACTGATTCCCGTCCGGGCCGATGGCGAACGTCGCCTTCTGCGCCGAGGCGAGCGGGCTCAAAAACGCGTGCGTTCCCTCCGGCAGATCCTTGACGTCGGCGAAAACGAACGAAGGCGCCGAAATCCACACGGGCTCCGGCGGCAGCCGCGGCGGATTCGACCACTGCTCCGGACCGATCATATTTACCCCGCGCTGTTCGAGGGAAACCGCCAGGGCCAGAACATTCGAGCGGATCGGATAAAACGAGATGTGCCGGCCTGCCTCGCTCGCCGGCATTTCGCAAATCGTGTTGCGGCAGGCGCCGCCCTGCGATTCGGCGTAGGCGTTCAGTTTTTTCCAATCGAAGCGACCGCGGATGGCCATGTACACGCTGCCGCGGATAAACGCCGCCGCCACTTCATCCAGATCGCCGCGATAATCGAAGCCGGTCAGACCCACGAATCGTTTGTAATCTGGCTCCTCGGCGGCCTTGGAGCCGGCGAGCAGATCGAGCAGCCCGCTATCTCGCAGGGACGCGACGTTCAAATAAACGTGGATGGCCTGATCCGGCGGCAGGCACTCGACCAGCGTGGCGGCGGAGAAGCTTCGCTGCTGGAATCGCCATCGCACCACTCCCAGAACCGCGCCGCAGACGAGCAGCGCCAGCACCATCAGGTGCCAGGGCCGAAGCCGCGCTGTCATTTCCGGGATCAATTGGCTATGATAACCCGCTCACGATCACATCGCCTGCGCGGCCAGCCGCCGCGCCCGTTGCGCTTTCCACAGTTCTATATATGGCTGAAGATCGCGCATCATGGCGGCGAACTGCTTGGGATCGAGCGATTGCGCTCCATCGCTCATCGCCTTTTCCGGCGCCGGATGAACTTCCACCAGCAATCCATCCGCGCCGATCGCGACGCCGGCGCGCGCCACGGCGGGAACCAGACTGCGCTTTCCCGTCGCATGGCTCGGATCAAGAATTAACGGCAGATGCGTCAGCTCATCGAGCGCGGCAATCGCGGCGAGATCGCACGTGTTCCGGGTCGCGGTCTCGAAAGTGCGGATTCCACGCTCGCACAGCATCACCTGCGGATTGCCGTGCGCCACGATATACTCCGCGCTCATGAGCAATTCCTTGATGGTCGAGCTCATGCCGCGCTTCAGCAGCACCGGCCGGCGGCATTTCCCAAGAGCCTTCAAAAGCGCGAAATTTTGCATGTTTCGCGCGCCAATTTGCAAAATATCCGCGTATTCGGCGACCATTTCCACATCGCCGTCGCTCATCACTTCGGTGATGATGCCCAAACCGGTCGCCTGCCGCGCCTTGTCGAGCAGCTTCAATCCTTCGAGCGCCAATCCTTGAAAATCGTAGGGCGACGTTCGCGGCTTGAACGCGCCGCCGCGCAGAAATTTGGCGCCCTCGCGCGCGACAATTTCCGCCGCTTCAAGAATTTGCCGCTCGCCTTCGACCGAGCAAGGTCCCGCCATCACGATGAATTCCTCGCCGCCGAAGGTCACCCCGCGCACGCGAATTTCCGTCTTTGCCGGCCGGAATTCGCGGCTGACGAACTTGTAAGGCGCTGAAATCCGGACCGCTTTCTCCACGCCCGGCATCGCCTCCAACGATTCCAGGCACTGCGTCACGTCGCCGATTCCCACCGCTCCGATTACCACCCTTTCTTCGCCCTCAATCGAATGGACTTTATAGCCGAACTCTTCAATTCTTCTCCGCACCGCGTCTACTTCCTCCTTTGTCGCATGCAACCTCATCGAAACGATCATGGAAGCCCCCTAAAAACAAAAAACCCACTCTTTCGAGTGGGTTGGATTCATCTAAAAAACGTTCAGCCCACTCGCGCGATTCAGGTGCTAAAGTAATACGACCAGAACCGGCGAGCGCCAAACATGAAAGATCAATATATCATAAAGCCCGCCAATCTCAAAAATTTTTTGTGGCGCTAGCGTTGGACGCGGTAATTCAGGTGGACCACGCCATCGGCGTAGGAGCGCAAGGAGATCAGTTCGAGCGGAATATTCCGGTGGCGAGGCGCGACCAGCGGAATGCCTTCGCCGATCATCACCGGAATCACATGGATAGAGAATTCATCGATGGCGCCGGCGTCAAGGAACGATGCGATGATTCCAGCGCCGCCCATCATCCAAATATTCTTGCCCGGCGCGGCGCGGAGCTTGCCCGCGAACTCCGGGATCGGCTCGGAAACAAACTGGACGCCCGGAAGCGGATCGGCGGGAGGCCGGCGCGAAAACGCGTAGTGCTTCACGTTGCCGTACATGCCGACGCCGCCCATGCTCACCGCGAAATCGTAAGTTTTTCGTCCCCACAGGATGGTGTCGATGGACCGCCAGAAATTCGCGATACCGTATCCGCCTCTGGGTTGAGGGCGTTCGAGCCAGTCGATGCCGCCGTCGGGGCGGGCGATATAGCCATCCGCGCTCGTCGCGATATAGACGATGATCTTACGCTCGCGGAGTTGTTCCCTTTGCTTCATGTCCTGGCCTGCATCAAATCTTATCCGAACGGCCGCCTTCTAGCGGCGGATTGAACCGGATATGATAGTTGCCGCATGAACCGCCGACGATTTTTCGCCACCTCCGCCGCTGCCGCGTTGCCGTTAGGCGAGCCGGCCGCCGCGGCCAGACCGGGCCAGCCGAAACTTGGCTGCCAATCGGCGCCGACCAACGACGCGCATCTCAAATATCTCGCCCGCTACGGCGTGCGGAACATCTGCGGGTATCCCCAAATAGATGGCGACCGCCTTTATGCCACGGCCGAAGAGCTGAAGCGCACGCGCGATCTTTGCGAGAAAAACGGGATCAGTCTCGATTGCATTGCGCCGCCGTTTCTCGAATCGAGCCACATCGACAAAGAAAAGCATCCGGCCATCATGCTCGGACAAAGCCCGCAGCGCGATCGCGACATCGAGCAATTGCAAACGATGATCCGAAACTGCGCCGAAGCGGGAATTCCGTCGATTAAATACAACATGAGCCTTCTGGGCGTGGTGCGCACCGCGCCGAGCCCCGGCCGAGGCGACGCGAGCTATGTTACCTGGCGGCTGAAGGACGCGCATCCCGATCCTCCGCTTACGCGCGCCGGCCGCATCGATGCCGATACCGCCTGGGAGCGCATCACTTATTTTCTGGAGCGCGTCATCCCGGTGGCCGAAGAATATAAAATCCAGATGGCCTGTCATCCGCACGATCCCGGGATGCCGCCGGAAGGCTATCAAGGCGTGGTCCGGGTGCTCGGCACGGTCGACGGGCTGAAAAAATTTGTCGCGATTAAGCCCAGCCGCTACCACGGTCTCAACTTCTGCCAGGGAACCGTTTCCGAGATGCTGGAGCATCCCGGCAGCGAAATCTACGACGTCATCCGCTACTTCGGCTCGCGCGGGAAGATCTTCAACGTGCACTTCCGCAATATTCGTGGCCATCGCGACGATTTTCAGGAAGTGTTTCCCGACGAGGGCGACGTCGATTTCGTGAAAGCGATCAAAGTTTATAAAGAGATCGGCTATTCCGGAATGCTGATGCCGGATCATGTCCCGCGCGCCGCGGCCGATCCGAACGGGCTGCAATCGTTCGCCTTCTGCTATGGCTACATCCGCGCGCTGATTCAATCCACCTGATCGCGGCCCAGCGCCGCGGAGCGAGCGAAGGGGGCGGGATCGCCCGGGCGGTAGCGCGCGGCAATGAGAAAACCGGCGAGAACGATGGCGGACGCCGTCAGTCCCCAGCCGGTCAGCAGCCCGCGCTGGATCAAGAATCCGGCGAGCGGCGGTCCCGCGATCTGGCCGAGGGACGTCAGCGATTGCGTCAATCCCAGCACGACGCCTTGCTCCTGGCGCGGCGCGGCTTGCGTGACCATGCTGGTGAGCGTCGGCCGAACCAGGCTGCCGAGCGCGGAGGCGACCGTCGCGGCGGCCAGCATCGGAATCGAATAGCAGAACGCCAGCAGCGCGTAGCTGGTCACGTAGGCGGCGAAGCCGACGCGATTGAGCGTCGCTTCGCCAAATCGCTTTACCAATTTTCCGAGCGCGGGCCCTTGCAGAAAAATCCCCAGGAAGCCGGCGAAAGCCCAGGTGAAGCCGACCTGCTCGGGTCCGAACGCCATGCCGTGCCAGTACAGCCTCCGCTCCGCATATAACGGAAAGCCCGTGGTGAACATGGCGAAGGCCAGCGCGAAGCTCAGAAATTCGTACAGCAGCGGCGCGATGCGCGGATCGCGAAAGTATCGCGCGTACTCGCCCCATTGCAGCAGCGACAACCGCCGCCCGCCCGGCCCATCAGAAGAAGCGCGGCCGCCTCTCACCGCCGGCAGCAGAAACGCCGTGGAAAGAATACTGGTGAAGGACAGCGCCGCGGCGGCGAAAATCGGGTAGTGATAATCGAACTTCGCCAGATACCCGGAAATCGCCGGACCGATCAGGAATCCCATGCCGAAAGCGATACCGATAATGCCGAAGGATTTCGCCCGGTCCTCGGGGCGCGTCACATCGGAGATGTAGGCTTGCGCGAGCGAAAGATTGCCGGCGGTCGAGCCGTCGATAATCCGCGCCAGAAACACCACCCAGAGCGAGGGCGCGAAGGCCATCACTAAAAATCCGATGAGCGTGCCGCACTGGCTCAGCAGCAGCAGCGGCTTTCTGCCGGTATGATCGGATGCGCGGCCGAGCAGCGGGCCGGAGATAAGCTGGCAGGCCGCGTACACGCCGATCAGCCAGCCGACCTCGGTCGCCGTCGCGCCGAGCGATTCGGCGTAGAACGGCAGCAGCGGGATCATGATCGTCAACCCGAGCACGTCGACGGCGACGATCAGAAAAATCGCGAACAGCGGAGACGAGAGCAATTTTTATGATGACACGGACGGCCCCAGCTCGACCTCCCAAACGCCGCTGAAATCGACGTAGTAGGCGTGAACGTCGATTCCCGGAATGGTTTTTCGCAAAAAGTCCGCGGCGCGCCGCAATTCCTGCTCGTGATGTTTGGCTTCGAGGGCGCAATCGTTGCCGAAGGCTTCCAGGCCACCGTAGGCTCCGCAATCGGAGTGGACCTTCAGGATGACGCGTTTGGTCTGATGCAGCCGGATCGATTTGCGGATCTGTTCCAGGACGAACTCGCGCTCCGCTTCGTTTTCGGGCGAAGCCAGCGACTTCGCCCCGCCGGCGATTTTGATCGGGTCCGGAAACTCGACTCCTTTCTTCTGGAGAAATTCCGTGAATCCGTTATTGAAGCGATGATCGAAACACCAGACGACAGCGGCGTCGCACGTGTATCTTTCGCGCGGCGCGTCGAAGTGGAAGACTTTTTTCATAATTCGTTGGAGATCGTGAGCACGGCGGCGCCGCGGATCGCATCGTGCTTCAGCGCATTCAGCGCGGCGTTGGCCTGATCGAGCGGGAATGTCTCGGTCTGGGTGTGTACCGGGATTTTCGCGGCCAGCTCGAGAAAATCCTCGCCGTCCTTGCGGGTATTGTTGGCCACGCTGCGGACCACGCGCTCCCAGTAGAGAAGATCGTAGGGCATTTGCGGGATCGGGCTCATGTGGATCCCGCCCGCCACCACTACGCCGCCGCGATCCAGGTTGCGCAGGGCCGCGGGAACCAGCTCGCCGGCGGGCGCGAATAAAATCGCGGCGTCCAGTTTTTCGGGCGATTCCTCCTCGCCGCCGCCGGCCCAGACGGCGCCTAATTCCAGGGCTAATTTTTGATGCCGGACGTCGCGCGTGAAGGCGAGCACGCGGACGCCCCAATATCGCGCCACCTGAATCGCGACATGCGCGGCCGCGCCGAAGCCGTACAGCCCGAGCGTTCCGCCGGGCTCGATTCCGGAAACGCGCAGGCAGCGAAATCCGATGATGCCGGCGCACAGCAGCGGCGCCGCGTGCAGATCGGGGAAGCCGTCCGGAATGCGATACACAAACGCCTCCGGCGCGACGGCGTATTCGGCGTAGCCTCCATCCACGGTGTGGCCGGTGAACGTCGCCGCCGGGCACAGATTCTCTTTTCCCGCACGGCAGAACTTGCAGGTTCCGTCGGTCGAATGAAGCCACGGCACGCCCACGCGCGCGCCGGGCGCGAACCGGCGAGCCCGGGCGCCGCATCGCTCCACCACTCCCACGATCTGATGTCCGGGAATCAGCGGAGATTTGAGCACCGGCAATTCGCCTTCGATCACATGCAGATCCGTGCGGCAAACGCCGCAGGCGTGAACCTTGATCAGCACCTCATGGGAGCCTGGCTCAGGCTTGGGGACGTCGATGGAGCGCAGCGGATTGGTTTCGATGGGCCCCCGCGAGGAAACAACGCACGCCTTCATTGCGGCTCCTCGTTTCTTTGTTGCGCGGTCCGCATCAGGTTCGCATCCGCGCTAAAAAATACAATCCGGCGAGCGAAAAGATCACGTCCGGCGACCAAGCCGCCACGGCCGGCGGCAATTCGTTCAAATTTCCGATCTGCGAAAACAACTGGCCGATGGACCAATAGGCGATGGCCACGCCAAGGCTCAATCCGACGCCGGCCATCGCGCCGCGGTTGCCGGCAAGAAACGCGAACGGCACGGCCACGATCGCCATAATCAGCGCGAACAACGGCTGCGAGAATTTTTCGTTCCATTCGACTTGCAGTGGAATCGTGTTGAAGCCGCTCTGCTTCAACTGCGCGATGTAGGTTTTCAGCTCCTCGAAATTCATCTGGCGCGCCTGTTTTTCCTCCTGCAAAAACCAGTGCGGGTCTTCCTCGAGTTCATGAAAAACGCGCGTGCCGCCGGCGAAGCTGTCGTATCGTTTCGGCGGGCAGGCGATGCAGGAGGCATCCATGTCGCGGCTCCATCCGTTTTGAAAAACCCAGGCGGAGAGCGACGGCTCCCATCGCGCGCGCTCCGCCCAAATGTGGCGCTTCAGGCGGAAATATTGCGGATCGATCTCGTACACGTTGAGGTCGAGCATCACGTCGGTGGCGGCATCGAAATATTTGTAGTAGAAGACACGGTCGTGCTTGCCGTAGATCCATTTGTGATCCGGCCGCAGATAGGTCTGCGGAGGCTTGCCGCGAATCTCGGCGCGCAGCGCGTCCTGCCGCCGGTCCGCTTCGGGAACCCAGTAATGATCGAAGGCGAACAATCCCCCGCTCAGGAAAAATCCGGCGATCAGGATCGGAACTGCAAGACGATAGACGCTGATGCCGCAAGCCTTGAACGCGGTAATTTCGTTGTGCTTGGATAAGACGCCAAAGGCCACCAGCACCGATCCCAGAACGGCCACGGGCGTGAAATTGTAGACCAGCAGCGGGGTCAGGAAAAAATGGTAGCTGAGCACGTGCGACATCGGCGGGTGATTTTTGACGATGTCGCTCAGCAGCTCAAAGAACGTGAACACGTGAAAGATGAGGACGAAGCTGGTGATCCACAGGACCAGATAAAAAAGAAACGTGGCGAGCACGTAGGCATCGACCACCTGCGGCAGCATGGGGATCCGCCACAGCCAGGCGCGCGGCTCGATGCGGTCCAGCACGCGCTGGCGGGTGCGATGCGGCGTCTTCGCGATCCCGCGGAACAGCGCCAGAACGCGTCCCACAAAATCGCGATCGCCGGGGGCTTCCAGGCGAATGATCATCACCGATGCGAAAATCGCGAACACCGAATCGGGAATCCACAGCCCGATCTCCGGCCGAAGCCGTCCGGACCGCGCCAGACCGATGCAGCCGATCAGGCCGATGTAATAAACAAACGCGATCACCACCGTCAGCACCACGGCCGACGACTTGCCCGCGCGCCGCGACGTGATCCCGAGCGGCACGCCCGCCATCGCCAGCAAAATACAAGCGAGCGGCAGCGCCAGCCGCTGATGGAGCTCGATTCGGTCCGATAAACGCTGATCGGAATCGATCGTCTTATTATGGTAGGCCTCGCGATACAGAGGAACAGTATCGATCTCGGTTGAGGGATGCGAATTGCTCACGCCCTGCGCGCGCTGCGCCTCCAGGCCCTGTTCGCCGGTGGGAGCGCCGGAGACGTGATAATTGTTTTCCTTATCGGTTTCGTAACTGGTGCCGTTGCGCAGCGCGAGAGTGATCCGATTCTCCCGGATATCGGGAACGGCGACGGCATCGGAGGCGAGCGTGATGCGCGGAGTATCGCCGCGATCCGCCGCGCCCGGTTTGCGCTGATCCGGCGGCGTGATATCGGCCATAAACACGCGCTTCAATCGCGCCGCCTGCCCGGCGGTGATGTCGCTTACGTAAAGAATCGTGTTCGGAAACTGCTCTTCGAAAACGCGCGGCTCGATATCGGCAGTCAGCTCGTGCTGGATCACCTGGTTTTCGACTTTATAAAATTCGCGAATCGACCACGGCGTGAGCCACAGCGACGCGGCGGCGCACGCGATCATGCCCAGAAGGCTGAACAGAAAAATCGGCGGCGCGACGCTTCGCCCGGGGACGCCGGCAGCGCGCATGGCGGTGATCTCGCCGTCGGCCGACATGCGGCTCAGCGTGATCAGCGTGCCCACCAGCACGCCCAGCGGAATGGTCAGCGGCATGGATTGCGGCAGCACCAGCGCGAACAGACAGGCCACCGAGGAAAACGATCCGGTGGATCGCACCATCAACTCAAACAGCGGCCGCGTGCGCTGCAAAAACAGCACGAAGGTGAATAAAACCGTGCCGAGGAGGGAGGCGACAAAAATGTCGCGAAAGATCGTCCGGCTGAGCAGTCGCATGACTACTCTTCCATGCTACCCGGTTCGCGCGCTGCCCATTGCGCTAACTCACCGACGCGACATCTTCCACATTCACCGGCTTGTTATAGAAAAGGAATCGTCCGCAGCTTTCGCAGGTAAGCAACTGATCGCCGCGTTTTAAATCCTGCATGAACTGCGGCCGGATCACGATCTGGCACGCCGAGCATCGCCCTTCCACGGCCTCCGCGATGACCGTGCCGTGCCATTTTTTGCGCACGCGTTCATAGGTGTGCTGCACCGGTGGGGGAAGTTTCGCGTATATTTCCGCGCGTTCGGCGCGAAGCGTATCAAGCTGGGCTTGATCGGCGCCGGTGCGCTCGCGCGCGGCGTTTTTTTCACGCTCGACGAGCTGCTTTTCTTCCTTGAGCGCCGCTTCCGCCTTCTTCACGTTCTGGTCCAGCGGCTCGGATTCGCTCATCAGTTCGAGAATCCGATCCTCGGCCTTGCGAATTTCCTTCTGCGCGTACTCGATCTCGTTTTGAAAGGCGCGGTACTGCTCGTTGGTCTTCGCGCCGAGCATCTGATCCCGCAATTTGGAGATCTTCTGCTCGTGCATCTGGATGTCGCCTTCGTGCTTCTTGCGGTCCTTTTGATTGGCCGCCAGCGCCGCGCGATCGGCCTCCAGCTTGCGAACGTGCGAATCGAGGGTCTTTTCGATCGCGGCGATGTGCTTGGGGAGCGCGGCAACTTCCTTTTCAAGAGCCGCAATTCTCTGATCTAGCGATTGGAGCTGAATCACCAGATGGGTATCTGGATGCATGAGCAATTTCAGTTTAACACGCTCGCCCGATCCAGCTTGTTTGTACGCCGTCCTGTTGCAACCCTGTACATTGAGGAATATGGAAACGAATCTTCCTCCGGCGCCGCTCACGCTCGAAGGCGCCAGCGTCCTGCATCAGATGTTCCGCCTGAAATGGCCCGCCTGGCGGGCGCTGCCAGCAGCCGATCGCGGGAAACTGCTCGGCGACGCCAGCGCCGCGGCCGATCGGATGGAAGGCGCCGGAACGGCCATCTTTTCAATGCTCGGCCACAAGGGCGATCTGATGCTGGTGCATTTCCGCGCCGATTTTGATGCGCTCGCCGACGCCGAACGCTGCATCTCACGCCTGGAGCTTTCCGATTTTCTCGAACAAACCACATCCTACGTATCGGTCGTCGAGTTGGGCCTGTACGATTCGACGGTGAAACTCTACGCTTCGTTGGCCGAGCGCGGCATCGCGCCGCACTCCAATGAATGGAACGCGGCGGTCGAGGAGACCCTGGCGCGGCAGCGCAACGCCATGCGTCCGCGCCTTTACCCGGAGATGCCTGCCCACAAGTACATCTGCTTTTATCCGATGGACCGCCGGCGCGGCGAGCAGAAAAACTGGTATCAGCTCCCCATGGCCGAACGCCAGCGCCAGATGCAGGAGCACGGCGAGGTCGGCCGGCGCTAC
>Ga0209062_1002526_pt1 | contig 24211 bp, 25 predicted proteins | sample Coa_R2_2_FD_187158 | JGI IMG/M metagenome (GOLD analysis project Ga0209062, IMG submission 187158) | Surface soil microbial communities from Centralia Pennsylvania, which are recovering from an underground coalmine fire - Coalmine... | ecosystem: Environmental > Terrestrial > Soil > Unclassified... | reverse complement strand
TAGTCCTGCACGCGCGGCGGCAGAAGCTGCGCCTCGTCAATCTTCCAGGGTCGAAATTCCTTGCTCATGGCACAGCAGGGAATCAGAATTCGCCCCTCTTGACCAGACTATTCAGACAAGCTCCTAGGGCAATCGGAGCGGAAAGTCGCGGGCCGGAGCGGGGCCGAGCTTAGCCGTCGCCCATTTTGAGCGCGGCCAGGAAGGCGGATTGCGGGATCTCGACCTTGCCGAACTGGCGCATGCGCTTTCGGCCTTCCTTCTGCTTTTCCAGCAGTTTGCGTTTGCGCGTGACATCGCCGCCATAGCATTTGGCGAGCACGTCCTTGCGCAGCGCCTTGACCGTCTCGCGCGCGATGATGCGCCCGCCGATCGCCGCCTGGATGGCGATCAGGAAGAGCTGGCGCGGGATCAGGTCCTTCAAGCGCTCGCAGAGCGCGCGCCCGCGCCGCTCGGCCTGGCTTCTATGGACGATGATGGCGAGCGCATCGACCGGCTCGCCATTGACCAGGATGTTCATCAGGACGAGGTCGCCCTCGCTGTACCCGTCCATCTGATAGTCGAAGCTCGCATAGCCGCGGCTCACCGATTTGAGGCGGTCGTAGAAATCGAAGACGACCTCGTTGAGCGGCAGGCGATAGACGACCATCGCGCGGTTGCCGGCATAGGTCAGGTCCTTCTGCACGCCGCGCCGCTCTTCGCACAGCGCCAGGATGCCGCCGAGATACTCGTCCGGCACCATGATGGTCGCGACGATCCAGGGCTCCTCGATATGGTCGATGCGCACGGGATCGGGCATGTCCACGGGATTGTGCAGCGCCATCATCTCGCCATTGGTGAGATGGATGTGATAGACGACGCTCGGCGCCGTGGTGATGAGATCGAGATTGAATTCGCGCTCGAGCCGCTCCTGGATGATCTCGAGATGGAGGAGACCGAGGAAGCCGCAGCGGAAGCCGAAACCCAACGCAGCCGAGGTCTCGGGCTCGTATTCGAAGCTCGCATCATTGAGGCGCAGCTTCGCCAGGCTGTCGCGGAGATGCTCGTAATCGGCGGAGTCCGTGGGAAAGAGACCGCAGAACACCACGGGCTGCACCGGCTTGAAGCCGGGGAGCGCGTCGGCCGCAGGGCGGCGATCCTCGGTGATGGTGTCGCCGATCTTGCAATCGGCCACCGTCTTGATCCCGGCGGTGATGAAGCCGACCTCGCCGGGTCCCAATTCCGGCGCCGGCACGCCTTTCGGCGTGAAGACGCCGACGCGCTCGATCGCATGCGAGGCGCCGGTCGCCATGAGCCGGATCTTGAGGCCCGGCTTCAAGACGCCATCCTTGACGCGCACCAGGATGACGACGCCCAGATAGGAATCGTACCAGCTATCGACGAGGAGCGCTTTGAGCGGCGCCGCCGCATCGCCTCGGGGCGGCGGCAATCGGTGGACGAGCGCCTCCAGCACCTGATCGATATTGAGCCCGGTCTTGGCGGAGATCTCGATCGCATCGGTCGCATCGAGCCCGATCACATCCTCGATCTGCTGCTTGACTCGCAGGGGCTCGGCCGCGGGCAGGTCCACCTTATTGAGCACCGGCACGATCTCATGCCCCGCCTCGATCGCCTGATAGACATTGGCGAGGGTCTGCGCCTCGACCCCCTGGCTCGCATCGACGACGAGGAGCGAGCCCTCGCACGCCGCCAAGGAGCGGCTCACCTCATAGGCGAAATCGACATGGCCGGGCGTGTCCATGAGATTGAGCTCATAGGTCTCGCCATTCTTCGCCTGGTAGGTGAGGCGCACGGTCTGCGCCTTGATGGTGATGCCGCGCTCGCGCTCGATCTCCATGCTGTCGAGCACCTGATCGCGCATCTCCCGCTCCTCGAGTCCGCCGCAGACCTGGATCAAGCGGTCGGCGAGGGTCGATTTGCCGTGATCGATATGGGCGATGATCGCGAAATTGCGGATATGGGCGAGATCGGTCATGGAACCACGCGAAAACTGCGCGGAAGATAGGGGGCGGGCGCCATGGGCGCAACGCCGCTTGCGCTCTCGTCAGGCGAGCGCCGCCCGCCGCCGCGACCAGAGGAGCCAGGCGACGATCGATCCGTTGAGCACGTTCCAGGCGACGCCATGGAGGAAGGCCGCGCGGTAGGAGCCGGTGAGGTCGAAGATGACGCCCGACATCCAGCCGCCGAAGGCCATGCCGATGACCGTCGCCATGATGACGACGCCGACGCGGGTGCCCGCCTCGCGCGGCGGGAAATACTCGCGGATGATGATGGCGTAGCTCGGCACGATGCCGCCCTGGAAGAGGCCGAACAGCGCCGAGATGACATAGAGCGAGACGAGCCCGTCGAAGCCGGTATAGAGGACGAGCGCCAAGCCTTGCAGCACCGAGCCGAGCAGCAGCGTCGCGAGCCCGCCGATGCGGTCGGCAATGAAGCCGGAGCCGACCCGGCTCACGATGCCGAGCCCAGCATGAGCGATAGCATCTGCGCGCCGCGCGCCGTGCCATAGCCGAGATCGCCGCAATAGGCGACGATATGGACCTGCGGCATCGACATGGCGACGCAGCAGCCGACGCCGGCGATCGACAGGAGCAGTTGGAGCGATCGCGCGGAAAGGCCGAACGTCGCCGGCGTCGCTGCGATCATCGCGCCGGACGCCGCCTCGTGCGCGGGCGCGCGCCGGCGCAGCGCGAGGAGCAGCGGCAGCATGGTCGCGACGCAGAAGAGACCGATGCCGATATGGGTGCGGCGCCAGCCTTCGCTCGCGATGAAATGCTGCACGACCGGCGGCCAGAAGGTCCCGGCGAGATAGTTGCCGGCGGCGGCGGCCGTCACGGCGATGCCGCGCCGGCGCTCGAACCAATAGGAGATATCGGCCATGAAGGGGCCGAAGGTCGCGGTGCTGCCGATGCCGATGAAGAGGCCTTGCGCCAAGGCGAGGAGCCACAGGCTTGGCGCGCTCGCCACGGCGATGTAGCCGAGGCCCAGCGCGAAAACGGCACCGATGGTCGGACGCACGACGCCGAAACGATCGACGAGCCGGCCCATCAGGATACCGCCGCCGCCGAAACCGAGCATGGTGAGCGTGTAGGGAAGCGATACCGCGGCGCGCGTCACGTCGAATTCCGCCTGCCAGGCCGGCAACGTCACCACCACCGACCACATGCCGACGCCGCCGATCGTCGCGAGCAGCACCGTGACGCCGAGCCGGTACCAGGCATAGGCGGAATCGATGTCCTGAGGCGTGCCGCGACGCGGCTCGGCGATCGACAAAACAATCAAAACGGACGATTCCTTACGTCGCGATCTCCGGCGGATTGAACCACGTGATTGTCTCCGTCATTCCCGCGAAGCTTGTCCCCGCGCCGCGCTCCGATCAACCGCGACGCCTGCATGGCTGGGTTCCGGGCCGCGCTGTGCTCGCCTGACTTGGCCGAGAAAGCGGCGCGCTCAGGATTTGGCGCCGGCGGCGGTGATGAGAAAATTGCCGTGGAGCGTGGCGATCGGCATCGCGCGGGTGTTCTGCCATGCCTCGACATGCACATTCGCGACGCGCCGTCCCGCCCGCTTGATCTGGGCCCGTGCGAAAGTATCAACAGGGCGGCCCGAGCGGAGATAGTCGATCGCGACATCGATCGTCTTGGGCAGCCGCGTCATGCCCTGCGCGATATAGATCTGTGTCACCGCGGTAATCTCGAGAAAGGCACCGATGACGCCGCCATGGATCGCCGGCAAGAGCGGATTGCCGATCAAATGCTCGGAGAAGGGCAGGACCGCCGTCATCTCATCGCCCGCGAGCTCGACCGCGACGCCCAGGAACCGTGCATAGGGAATGCGCGCGAGGAGCGCCTCGATATGCTGCTTGACGTCGGCGGCCTCGGCCCATCTGGTCTCGCCATCGCCGCGCGGCTGCTCGCTCGTCGTCATGGGCTTACCCGCGCCCCGAGCTCTGCGCCACCGGCTCGCCCGCGGTCAGCATGAACACCGCCTGCGCCGTCGCGACGGGATCATTGGTGTTCTCGTCGTAAGCCGAGGCGCGTACGAAAGCGACAGTGCGCGTCAGGCGATAGCACCGCGCATGCGCGAAGACCGGCTGTCCCGGCTTTGCCGGCCGCGTGTAGTCGATGCGCAGATCGAGCGTCGCGATCGATTGCGGCCGGTCGAGCGCCGCGAAGACCGCGTGTCCGCAGGTCTGATCGAGCAGCGTCGTCACCACGCCGCCGGCGATGACGCCGGTATCGGGATCGCCCACCAGCTCGGCGCGGTATGGCGCCTTCAACGTCGCTTCCGCCGCGCCGACCGAAACGAGCTCGAGCCCCAAGGCGCGCGCATGCGGCGTCAGATGCGGGGGAATGGTGGGCTTGGTGTCGGTCATAGGCGCGATGATGGGCGACGGGCAGTAAGACTGCAACACCGAGCTGCGCGACCGCCCTGCGTGCTTCGAGACGCGAGCTCCGCTCGCTCCTCAGCATGAGGGCAGACCGGGTGTGGCCTCATCCTGAGGAGCGCCCGTAGGGCGCGTCTCGAAGGACGCACGGCAGCAATCCAGCCTTCGGTCGAGCTGTCACACCGACACCGCCAGCATCATGCTGAGATGGGCGAGCGGCAGGCCGGTTTCCTCCGCCCATTTGTTGAAGAGGTCCTGCACCTTGGCGCGGTCGCCCTTGCCCTTGGGCTCGCCCGAGAATGCGCCCCAGTGATTGAGCGCTTCGATCACCGAGGGGGTCAGGATGAAGCTGTCCTTTCCCGCCATGCGCAGGAAATAGGGACCGGAATTGCCGCCCATCTGCGCGAAGCGCTTGGCGAGCGTCTCCCACAATCTGACGATCTCCGTCCCCGGCCAATCCGCGAGGAAGGCGCCGAAGCCCACGCCCTGCTCGGCCACGAGATCTGAGATCGCCGCGCCATTGGCGTGGACGGCCTTGAGCTTGCCGAGATGGCGGATGAGGCGCGCGTCCGTCATGAGATCCTCGATTGCCTCGTCGCTCATGGCGCGCACGCGGCGGGGATCGAAGCCATGGAAAGCCTTCTCGAAGGCCGGCCATTTCGCATCGACCATCTCGTGCTTCAAGCCGGCGCGGAAGATGCGCAGCGCCATCAGCGAGAAATAGCGGTCGTCGCTCACCTTGCGGAGCTGCGCCGGCGATTTCACTTGCGGCAGGCGCGCCGCGAGCCCGTCGGCACCGAGCCGCTTTTCTGCGGCCTTGCGGATCTTGGCGAAGGCGACCATCACCCGCGCAGCTTTCCGCCGGTCGCCTTCTCGACCTGCGCCACGAGCTTCTGCGAGAAGGCGTCCAGCGCCTCGTCAGTGAGCGTCGCCTCCTCTGGCTGGAGCACGACGGTGATGGCGAGCGACTTCTTGCCTTCGCCGACGCCCGCGCCGGCATAGACGTCGAAGAGACGCACCTCGGCGATGAGCTTCTTGTCGACGCCGCGCGCCGCGCGCAGCAGCGTCTCGGCAGGAAGCTCCGCATCGACAACGAAGGCGAAATCGCGTTCGACGGGCTGGAAGGGCGAGAGCTTGAGGAGCGGACGCGCGCGGCCCGATTTGACGCGCGGCAATGGCACGTGATCGAGAAAGATCTCGAATCCGACCGCCGGACCCTTCACGTCGATCTCGCGCAGCACGCCCGGATGGATCTCGCCGAAATAGCCGAGGAGCTTCGGCCCCAAGCGCAAGGTGCCGGCGCGGCCGGGATGATACCATTCGGGCGGATCGGCGCTCACCTGGACGTTCTCGGGTGCGGCACCCGCCGCGGCGAGCGCGGCAAGCGCATCGGCTTTGGCGAGGAAGGCATCGACCGGCCGGCCGGGATCGTCCCAGCGCTTCGGCGCTGTGCGTCCCGTGCGCGCGCCGCAGGCGACGAGGTCCTGACCCTCCGGCGCGTCGTCGCGGTACTGCGGCCCGATCTCGAAGAGCGCGCCGTCGGGAAAGCCGCGATCGGCATTGCGCTGCGCCGCGGCCAAGAGATTGGGCAGGATCGACGGGCGCATCGCGTCGAGATCGGCGCTGATGGGATTGACGAGTTCGAGGTTCTCGGGGACGACGCCGAAGAGCTCGGCGCGCTTCTTCGGCATGAAGGAGAAGGTCACGGCCTCGACGAGACCGCGCGAAGCGAGCGTGCGGCGCACGAAGCCGGTGCGCCGCTGCGCGGGGCTGCGCGCCGGCTTGGGCAGTGGCGCCTCGCGCGGCAAGGGCACAGCCGGCACATGATCATAGCCGCGGATGCGCAGGACCTCCTCGACAAGATCGGCCTCGCCTTCGATATCGCCGCGCCAGGAGGGCGGCGTGACGATGCATTTGTCGCCCTCGGTGCCGACCTCGCAACCGAGCGCCGACAGGATGCGCCGGGACTCCGCCGTCGCGATATCGAGACCGCCCAGCGTGCGTGCGCGCTCCGGCCGAAAGGCGTAGACGCGGCGCCAGGCGGGCACCCTGCCCGAGACAGCGACCTCGCTCGCCTCGCCGCCGCAGAGCTCGAGCACGAGCCGTGTCATGATCTCGATCCCCGGCCGCACGAATTCGGGATCGAGCCCGCGCTCGAAGCGGTAGCGCGCATCGCTTTGAAGCGCGAGCTTCCGCCCCGTCGCCGCGGTACGCACGGGATCGAAGAGCGCCGCCTCGATATAGACATTGCGCGTCGCCTCGGTGCAGCCCGTGCTCTCGCCGCCGATGACGCCGCCGAGGCTCAGCACTTCGCGATCATCGGCGATCACCGTCATCTCGGGATCGAGCTCGTAGCTCTTGCCGTTGAGCGCCAGCAGAAACTCGCCCGGCCGGGCGCCGCGCACCACGAGATCGCCTTCGATCTTGTCGGCATCGAAGACATGGAGCGGCCGATCGACATCGAAGGTGAGGAAATTGGTGAGATCGACCAGCGCGGAGATCGGCCGAAGCCCGATCGCCGTCAAGCGATCCTGGAGCCAGCGCGGGCTCGGCCCGTTCCGGACACCGCGGATGAGCCGGCCGATGAAAAGCGGGCAGGCCCGCTCGTCGGGCCCGGCGAGATGAATGGCGATGGGGTAAGGGAAGCGTCCAGGGACGGGCGTCGCCTCGAGCGGCCGCAATCGCCCGAGCCCGGCGGCGGCGAGGTCGCGCGCGATGCCGCGCACGCCAAGGCAATCCGCACGGTTGGGCGTCACCTTGATGTCGAGCACGGGATCGTCGAGGCCCATGACCGCCGCGAAAGGGGCACCGACCGGCGTCCCTTCGGGCAGCTCGATGATGCCGGCGTGATCCTCCGAAATACCCATCTCATAGGCGGAGCAGAGCATGCCGTTCGACGGCGCGCCGCGGATCATGCTTTGCTTCAGCACCATGCCGGAGCGCGGGATCACGGCGCCCGGCGGTGCGAAGACGCCGATCATGCCGGCATGCGCGTTGGGCGCGCCGCAGACGACATGGACGCGCTCCTTCCCCGTATCGACGAGGCAGACGCGGAGCTTGTCGGCGTTGGGATGCTGCTCGGCGGAGACGACGCGCGCCGTGACGAAGGGCGCCAGGTCTTTGGCGCGGTTCTCGATCGAATCGACTTCGAGGCCGCTCATGACCAGCGTCTTCACGATCTCGTCGAGCGTGGCGCTCGTCTCCAGATGCGCCTTGAGCCAGGCGAGCGTCGTCTTCATCGCGCGAGCCCTCCCGTCATCGAGGGCACGTCGAGGGCCAAGAATCCGTAATGGCGGAGCCAGCGCAGATCGCTCTCATAGAAGGTCCTAAGATCGGGAATGCCGTATTTGAGCATGGCGACGCGCTCGATCCCCATGCCGAAGGCGAAGCCCTGATACTCCCCGGGATCGATGCCGCAATTGGCGAGCACCTTGGGATGCACCATGCCGGAGCCGAGGATCTCGAGCCAGTCGCCGCCGGCGCCGATCTTCAAGCCGCCGCCCTCGCGCGAGCAGCCGATATCGACCTCGGCGGAAGGCTCGGTGAAGGGGAAGTAGCTCGGGCGGAAGCGCACCGGGAGGTCGTCCACCTCGAAGAAGGCGCGGCAGAACTCGATGAGGCAGCCTTTGAGATGCCCCATATGCGTGGTCCTGTCGACGACGAGGCCTTCGACCTGATGGAACATCGGCGAGTGCGTGGCGTCATGATCACTGCGGAAAGTGCGGCCGGGCACGATGATGCGTAGCGGCGGCTTCTCCTTGAGCATGGTGCGGATCTGCACCGGCGAGGTATGGGTGCGCAGCACCTTGCGCGCGCCGCCCGACTCGGCGCGGAGATAGAAGGTGTCCTGCTCCTGGCGCGCGGGATGCTCGGGCGGGATGTTGAGCGCGGTGAAATTGTGGAAATCGTCCTCGATATCGGGGCCTTCCGCCACGGTGAACCCCATCTCGCCGAAGATCGCGACGATCTCGTCGATCGTCTGGCTCAATGGATGGATGCGGCCCTCGCTCTCGGCCTTGACCGGAAGCGTCACGTCGATACGCTCGCCGGCCAAGCGCTGCCGCAGCGTCTCGTCCTCAAGGCGCCGCGCCGCGTGCCCGATCGCCGCCTCGACCTCGTCCTTGAGGCGGTTCAACGCCGCGCCGCGATGCCGCCGCGCCTCGGGATCGAGGCCACCGAGCCCCTTCATCAGCGCGGTGACCTGCCCCTTCTTGCCGAGCGCGCCGACACGGATCTGCTCGAGCGCATCGGGGCTCGTCGCCGCCTTGATGAGGCGCAGGATCTCGTCGCGAAGGTGGTCCAGGCTCTCCATCATTCCCTCGAGCAAATAAAAAAGGGGCCGAGTTTGCGGCCCCTCTCTCGCGTTGCGAAAATGCGCGCCTGCCGGCGGGGCCTAACGACAGGTCCCGCGGCTAAATCGGCCGGTGCGGCGCGCGGCGATCATTCGTCACGCCGCCGGCTTCAGCGCCGCCTGCGCCTGCGCCACGATCGCCTTGAAGGCGTCGGGTTCGTGCATGGCGAGGTCGGCGAGAATCTTGCGGTCGAGTTCGAGGCCGGCGCGCTTCATGCCATTCATGAACTGCGAATAGGTCAGCCCTTCGGCCCGGACGCCGGCATTGATGCGCTGGATCCACAGCGAACGGAAATTGCGCTTCTTGGCGCGCCGGTCGCGATAGGCATAGCGCAGCCCCTTCTCGACCTTCTCGATGGCGACGCGGAAGCTGCTCTTGGCACGCCCGCGATAGCCCTTGGCGAGCTTCAGGACCTTCTTGTGACGGGCATGCGCCGTCACGCCGCGTTTGACATGCGCCATGGCTCAGCCCCGCATATAAGGCATGTAGGTCAGAACGAGTTTCGCGTCGCCCTTCTCCAGCGTGAAGGTGCCGCGCGCCTTGCGCTTCATCTGCTTGGGCTTGCTGATCAGGCGGTGGCGCTTATGCGCGACATTCGCCTTGACCTTGCCCGAGGCGGTGCGCCCGAAGCGCTTCTTCGCCCCGCTCTTGGTCTTCATCTTGGGCATTTCGGTCCTTTCTAGGGATTGGATCGAGGCGGCAAGGCATGCCCTTGGGCGCCGGAGCGCGGCCAGCCGCCGATTGAAGGCGCGGGTTATACCGGGGGAGGCGCGGAAAGGCAAGCGCGCCGGCGCCCGTCGCCTCACCCACTCATGGTTCGAGACGCCCGCGATGCGGGCTCCTCACCATGAGGAAATAAAAAGGGGCTCATGCTGAGGAGCGGTCTGAAGGACCGCGTCTCGAAGCATGAGTGCGGCAGCCTGCAAGGCGTCGAAGGAGTCCGCCCCTATTTCGGCGACATCACCATGACCATCTGGCGGCCTTCCATGCGCGGGTGCTGTTCGATCTTGGCGACCTTGTCGAGATCGTCGCGCACGCGCATCAGCACGTTCATGCCGATCTCCTGGTGTGCCAGCTCGCGGCCGCGGAAGCGCATGGTCACTTTGACCTTGTCGCCCTCGTCGATGAATTTGAGCATGCTGCGCATCTTGACGTCGTAGTCGTGGTCGTCGATGCCGGGGCGCAGCTTGATCTCCTTGACCTCGATGACCTTCTGCTTCTTGCGCGCCTCGTTCTTCTTCTTCTGCTCCTCGTATTTGAATTTGCCGAAATCGAGGATCTTGACCACCGGGGGGTCGGCATTGGCGGCGACTTCGACGAGATCGAGACCGGCTTCGGCGGCCCGCGTCAGGGCTTCGTTCCGGGTGACGACTCCGATCATCTCCCCGCGTTCGTCCACCAATCGGACTTGCGGGACCATGATCTCGTGGTTGACGCGCGGCCCGTCGCGGGTCGGCGTCACATTCTGAGGCAGTCTGGCGATGTAATCCCTCCTTTCAACAGAACATGGACCCGACGGCGCGCGCTCATCACCGGCACCGCTCCAAGGTCCCCTGAGCGGGCTCCCCTGTTAGGAGGGAGCGGCCGCTTCCTCTTTCAATCTAGCGATGGCCTCGCCAAGCGCAACAATTTCTTGCTCTTTTCCGCCGAGCCGACGGATGGCCACGGTGCCCTGCTCGGCCTCGCGCTTGCCTAGGACCAGCAGCACGGGAATCTTGGCAAGGCTGTGCTCGCGGACCTTATAGTTAATTTTCTCGTTCCGCAGATCGAGCTCGGCGCGCAACCCCTGGGCGACGCAGGCGGCGCGGACCTCCTCGGCATAGGCATCGGCGTCGGAGGTGATGGTTGCCACCATGATCTGGACGGGGGCGAGCCAAAGCGGGAACTTGCCGGCATATTGCTCGATGACGATGGCGATGAAGCGCTCCAGCGAGCCGAAGATGGCGCGGTGCAGCATGACCGGACGATGGCGCTGCCCGTCCTCGCCGATATAGCTCGCGTCGAGCCGCTCGGGCAGGACGAAATCGACCTGGAGCGTGCCGCATTGCCAGTCGCGGCCGATCGCGTCGCGCAGCACGAATTCGAGCTTGGGGCCGTAGAAGGCGCCCTCGCCGGGGTTGAGCGTATAGGCCAACCCCGCCGCCTCCACCGCTCGCTTGAGCGCGGCCTCCGCGCGATCCCACACCGCGTCGCTCCCCGCCCGCACCGGCGGACGGTCGGAGAATTTCACCGTGACCTCGGTGAAGCCGAAATCGCGGTAGACCGCGAGCAGCAGATTGCAGAACGCGACGCTCTCGGCCGTGATCTGATCTTCCGTGCAGAAGATATGCGCATCATCTTGCGTGAAGGCGCGCACGCGCATGATGCCGTGGAGCGCGCCCGAGGGCTCGTTGCGATGACACGAGCCGAACTCCGCGATGCGCAGCGGCAGCTCGCGATAGCTGTGCAGATGCTGGCGGAAGATCTGCACATGGCCCGGACAGCTCATCGGCTTGATGGCGAGGACGCGCTCATGGCCCTCATCCTCGTCCTTCACAATGAACATGGCATCGCGGAACTTCTCCCAATGCCCCGATGCCTCCCAGAATGAGCGGTCGAGAAGCTGCGGCGTGCGCACCTCGACATAGCCGGCCTTGTCGAGCCGCTGCCGCAGATAGCTCTCGATCACGCGGTAGAGCGTCCAGCCCTTGGGATGCCAGAACACGCTGCCGACCGCCTCTTCCTGCTGATGGAAGAGATCGAGCTCGCGCCCGAGGCGGCGGTGATCGCGCTTCTCCGCCTCCTCCAATTGGAAGAGATAGTGCTTCAGCGCCTTCTCATCAGGCCAGGCCGTGCCATAGATGCGCTGAAGCTGCTGGTTCTTCGCATCGCCGCGCCAATAAGCGCCCGCGACCTTCATCAGCTTGAAGGCATGGCCGAGCTTGGCCGTCGAGGGCAGGTGCGGCCCGGTGCAGAGGTCGATGAACCCGCCCTGGCGGTAGAGGCTGATCGCCTCGTCGCGCGGGATCTCGTGGATCCATTCGGCCTTGTATTTCTCTCCGATCGACTTGAAGAAGTCGACGGCGCGGTCGCGCTCCCATTCCTCGCGCGTGATCTTCTCGTCACGATCGACGATCTCGTGCATGCGCTGCTCGATGCGGGCGAGATCCTCGGGCGTGAAGGGGTGGTCGCGCGCGAAATCGTAATAGAAGCCCGTGTCGGTCGCGGGGCCGAAGGTGACTTGCGTCTCCGGATAAAGCTCCTTCACCGCCTCGGCCATGACATGGGCGGCGTCGTGGCGCAGGATCTCCAGCGCTTCCGGACTGTCGCGCGTCAGGATTGCGACGCGCGCATCGTGGTCGAGGCGGAAGGCGAGATCCCTGGGATGGCCATCGACCTTGATCGCCAACGCCGCCTTGGCGAGGCCGGGGCCGATCGCCGCCGCGATCTCGGCGCCGGTCACCGGGCCGGGAAAGCTCCGCGTCTTTCCATCCGGCAGCGTCACGGCGATGGGCGAGGAAGGCGGCGCGTTCATACGGTCATCTTTCGGCATCGATTGAGCAGATCGCTCTTCTTCTCCGTCATGCCCGCGAAAGCGGGCATCCAGCAGCGGCAGAATGGATCCCCGCTTTCGCGGGGGTGACGTCGAGGAAACGTAGCGAGACTGCCTTTACCGAGTGCTTAACCGAAGCGCAGCGTTGCGGCAACCTCCTCGATGCCGAGATCGGCGAGGTCGGGCCGCCGCAGGATGCTGACATGAGGGCCGCGCGGCGCGGTGAGTGCGGGATCGGATTCGGCGGAATAGAGGACGGTCGCCGGACATCCCGATGCTGCGATCAGATGCATCGGCCCGGTATCGTTGCCGACGGCGTGGCGCGCCGCCCGGGCGAGGCCGACGATCTCGCCGAAGCCGGTGCGCCCGGTGAGGTCGCGCGCCGTGGGGCAGCGCTCGGTGATGACGGCGCCGAGCTCCCTCTCCTGCGCGCCGCCGATGACCGCCGCCGTCCAGCCGCGCCGCGCCGCCAGCACCGCGAGCGCCGCGAAATGGCCAACGGGCCAGCGCTTTCTCGGGCGATGCGCCGACCCGCCGGGCACGAGCAGCAGCAGCTTTTCCGGCAGTCCGAAATGCGCGATGTCGCGTGCCGCCCAGGAAAGGTCGGGCGGCGGGACCGCGGCGATGCCTGCCAGCTTCAACTGCTCGGCCTGGCGGTCGAGCGTGTGCATGAAGTCGCGCCGCGGGTTGTCGTGGCGATGCGACGCGCCGCGCGCGATCCCCGACCAGAGGGGCGCGCCCGGCATCATCAGGCGATGATAGAAGCTCGAACGGTCGGAAGTTTGCAGATCATAGACCCGGTCGAACCCGCCACCGCGCAGCAGCCGCCGCAATCGCCACACGCCGAGAGGATCGAAGAAGCTCGGTCGCTCGTCGATCCATACGCGGTCGAAATAGGGGGCGGCGCGGCCGAGCTCCGCATAAGGCGCCGTGGTGAGCAGCGTGATCTCGGCGTCACGGTGATGCCGGCGGATCGCGGCGGCGGGTCCCAGCGCCTGAACGAAATCGCCGAGCGCGCCGAGCTTGATGACCAGGATGCGCATGCGCGCGACGCAAGTACCTGCGGTGGAAGCGCGGCGGCGCCGCCGCGCGGGCGCAGTCTAGCAGACCGATCCGCCGCGGGCGCGTTATTTCGGATCGATCGCGGCGGCGCAGGCGTCGGTCGGGGTTGCTGCCGCGTGCCCGACGATCGGCACCATGTCGAGCACGGCGGAAGTGACGCGGCAGGGCGCCGCGACGACGCCGCAGGCCGCGAGCGGAAGTCCGATGAGCAAGACGAGCGCGCGCATCTTCAGGAGAGAACGACCGGCAAGGCGTGTCGTCTCGCCGCCGCCCGATCATCCGCTGTGACTTATTTGGCCAGCGTCACGAGGAAGCTCTCGCGCCCTTCGCTGCCATTCGCCTGCACTTCCCGAACCGACACCGGGCGGCCCAAAATCGCACTGACGATGACCGCGACCTCCTCCCACGTCGCGGCGTCGCCGGCCGGCAGACCGTTGAGGAAAAGAGGCTTGCGCTTCAGCATCCGTGCGTCAATCGAGCGGAATGTCCTTCTGCTCCATGCTTGAACGGATTTCACGCGAAAATCCAAGGTTTCCTGCAATCCGGCGCTCTCGCGCAATCGGGAAGCCGGGATGCCCTCAAATTGACACCGAACGGGGAGCGCCATGCCGCTGTTCGACTCCGCCGTCCGGAGGTCAAGGCGATGTTGGGCTCGACATTCTATATCAGGCGGGAGGCGCAACGGCTGGTGGCGCGGTACCGCAGCGACGCTTTGGCAATGGCCGAAACCCGTGCCGCGGAACTCGAAGCCGAGGGGAACGCCCTGGCCGCCGATGCCTGGCAGCGCATCGCCGCGGCTGTCAAGGATCGGCTGTACGGCGTCGAGACCCCATGATCCGCCGCGCGACCTGTGGCTTAAAACGGTCGATCCAATACAGCGGCAACGGCAAAGCAGCGTCGGACATTCTCGCGATGCGTTGTCCAATCGTACTTTTTGGTACAAGGGGCCGGGACGTGACTGACGCCGAAAGCTGGAGAAAACGCGCCGCCGAACTGCGCCAGAGCGCACGGGCGACGCGCGAGGCCGAGCGCGAGCGCGTATTGCTGGTGCTCGCCGAGGATTGCGAAGAGATCGCCGAAGAGCTGGAGCGAACCATGGATCAGGGCAACGCCGTTTCCGATCGATAGAATCAAATGCGTCGTGCCGTTCATCGGCTGCTCCGCGGTTTGTCGCCCGCGGTCCGGAGCAGTTCCTCCTGCTCCAGTCCTTCTTCGATGCGCGGCTCCTCGAGATACCAGGGAATGTCGATCACGACGACCCGCGAACCGCCATAGCGCAACAAGGCCGCGCGCAGACGCCCGGCGCGATGGCGGTGGAGCAGGTGCTGCCACCAATGCGCCTTCACCACCTGCGGCAGCAGCACCGCGATCAGCCGATTGGAGTGCTCCTTCTCGATGGCGGCGATCAGCTCCAGGAGCGGCCCCGCGACGCGGCGGAAAGGCGCTTGCAACAGCACGAGTTGCGGCGGCGGAAGACCGGCCCTCCTGGCGGGCTCCTCGACATCGCGCGCCCATTGCCGCCGCAGCGCGCGGCGCCGTTCGTCGATGTCGGGCCCGGCAAGCTCGGTCAGATGCACGGCAATGACATCGGGCGAGAGCCGCAAGGCGAATTGCAGGGCGCGATCGGCGAGATGGTTCCAGCCCTCGGTGGGCAGCAGCATCAGCGGCGGCTCGGTGCGGGAGAGATCGACCGGCCCTTCCTCGCGGAGCTGCGCATCGAGAACGACGTAGTACCGCTTGACCGTCCGCAGCAACAGGATGACGCAAGGGATCACCAGGAGCGTGATCCAGGCGCCCTCGGCGAATTTCGCCACGATGATGATGGCAAGCGCGATCGCCGTCGCCGCGGCGCCGAGGAGATTGACGGCGAGGCTCGCACGATGCTTGTGGCGGTCGCGCTTCGCTCTCGCGCGGCCGAGCGCGCGGCGCCAGTGAATCACCATGCCGAGCTGCGACAAGGTGAAGGTCGAAAAGGCGCCGATGGCGAAGAGCGGGATGAGACGATCGGTGATCCCGCCGAACGCGATCAAGAGCAGCCCGGCGGCGCCGGCGAGATAGAGGATGCCGACCGAGAAGACGAGCCGTCGCCCCGCCACGGCGAAGGGCCGCGGCAGGAAATCGTCCCGCGCGACGAGACGGCACAGCCGGGGAAAATCGACGAAGCTGGTATTGGCGGAGAGACAGAGAATGGAGAGGACGCTGCCGAGCGCCACATAGTAGAAGGCGCCGTGACCGATCACCGCGCCGGCGAGCTGGGCCAGCACGCTGCGATAGCCCGGCTCCGTCTGGTCCATCGCGGCGATGCCGTAGCTCCGCACGAGATAGGTGATGCCGGCGAGAAAAAGGCCCAGCATCGCCGAGACGGCGCCCAGTGTTCGGCGGGCGCGCGCCACCACCGGCTCGCGAAAGGCGCTCACGCCGTTGCTGATCGCCTCGACGCCCGTCATCGCCGTGCATCCCGCGGCGAAGGATCTGAGAAGCAGCCACAGGCTCATGGTCTCGGCGGCGGCAGGCAAGGCAGCAGGCGGCACGACCGGCTGCGGATGGCCTGCGGCGAGCATGGTCTTGTAGACGCCGATCGCGATGATGGTCAGGAAGCTCGCGAGGAAGAGATATGTGGGGAGCGACCAGGCGAGCCCGGCATCCATCGTGCCGCGCAGATTGACGACGGTGACGCAGAGCAGGATGGCAAGACAGAGGGCCAGCGTATAGGGATGAAGCGCCGGGAGCACCGAGGTCAAGGCGCCCACCCCGGCGGAGATGCCGACCGCCACGTTGAGCACATAGTCGATCATCAGCGCCGCCGCGGCGACGAGCGCGGCGCCGACGCCGAGATTCTCGCGCGCGACGGTGTAGGCACCGCCATTGCCGGGATAGGCGGCGATCGTCTGGCGATAAGAGACATAAAGGATCGCGAGAAGCGCCAGGATCGGCAGCATGATCCAGCCGATGGCGCCGAGCCCCGCCGCGCCCAGCGGCATCAGGACCGTCAGCGCCGCCCCGGGGCCGTAGGAGGAGGAGCCGAGCGCGTCGAGCCCCATCGCTGGAACGGCCTCGAACGCACCGATCTTCCGCTCGGCTTGTTCCTCGTTCGCCAAACGGCGGCCGAGGATCAGCCGTAGCAATGTCATCCTGTCCCCACGCATCGGCATGGGGGTAACATCCGCGCGGGCGATCCCGCACCTGCCGCCATCGCGGGTTAAACAACGCAGCCGGAGGATCGCGCCGCGATCGATCGCAAGATGACAATGCGAGATCGCCGTCCGAGGAATTGAACGGCGTCTCCACTCGTCACCTCCGGAGCCGCGGACGTGACGAGAAAGCCGTTTCAACCTGTTGCCAAAGCGATCTAATTAATCGGCGGCGACGGCGCCTGCGAAGCGTTCGGCGAAGGCACGCGCCTCCGCGTCGATCTTGAATTCCACGGTGACGATGACGTCGTTCGACGCCTGGGCATAGCTGAACCGCGAGGGCTCGAAGCGCCGGCCGTCGAGCCAGAGACGCATCTCGCTCATGCGCTCCATCATTTCGTGCGCAGACAATCGAACTTGCACCAGTTGCATCGGGACCTCGATGATGTGGAAAGGACGGAGCTAGCGCCCCATGAGCCGACGATCAAGAGCGCATAAGGGCGATGGCGCGCTACTCCGCCGCCACCGGATCGGAGGGATCGGCGAGGACCGCTTCGGGAAAGAGGATTTCCTCATAGATCGCAAGCGTGCGATCGGTCATGGCCTGGGTCGTGAAATGCGCGCGCATCTCGGCGATCGCGCGCTCGGCGACGGCGAGGCGCTGCGCGGGATCGAGATCGAGCGCCGCCGCGATCGCCGCGGCAAGGCTGCGCGCATCGCCGGGCGGCACGAGCCAGCCCGTCTCGCCGTCGCGCACGATCTCGCGCGCGCCGCCGTGATCGGTGGCGATGACCGGGCGCCCCATGGCCTGCGCCTCGGCGATGACGCGGCCGAAGCCTTCGGGGCGCGTCGAGGCGGAGACCACGACATCGGCGAGCATGTAGGCCGCGGGCATGTCGCGGCAATCCTCGATGATCTGAAAGAGCCCGCCCAAGCCGCGCTTGGCGATGGTGGCGATCAATTGCTGGCGATAATGCCCGTCGCCGCTGCCGACGATCGCGCAGCGCAGATCGCGGCGGCCCAATTGCGCGATCGCATCGACGAGGACGAGTTGCCCCTTCCAGCGCGTGAGCCGGCCCGCGAGCATGACGACCGGCACGCCGTCCGGCAATTGCCATTCGCGCGCGAGCCGGATGATGCGCTCGGGCGTCACGCGCTCGGGATCGAAGCGGCCGAAATCGACGCCGCGATGGACGACGCGCAGCCGCTCCGGCGGCACGCCATAGGTCTGCGCCGCATGAGCGGCGACGAAATGCGAAATCGCGATGACGCGCTCGCCCTGCGCCATCACCGCGTTGTAGCGCTGCTTGAGCCACGAGGTCGCGCCATAGGCGTTGTGGAAGGTGGTGACGAGATGGGCGCCGGTGCGCCGCGCCGCGCCAAGCGCGCTCCACGCGGGCGCGCGGCTCCGCGCATGGATGATGTCGATGCGCTCGCGGCGGATGAGATCGGCGAGCCGCCCCACATTGCGGCGCATGACGAAGGGATTCTTCGATGCCAAGGGCAATTCGACGTGGAGCGCGCCGGCGCGCTCGACCTCGCGCGCCATCGGGCCGCCGGCGGACGCCACGACCGCCTTCCAGCCCGCCGCGACGAGAGCGCCCGCGACCTCGACGGTGCCGCGCTCGACCCCGCCGGTGACGAGGCGCGGCACGACTTGGAGGACGGCCGGCGGGCGGGTTCCCGCAACCGCCGCCGCGGTGCTAGTCTCAGCGTTCGCCGTCATGACGTGAAGATGATGCGATGACCTTGTTGTCGACGCCAGACCACGCGGAGCCCGATCGGCCTCCCGCCATACTACCATGCGAGGACGGCGCGACAATCGCCTACCATCGCCGCACCGGGAAGGCGCCCGGCGTGATCTTTCTCGGCGGCTTCATGTCCGACATGACCGGCACCAAGGCGCGCCGGCTCGACGCCTTTTGCGCCGCCAGGGGCCAAGCCTATCTGCGCTTCGATTATTTCGGGCATGGCGCTTCCTCCGGCGATTTCGCGCGAGCGACGGTCGGGCGCTGGAAGGCCGATGCGCTTCTGGCGCTCGACCGGCTGACCGAGGGACCGCAGATCCTCGTGGGATCGAGCCTCGGCGGCTGGCTCATGCTGCTCGCGGCACTCGCTCGACCCGCACGCGTCGCCGGCCTCATCGGCATCGCCGCCGCGCCGGACGCGACCGAGGACCTGATGTGGCCGCGCTTTCCGGCGGAGGTGCAACAGGCGATCCTGCGCGACGGCGCGGCGCGGCTTCCCTCGCAATATAGCCCCGACGGCTACCTTTTCACGCGCGAACTCATCGAGGAAGGCCGGCGCCACCTCGTCCTGCGCGGCCCCATCCCGATCGCCTCTCCGGTGCGGCTTCTCCACGGCATGCGCGATCCCGACGTACCCTGGCAGACGAGCCTCGCGCTTGCCGAGAAGCTCGAAAGCCACGATGTCGAGGTGACGCTCGTCAAGGACGGCGATCATCGCCTCTCGACCGAAAGCGATCTCGCGCTCCTCACCCGCACCGTCGAGACGATGATCGACCGCACCGGCTGAGCGCGCTCAGGCATTCGCCGCGTCGAAACGCTGGAGAAAGGCGGGGTCGAGCGTGAAGAGCTCTTTGGCGCGGCCGACGCCGCGCAGCGCATAGCGTCCGACGGAGACGATCTCGCGCCGCTCCGCCTCCGGTATCGCGGCCACGAATTCCGAGGACAGCAGCAGGCCGCGATCGACCGAGCGGCACATCGAGGCAATGCGCGCGACCTCGTTCACCGCCGGCCCCACCACGGTGAAGTCGAGCCGCGCCTCGCTGCCGATATTGCCGTAGAAGACATCGCCGAGATGGAGGCCGAGATAGGCGGAGGTGACGGGGCGCCCGGCGGCGGCGCGAGCCTCGTTCAGCGCGCGCATTCGCCGCTTGAGGCGGAGCGCGGCATCGAGCGCGTGCCGGCAGGCCTCGGCCGGATCTTCCGCCGTGAAGACGGCGAGCGTGCCGTCGCCGATCAGCTTCAGCACGTCGCCCTGGGCTTCATGGATCGAAGTGATCACCGCATCGGCGTAGTCGTTGAGGAGCGGGATGATCTCGTTGGGCGGGGCGGTATCGGTGATCGTGGTGTAGCCTCTGAGATCGGAATACCAGAGAACGGCGTTGATCCGGTCGGCGACGCCGCGCGCGATCCGCCCGCCGAGCACGCGTCTTCCGGCGTCGCGGCCCAGATAGACCTCGACCAGCGTCCCGGCGATGCGCGCGAGCGAGGCCGATTTGACGGCGAGCGCCAGCGGCGGGACGAGCCGGCGCAGCGCGGCGAGATCCTCGTCATCGAAGCCTTGCGGCCGGCGCGTCGCCCAATGCGAATAGACGCAATCCATCTCGCCGATGACGCCGTCGGCGGCGAAGCGGTGGATGAGAGCGAGATAATCCGTCTGCCCCTCGGCCTTCATCGTATCGAGCGTATAGAACTCCGCCGGATCGCCATCGCAGAACCGCCGGCGCATCTCGTCGGCACCCGTGGTGAGCAGATGGTAGAAGGCACTGCGCCGCCAATTCTCCGCCGCCTCGCCTTCGTTGGTGCGGCCATATTCAAAGATGCTGCTCTCCTCGACGCCGTCATTGCGCCAGCGAAAGACGCGGCCCTCATAGATCGGGTGGAGCGTGTCGATGATCACGGCGGCGCGGGAGAGATCGAGCCCCGCGCGGCAGCAGCGCTCGCAGAAGCCGTGCAGCAGCACCTTCTCCGAGGCGCCGGCGAGCCCACGCTGCACGAGCCATTGGGTGAGAGCGTCGATGTCGGCGTGCTTCATCGGTCTATGTTGGCCGATCGAATGGCCCTAGGGTAGCGCCGAAGGATCTCGGCCAAGGAAGAGCTGACATGTCCAATCTGCTCGACTATCAGGACGCGCCGCCCGAGGTGCGGGCGGTCTATGACGACATCATGCAGACGCGCGGCGTTCCCGACGTCAATAATTTCTGGAAGGCGCTCGCCCATCACCCGCCGACGCTGAAGCGCACCTGGGAGAGCGTCAAGGAGATCATGCGGCCGGGCGCGCTCGATGCCCTCACCAAAGAGATGATCTATGTCGCGGTGAGCGTGACCAATGGCTGCGGCTATTGCATCGCCTCGCACAAGGCCGGCGCCCGCAAGGCGGGCATGACCGACGCCATGTGGGGCGAGCTCGTCGCGGTGATCGGCATGGCGAACGAGACCAACAAGCTCGCCTTCGCCCATCAGGTGCCGATCGATGCGATGTTCCAAGAGAGCGGCGAGAAGCGGTAGGAGCGGGTGACAAATGGTCGGAACTGCTGGAGATTGTCATGGCGAGGAGGCAGCGCCGACGAAGCAATCCATAGCGGGCACCACATCGTTCGCCCTGGATGGCTTCGCTCCGCTCGCCATGACGATTCCGACCCGCGAAGCGGTCATGCCTTGCCGCGCGCCTGCCGCACGCGCCGCTTTCGGCGATAAAGGCGTGACACCTCGCGCGCCATCTCGGCGATGCGGCGGCGGAGCTCGGGTGGCTCCAGCACCTCGGCATCGCTGCCGAGGCGGAGGAGATCGGCGGCGGCATAGTCGGTGGATTCGACGGGGATGACGACCTCGACCCGGCCCGACGCGTCGGGTGCGCTCGCCGTCTCGGCGGCGGCTTGCGTCATGGCGGAGCCGAGCAGGTCGAGCCGCGCCATCCCGCGCGGCGTGACGCGCAGCATGGCCTTCCCGCGATAGAGGCCGATCTCGAATTCCCGCGCCGCCTTGGTCCAGAAGCCGACGAGATCGAAATCCTTGGGCCGAGCGAAGCGCTCCTCGGTCGGGGTGAGCTCGACGATATTGCCGGCGCGGTAGGTGCGCGTCTGGCCGCCGCATTGTGCAACGAGGTACCAGAGGCCGCCCTTGAGCACGAGACCGAGCGGCTCGACCTTGCGCGCGACCATGCTTCCCTGCCGCTTGTAGCGCATGGCAAGGCAGGTCTCGTTCCATACCGCCTGGGCGATCACCGGCAGCAAGCGGGCATCGTCGGCGCTGCGGAACCAGCCGACGGGATCGAGATGGAAGCGTTGTGCGACGCGGCGCGCCGTCATGCGCGCTCCCTCGGGCAAGGCCGCGGTCAGCTTCAATTGCGCGGTGGTCAGGACATCGGCGAGGCCGAGCTCCGCCGCAGGTCCCGGCAGCCCCGCCAGAAACAGCGTCCCCGCCTCCTGCGGCGAGAGACCGGTGAGCTTGGTGCGATAGCCGTCGAGGAGCGCGAATCCGCCGCTCGGGCCGCGATCGGCATAGACCGGCACATCGGCCGCGCTCAACTGGTCGATGTCGCGATAGATCGTGCGCACCGACACTTCGAACTCGGCGGCCAGCGCCTCGGCGGTCATGCGGCCGCGCGTCTGCAGCAGCATCAGGATGGAAAGAAGGCGGCTCGCGCGCATTTTTGTGAGCCTATCAGAAATTCCTGACAGAAGGTGACAGGAATAGGGGCGTAGAAAGATAGGCACTGGCGAGCCGGACAAGGAGAAGCAGCCATGTCGCCCCATCTCAGCGCTTTGCGGAGCGCGTTTGCCGCGCCGGGCCACCGCGCCGGCGGAGGCTCGGCGGCGCGCCCGGCGCATCGCGGCGGCGGCGCGCCGCCGCCACGCTGGCGCTCGGTTCTATGGACGTGGCTCGAAAATCACCGGGCGCGGCGGCGGTTGCGGCGCTGTCTCGCGCTCGACCCGCGCTTTGCCCGCGATATCGGCCTCACCCCCGACGACATCGCGCGCGAATGCCGGGCGCCTTTCTGGACGCCCGTGTCGGGCGACGGCCAACACATGATGGAGCGAGCGAGATGGTAACTTGGCGGAGCTGATCGACCGTTATGTCGCTGCATGGACTCCGCGCACCAAGCCGATCACCCCGGCATCGCCGCGCCGTCGAGCACCGCGCCTTCGAGGCGGGCGCCGGTGAGATTGGCATCGACGAGGCAGGCGCCGGTGAGATCGGCGCCGGTGAGATCGGCCTCGATGAGGGTCGCCATGCGGAGATTGACGCCTTTGAGGCTGGCGCCGCGCAGATCGACGCCGGTGAGATTGGCGGGCCAGAAGCGGCCGGTCGTCCCGCCATCGGGCCGGCGGATCTCGACCGCGCCGATCTGCGCGCCATCGAGAATGGCGCCGGGAAGCTGCGCCTTCGCGAGATTGACGCCATCGAGCGTCGCCTCGCCCAGATCCGCTTCGACGAGATTGGCGCCCGCGAGATTGGCCATGACGAGCCGGCTGCGCCGGAGCAACGCGCCCTTCAGGCTGCATTCGCCAAGATTGGCGCCGCTGAAATCGATGGCGGTGAAGTCGATTTGCGCGAAATTCTGCTTGGCGAGCTCGGCCCGCGTGCCTTGGCGGCCCTCGCTCTCCGCCCAGAGCTGATGGTCGCGGATGATGCGCTGAAGATCCTTGTGGAGGCTCGAGATCGACAGCGAGATGCGCGCCCCTTCGAGATTGGCCTTGGAGAAATCGACTTCCGCGATGTCGGCGCCGATGAGATCGCAATTGATGAAGCGCGCGCCTTCGACATTGGCGCCGCGCAGATCGACGCGGCGGAGATCGGCATTGGAGAGATCGGCCGTGCGGAGATCGGCGCCCTTCATGAGCGCGCCGCGCAGCACCGCATGGCGCAGATTGGCCTTGCCAAGCTGCGCCGCGGAGAGATTGGCATTCGCCATATTGGCGCCGACGAGCGTCGCTTCGCTGAGGATCGCGCCGGAGAGATCGGCCCGCAGGAGATTGGCCCGCGTCAGATCGACATTGCCATGCTCGGAATGGACGAAGGCCATCTGGCCATCATTGGCGCCCATGAGCGTGCCGTTGCGCAGATCGACATTGGCGAGGATGGCGCGGGTCAAATTGGCCTCGCGCAGCGAGACGCCGCGCAGATCGGCATCGGTGAAATCCGCCTCCATGAGCTGCGCGCCGTGGAGGTCGGCCGAGAACATGTCACAGGCGCTGAAATTGCTCTTGGGGAAGCGGCCATTCGAGAGGTCGCAACCGACGAATTTGGCGGCGCGCATATTGATGCCGGGGAGGTTGACGCCCGAGAGATTCTGCATGGTGAGATCACCGCGCAAGCCGCCCGGCCGCTTCCTGAGCCAGCGCTCATGCAGATCGAGAATCCTGAGGATCTCTTCGGGGGTCTTGGGCTTGGCGCTAGCAGGCACCGGATCGGGCTCCCTTCATCGGGGTTGCGGGCCATCACGACGAGCCCCGGAAGACGGCTTCCGCGCAATCGCCATTTTTAACAAATACGGGTAAAGGGAGGTTTAAGGGGGTGGGAGCCGATTCGCCGCGGTTTGCGACCAAAATCCACCTTGTTCGGGCCAGCAGCGGCTTGTGACTGCTAGCCATTTCAATGGCTTGCATATAGCGATATCCATGCCATGGGCTGGTCAATGGCGCAGTCTACGACCCCCATGTAACGTCATGTTGACGCGTGCTTTGGAACCGGCCGCACTTTCCAGCAGATGAAGCTCTCCGAGGCCCTTTCTGCAATCGCGATCGTGGTAGCCGTTGCGAGTGCTGCGTTCAGCTATGTACAGGTGAACGCTGCAAAGAACCAGCTAAGGCTAGCCGAACTACATATCCGGCCATACGTAAAATACACGCCAATTTTCTCGGTCGAAGACACGGGCGGTCGCGTCCCATCGAGTGGTGTAGGAGCTGTGGGTAAGTAGCCCGCCGCAGCGACCGCCGCGAGTCAGGCGGGGGCGGGCTACTTATCCACAGCGGTGGTCATCGTCGATCTTCGGTAGGGTTTGG
>Ga0209062_1002525_pt1 | contig 24214 bp, 19 predicted proteins | sample Coa_R2_2_FD_187158 | JGI IMG/M metagenome (GOLD analysis project Ga0209062, IMG submission 187158) | Surface soil microbial communities from Centralia Pennsylvania, which are recovering from an underground coalmine fire - Coalmine... | ecosystem: Environmental > Terrestrial > Soil > Unclassified... | reverse complement strand
GCGTCCAGGCCGCCGCCACTGGCGGCGGGGTTGCTGCTCACCACCTCTGCGCAGGCTCCGGGCTTTGGTTCACTGGCTCCGCCCCAGCCCGCCAAAAACGGCTCCGTTCCTCGCCGCCCCTAACAGCCCCTTTTTCAGCGTGACCCAGGCGGTCACGCTCGGCTTGGGTCATCAGTAGTGTCGGTCCTTCCTGCATCCCCACATCGTGAGGTTGTCAAGGGGACATTTCTACTTTGCCCAAAGGGGACGTTATCACTTTGCTGCCACAGCTGTTCTGTCCGGCCCGATGCTACGCTCAAAGCAAACGCATGCGTCGAGAACCCGATCATTTCGGCGAGAGCGAACTGGACCTTCTCTATATCGCCAAAAGGTTGCGGGAAGCGCTTCGCCTGGAAAAGCTTCTTACGGAGGCGGGATTAGATTATCTGGTCGAGCCGGATCGGTACCGGGGCGGCGTAATGTTCCAAGCCGAGCGAATTGGCGCGTTTTTTTACGTTCTGCCCGCGGATGCGGAGGCGGCGCGGCATGCGATGGAACGCGGAGGCTTCCGGCCATACACAGCGCAGGATTGATCTACACAAGGGCAAGCCAAAGTTATAAAATAGTCCCCGATAACGTTAGGAGAGTCACATGCACATTCATCGGCGTTCTTTTCTCGGCAGCGCAGCGCTCATGGCGACTCAATCCGCCGCGATTCTCGTAAAGGCCAAGGCGGCCGATATAAGGGGGGCGTCCTCGGGTCCGGTGGTGGAAACTACATCCGGAAAGATTCGTGGCGCGGTCTTAAACAAAGTGAACGCCTTCAAGGGCATCTCCTATGGCGAGGCCACCGACGTGTCGGGCCGCTTCATGGCGCCGGCGAAACCGAAACCCTGGAGCGGAGTGAAAGACGCGCTTGAGTGGGGCCCGGAAGCGCCGCAAGGCCCGCATACGGAAATTCCGGAGGTCGCGGCGACCATCCCCAGGCAGGGCCACAGCGAAGATTGCCTGCATCTGAATGTCTGGACCAACAGCGTTGGCCGGGGCGGGAAGCGTCCGGTGATGCTTTGGCTGCATGGCGGCGGCTTCACCAGCGGATCGGGCAGCTATTCAATCTATGACGGGGCCAACATGGCGCGCAAGCACGACGTGGTGACCGTCACAGTGAATCACCGTCTGAATTCATTCGGCTTTCTTTATTTGCCCGAGATCGGAGCAAGCAACGCAGGCATGCTGGATATCGTGGCCGCGCTTCAATGGGTGCGCGATAACATTGCGAACTTTGGCGGCGATCCGAATAATGTGACCATTTTCGGGCAATCCGGCGGCGCGGGCAAAGTGAGCACGCTGCTGGCGATGCCTTCGGCTAAGGGATTGTTTCATCGCGCCATCATTCAGAGCGGAGCGAATCTGCTAGGCGTTTCCACCGCTGACGCCGAGAAAACCGCGCAGACGCTCATGAGCAAGCTGAACGTGAAGACCGCCGCCCAGCTTCAAAAGGTCCCGATGGATCAGCTTGTGGAAGCGACGCTGTCAACGCCCGGACTCCGGCTCGCTCCGGTTCTGGACGGAAAGACCCTTCCGGAAGGGCCGTTTACTCCTGCCGCGCCGGCCATGTCAGCCGAAATTCCCGTGTTGATTGGCTCGACGGAGTTCGAAGTGAACTTCTTCCCCAATACCAATTTCAATCCCATTGACGATGCAGCCCTGCACGCCGCGGTTAAGCAAGCGACGCGGGCTAGCGATGCGGACGTGGACAAGCTCATCGCGGTATACAAAAGGGGCCGGCCCGGCTACAGCAACGTCGAGCTTGAGCAGGTGATCGCCTCGGATAACTTCCGGGCGGGCGTAATCACGGAGGCGGAGCGCAAGTCCGCGCAGAAAGCTCCCGTGTATATGTACTACTTCACCTGGCGCTCGCCGGTGCGTGAGGGCAAGCTGAAGGCGTTCCACACGCTGGAGATTCCATTCGTGCTCGAAAACGTGGATGAAGGGAAGTCGATGACCGGAGTTGGCCAAGACCGCTACGCGCTTCAGGAAAAGATGAGCGGCGCGTGGGCGGCCTTCGCCCGCAGCGGCAATCCGAATCATAAGACTTTGCCGCACTGGCCCGCGTTCAATACCGACACGCGCGCGACCATGATTTTTAACAACGAATGCAAGGTCGCCAACGATCCTTATGGCGCCGAACGGTCGGCGTTGGTGGCCCTCCGCGGCGCGCGCGCGTAACCGATCGCCGCCGTCGGGGCTCGCGGATTTGGCTGGACGCTTGCTGCCAACACAGGCGGAGGCGCTCATGCTGCTCTGGGCGAAGTTTCTCATTTTGGCGTTGTCCCTGTTGCTGATTGGATCGCATCCATCGGCCTCGCAGATCGCGAGAGGATCGCTCGATGGCACGATTACGAACGCCTCCGGACCCGTCGCTAAGGCGGCCGTCGAAATTCGTAATGTCATCACCGGTCTGTTCCTTCACACCGAGTCCGATGCGAAAGGCAATTACAAATTCGAGAGCCTTCGCGCCGGGCGCTATTCACTCTGGGTGCACGCGCCGGGTAACGATTCGATCTGGATACCCGATGTGTTCGTCGAAAACGGTCACATCACCCATTACTCCGTCAAGCTGGGCAGCGCCCACGAGCCCGCCAGCTGACCCCGCGAGGCCATGGTCTCCGGCGAAGGCCGGCCCTTGTTCACATGACGCCGTCTTTATGACGCCATGATGCAACAGTGCGCGAGATGGCCCCTTGATCTATACTCCGTTAGTTTCTCGGAAAAATGTAAGAGTTTCTCAGGAAATGGGAGAGATAATCTGCTCTACCCTTCGGCTCCTTGCTTTCGCCGTTATTGGCATCGGCCCGTGTGTGCACGCTCAGCAGCCGACTGGGGTCTCCCTAACCCACCCACCGCTCGCCCGCGGTGGCAGCTACGACAGCTACTATTCGCCGCAAAACTGTGATGCAACGGATGCAGAGGTAGCTGGTACTTCAGTGTGCCAACGACAACTGACTATCTCTCGTTCACCGGGTACCACACCGAATACATCGACTACTATACGTACCAATTCGATCCCGGCTGCTTTGGCGACTGTTACGACTACTGAGACGGCTACGGGCTGGGCTACCTGGGGATTGGTGGCCAAACCTATGGCACCGGCACCTGCTGGTACCTTCCGGGATATCCAGTGAGCTATGCGGAGAGCGTTTATAATGGCAGCACCACTGATGGAGGCGGCGGGCACTACGGCATCTTCTGCGCTCGGGCTAAGGACCGCGTGTGTGCACTGAATATGAGCATGCTCGAAGTTAACGTGACCGACGCTCAAGGGAAACCCGCCAACGTGTGTTGAAGTTCGACCGCTGTGGAGACTGCCCGCCTCTCCTGCCGCGGTCCGAACCAGGCCGTTGAGACGGAGCCCAATTTTACGTAGCGCCCGTTCGTGTCAGCGGGGCGCAATTGGCTCCGGCACAGCCGACCCGTCTGCTCTCGGATCGGATGCCGCATAATTAACTCCGGTCTTGGAATCGCGCAAAATCGCCTGGCCACGCCCCATCTCCTGGGTGTATTCGCGCCGCACAGCCGGCTTGTGCCCTAGCTTCGAGAGCTGCGCGATGACAGATGCCGGGACGCGCCGCTCGATCGACAATTCGCATCCCGCGGAGGTGCTCTTGAAGAAGCGCGGCGCTTCAAGCGCTTGTTGAATATTCATCCGGTAATCGACTAGATTTGAAACGAATTGTGCGTGCGCTAAAGGCTGGTTCGCGCCGCCCATAATTCCAAAGCCGATGTGCAGGTCGCCGCGCTCCATGAACGCCGGAATGATCGTGTGGAATGGACGCTTTCCGCCCGCAAGCACATTGGGGCTGGTCCGATCGAGCGTGAAAGCCGCGCCGCGGTTTTGCAGCTCAAACCCCATCCCTTTCACCGCGACGCCTGAGCCGAACTGACTATAGATGCTCTGAATCCAGCTTGCGATGTTGCCTTCGCGGTCCACCACGGTCAGATAGGTCGTGTCGCTGCCAATGGCATCGCCCGCGGCGACCGCGCAATTGGCTTTGTTCGGATCGATTAAGGCTGCCCGTTTGCGGGCGTAGTCTTTGGAAAGCAGCGCCGCCACCGGCACGTAGTGCGAGCGGGGGTCGGCGTTGTAGCGGTGCAAATCCGAATAGGCCAGCTTCATCGCTTCGATGCGCTTGTGCAGCTCCGCGGCGGTGAACGGCCCTTTGGGATCCGCGGGCGACGCCTCCATGATGTTCAGCATCTCGAGCGCGGCCATACCCTGCCCGTTGGGCGGCAGCTCGTAGACTCGCCAGCCGCGATAATCGATGAAAATCGGCTGAACCCATTCCGGCGAAAATGCAGCCAGATCTTCGGCGGTCATCGTTCCGCCTAGGCTTTGGGACGTCGCCAGAATCGCCGCGGCGATCTTGCCTTTGTAAACCGCGTCCGGACCCTCCGAAGCAATCAGCCGATAAGCTCGCGCCAGATCCGGATTGCGGAAGATCTCGCCGATGGCTGGCGGCTTGCCTGCCGGCAAAAACAGCCGCTTGGATTCCCCGGTTGTCGCGAGTCTGTCGGTAAACCATTGTTCGCGGATGGCTTCCGGCAGAGGGAAGCCTTGGTCGGCATAGGCGATCGCGGAGGCAAACAAATCCCTCCACGGCAGCTTGCCGTAGCGTTCGTGCATCGCGGCCCAGCCCCTCACCGCTCCGGGAACCGTGACGCTATGAATGCCGCTGGCCGGCATTGTTTTGACGCCTTTGGAGGAGAGGAATTGCGGCGTCAGAGCTCGCGGCGCAGGCCCGGAGGAATTCAGCCCGGTTAGCTTTCCCGTCTTCGCGTCCCAATAGAGCACGAAGAGATCGCCGCCTGGACCGTCCATCATGGGCTCCAGGACGCTCAGCACGGCATTGGCGGCGATGGCCGCGTCCACCGCTGATCCGCCCGCCGCCAGAATCTGCGCTCCCGCCTGCGACGCCAGCGTCTGGCTCGTGGCGACGATGCCCTGCTGCGCGATGACCATGGAGCGGCCGTAGTTCCGCCCTACAAGAGGTTGTGCGACGACCGGCGCGGCGCCCATGACAAACAGAATAGCCGCAAGAGTTGACCCTTTCAGCACGCCGCTAGCTTATCCCATTAATCTAAAAACGGAAAGCTGATAGCGGATGGCTCTTATCTTAGGCATCGAAAGCTCCTGCGATGAAACGGCGGCGGCGGTAGTGGAAGACGGATCGCGCATTCTCTCTTCCGTCGTCAGTTCGCAGATGGCGACTCACTCGCGTTACGGAGGCGTGGTGCCGGAGCTGGCTTCGCGGGAGCATTTGCGCGCGATTGTGCCGGTGGTGCGCCTCGCGCTAGAACAGGCATGTGCAGATTTCGGCGATCTGGCGGCCGTCGCGGTCACGCAAGGCCCCGGATTAGTCGGTTCGCTTCTGGTCGGGATCACTTACGCGAAGGCGCTGGCGATGGCGCACGGACTGCCATTAATCGCCGTAAACCACATCGAGGGCCATATTCACGCCGTCGCCAGTCAGAATCCGATCCAATTTCCGGCCCTGGCGCTGGTGGTGAGCGGCGGTCATACTCACCTCTACGAGGTGCGCGAGGGGTTTGTTTACCGCCTGCTCGGCAAGACTCGAGATGATGCGGCGGGTGAGGCTTTCGACAAGGTGGCCAAACTTCTCGGCTTCGGTTATCCGGGCGGACCCGTCATCGACATGCTGGCGCCTTACGGCAACCCCGAAGCCGTCCGCTTCACGCTGGCGAAGATGAAAGGCAATCCGCGGGACTTCAGCTTCAGCGGCATTAAGACCGCCGTGCTGCGCTGGTTCCAATCATGCGATATGGCGGCGGAGGTCGCCGCGCGCCGCGAGCTGCTCGCATCGAACCCCAAGCCTGCGCTGGAGCAGTGGCTGAAGGTGACTTCGCAGGCTACCCTGGATTTGCTCGCTTCGTTCCAACACACCGTGATCGAAGAATTGTTTCGCCGAGCCGCGAGCTGCGCGGAAGATATCGATGCGCGCAGCCTCATTTTTTCAGGCGGCGTGGCTTGCAACGCCGGTCTGCGCCGGGCCGTGGAAGCCAGCCGGCTTCCCCACCCCGTGTTTTTTCCCGCGCCAGGCCTGGCCACAGACAACGCCGCGATGATCGCGGCCGCTGCTTTTGTGAAGCTCGGCCGCGGCGAGTTCTCCGGCTGGGACTTGAAGGCCGACGCGAGCCTCGCGCTGACGTGACCGGCTCATGTATACTAGCTTGGCCATGCGCTTACAATTCCTTCTCGCCGCTACTTTTGCTCTCGCCATGGGCGCCGCGGCCCCGGCGGCGCAAAATGATCCTCTCGTTGCGAAGCTGGATTCCGGAATGGTTTCCGGAACGCTCGGCGCCGCAGACGTGCGCATCTACAAAGGCATCCCGTTCGCCGCTCCACCGGTTGGCGATCTACGCTGGCGCGCTCCCAAACCAGTAGCTCACTGGGAAGGCGTGCGGCAGGCCGATAAATTCGGCCCCACATGCATGCAAGGCAACGGAAACGCGTCGAGCGAGGACTGCCTCTATCTCAACGTTTGGACGGGCGCGAAATCGGCTTCCGAAAAGCGTCCAGTAATGGTGTGGATCTACGGCGGCGGCTATTATACCGGCTCGGGCTCGCAAGCCATGTACGATGGCGAGGCGCTGGCCAAGAAGGGCGCGGTTATCGTGACATTTAACTACCGCCTGGGCTTGTTCGGTTTTTTTGCTTATCCGGAACTGACGAAAGAGTCCGACCGCCGGGGCGCGGCGAATTTTGGGCTAATGGACGCCATCGCGGCTCTTCAATGGGTGCAGAGGAATATCTCGCAATTCGGCGGCGATCCGAAGCGAGTCACCATCTTTGGCGAATCTGCGGGAGCGGGCATGGTCGCCAACCTGATGACCGCGCCGCAAGCAAAAGGGCTTTTCCATCGCGCCATCGGCGAGAGCAGCGCCTGGGCCACCACAACCGTCGCGCGCCTCAATACTCTGGCGGAGGCCGAACAAACGGGCGCAAGAATCGCCGACGCACTCGGCGCCAAATCGCTGGCCGAGCTGCGCGCGAAACCGGCGGACGCCATTCTCAAAGCCGGCCGGGGCGGCGGCCCGGTGGTGGATGGCTGGCTGATTCCCGAAGATCCCGGCTCGGTGTTCGCCGCGGGAAAGCAGATCGACGTGCCGGTGCTCGCCGGATCAAACCGCGACGAGTCGTTCGGCGGAAACGCGCGCGGCGCGGATGATTTTGTTCAGCGGTCGAGGCAGCGATTCGGCGATCTGGCCGACGCCTATCTGAAGCTCTACCCCGCTTCCTCCGACGAGCAGGCACGTGAATCCGCATTCTTTTCCGGCCGCGATGAGATGGCCTTCGTCATGCGGAATTGGGCGCGCCTTGCGGCCAAGCCAGGCAAGTCCAAGTCGTACGTCTACTACTTCACTCAGCAGCGGCCGCCGGCGGCGAACGGCAAAGAGGGCGGGGCGTTCGGTCCGGGTCCGCACGGAAGCGCCACTCACGTCTCTGAGATTTTGTACGTCTTCAACCATCTTGACAACAGCCGCCCGTGGACTGACGCCGACCGCAAGGTTGCCGACGCGATGTCTACGTATTGGGTAAACTTCGCCGCCAACGGAGACCCCAATGGCAAGAACCTGCCGAAATGGGCGCCGTACGACGGAAAGATCGCGACGGTCAAGGTTTTCGGCGGTCCGCCCGAGGGCGTGCAAACGCCTACGGAAGCTCAACTCGCATTCTTCCAATCGTACTTCGAAAAACTGTACGCAAAATAGGGCGATTGGAAAGGCCATCGTAAAGCAGACTTCGGAACAAATCGAATCCGGCGCAAAATGGCTTTATCGAAATTTTAAAAATTTGATTCAAGGCAGATCCCGGCCTGAAGTCGTCAACATGAAGCGGCCGTGTTTTACGCCCTTTGTCGCGATCAAGGCATTTGCAAGCTTCTGAACCATACTCGATTTGCCCCGCACCAGGATCACTTCAAGACAATTGTCGTGATCCAGATGTACGTGAACGCTCGACATGATGGCAGCGTGGTGCTGATGCTGAATGACCGTCAGCTTGTCGAGGAGTAGCCGCGCATGATGATTGTAAATCAGCGTCACCGTTCCGTATACCTCCGCGTTCGGCGACGCCGCGATCTCGTCTACGAGCTCCTTGCGGACAAGATCGCGGACGGCCTCAGACCGAGTTGCATACCCACGCCGCTCGATCAACCGGTCGAATTCCTCCAATAGCTCTTCGGGAATCGCGATTCCAATGCGCGCCAACTCACCCATTTCGCCCTCCTGTCCGGCAAAGGGGGAATCCGAAGCGCCCGTCCGGCACGTAACATCTTTTGACGATTAGTGCTACCATCTTAGGATTCGTAGCACGTTCATAACTTCTGTAGCACGCATGAAAGGAGCTTATGCCCCGACGCCCAGTCGTCATCCCTTCTATCCTATTCGCAACTATGTGGTGTGCTTGGGCCGCGGACGTGCTGTTGTCGGGAACGGTCGTGGACACCTCTGGCGCGGCGATCGCCGGCGTAACGCTACAGGTTCAAAGCGCGAACGGCGCCGTTCAAAGGACCGCACAGGCGGATAGCAACGGTTTCTTCGTTATTTCTGGACTTACGCCGGGTGAATACCGGCTCGTGGTGTCGCATTCCGCTTTTGAAACCAAAGAAATCGCGTTAACGATCGGAGCTGAAACACCACTCCCGCTGCGCATCTCACTGGCCGTCAGCGGTGGCAGCACCACCATCAACGTGCAGGGCCGGGAGGATAATCTTGTCGGGATCGCCGATTCCGGGACTCAGGGAACGGTGGGCGCAAAGGAACTTCAGGATCGTCCGATTCTTCGTTCCGGAGAAGTGCTGGAGACGGTTCCCGGGCTTATCATCACTCAGCATGCGGGCGGCGGGAAGGCCAACCAATATTTTCTTCGCGGGTTCAATCTGGACCACGGCACAGATTTCGCGGTTTTCCTGGACGATATGCCGCTGAATTTGCCGTCGCACGCTCACGGAGAGGGGTACTCAGACATGAACACTGTCATCCCGGAGTTAGTGCAGCGCGTGAATTTCGAGAAAGGACCCTATTACGCCGATGTCGGCGACTATGGGTCGGCCGGATCGGCCCATTTGGAATTCTTTAAGGCCCTGCCCGAGAACTTTGTTCAGGTTGAAAGCGGCCCGGAAGGTTACGGCAGGGCCGTTTTTGGCGTATCGGAGAAGCTGGGATCGGGCAATTTGCTCTATGGCGGAGAGATCTATCACGATGATGGCCCATGGAAATATCCGGATGACTATCTGAAATTCAACGGCCTTCTTACCTATAGCCACGGCGACAACGCCACTGGTTTCAGCATCACGGCGCGCGGTTATCACGGAAAATGGAACTCGAGCGATCAAATCGCCGACAACGCCGTGCCCCTCGTTGGTTTTTTTGGCACGCTGAATCCAACCGACGGCGGCAATTCGCAGCGTTACAGCTTGCAGGGTGAATGGCATCGCCAAGACGCACATTCCAAGACGAAAATTACGCTATACGGATTTTATTACGATCTGGATCTATTTTCCGATTTTACTTACTACCTGACGGACCCCGTTCGCGGCGACCAGTTTGAACAAAAAGACAACCGCTGGGTGCTCGGAGTAGACGCACGCCACACAATATTCAGCCAATGGTTTGGGCGCAAAGCGGAAAATAGTTTCGGATTACAGGTCCGCAACGATTGGGTCCACAACGGCCTTTTCCAGACGGAAAATCGCGTGCGCGTGACCAAAACCGATTCCGATACTGGCACTACTCTGCCCGCGACCACCCAAGAGGATCGCTTTGCGGACACGCAAGCAGGCTTTTATGTGGAAAGCAAAATCCAGTGGGCGGACAAAGTCCGCACGGTCGCGGCCCTACGCGGCGATGTGGGACACGTTGACGTTACGAGTTTGGTTACTGCGGCCAATTCCGGCACGGCCAGCAAGGCGTTGTTCAGCCCAAAATTGAGCATGATCTTCGGGCCGTGGTCCAGCACCGAGTTTTATGTGCAAGCCGGCTTCGGTTTTCATAGCAACGATGCGCGCGGCGCAACGCAAACGGTGCAACCAATTTCGAACGAAAATCCTTATCCCAATACGCCCGCCGCGAGAATTCCTCTTCTGATCCCAACCAAGGGCGGCGAAGTCGGCGTGCGCACTTCCGCCGTCCGAAATCTTCAAAGCACGCTCTCTCTGTGGTGGCTTCACAGCGCTTCTGAACTGCAGCAGAGCGGCGACACCGGAGGCACGGTTCCGTCAGCGCAACCGAGCAACCGCTATGGCTTCGAATGGGCGAACTACTACACGCCTTGGGAACATGCGGCTTTTGATTTTGACATTGCGAATTCGAAAGCCTTCTTTACCGCAACGGACGCAGATGACGCCGCGCCAAACAGCCCGGGCGGCAAGCGGACGCCCGAAGCAGTCGGACTCGTGATTTCATCGGGCATTACGCTGCACAATTACAATCGCTTTTCGACGAGTTTGCGGCTGCGCACCTTTGGCCCACGCGACTTGACATCCGATGGGCTCTTCCGCTCGAACGCAACCATTTTGCTCAATGCCGAGGTCAGCTATCGAATTAATAGAAACTGGCGTTTTTTCGTCGAGGGTTTGAATTTGCTGAACCGCAGGGATCACGACATCGACTACGCCTATCTATCACGAACGACGCCGACGGCCGAACCTGCATTCACCGACGTTTTCCATCCCGTTGAACCGTTCGAGGCGCGGTTCGGATTAAGAAGGATCTTTTGAAAGTAAAGGGGAGCGGCAAATTTCGGACCTTAACGAGAACGATCTCGTCGAGGTTTCGCGCCGTTGAAGTTTGTTATCGCACTTCCGGCGTTGGAGCCGACTGGGATCTTCACCTCGACCTGAGTGCCGCAGCCGGGTTGGCTTGACAATGTGAAATCGCCGCTGCACCGGGCCGCGCGCTCGCGCATGCCCATGATTCCGAAATGTCCGCCGGACGCCGAAAACGCGCCAGAAGCGTCGAAGCCCTCGCCGTCGTCTTTCACCCGAAGAAAGACAAATCCGTTTTCTCTACTCAGCTCCAGTTGCACGGTTTTAGCCCGAGCGTGCTTTACGGCGTTCGCCACAGCTTCTTGCGCAATGCGGAGCACATTTTGCTCCACTTCCGGCGCAAGCGGCGCGTCGATTTGGGCAACATCGCAGGACAGATTCAAAGGCGTGCCGGCAACCAATCGCTCCGCCGACGCCCGCAACGCGGCGGGTAGATCCTGCTCCTGGAGGTCGGTGGTGCGTAAATCCATCACGGATCTCCGCGCTTCCGTCAAGCTATGGCGCGCCATCTTGCGGGCCAGGTTCAAATGCTGCCGCGCGCTTTCCATGTCCTGATTCAAGCGGATCGCAACGGCATCCAGTTGCGCGGAGATGCCCACGAAGCCCTGGGCCAGCGTGTCGTGGATCTCGCGCGCCAGCCGCGCCCGCTCCTCGAACACCAAGGCGAAACGAGCATGAATACGCTGGAGACGCAGCCGGTAAAGGCCGTACACCGCGGCCGCCAGCGCGATGCCGCAAGCGCCCAAGAACCACGTGGTCTCAAAAAACCGGGGAAGCACTTCGAACGAATAGGCCGCCTGGCTGGAACCGCCTCCGGCCAGAGAAGCCCTCACCACGAACCGGTAGCTGCCGTGCGGCAGTGGATTGTAGTCGATCACACGCCTGTTTCCGGCAGGAATCCAGTCCGGATCCAGTCCCTCCAACTTGTACGAATATTGGACGTGTTCGGGAGCGTTCAAATAGATTCCCGTATAGCGGAACTGAACTCGCCCCTGTCCCGGCTTCCATCGCGAATTCCCAGCCAGATTCACAGCGCGGCCATTCACGGCCACCTCGACAATATGAGTCACCGGCGCCAGCGAACCGGAAACCACTTTTGGGCTGGCGTTGGGGTCTACCATCGCCAGCCCGCGTCCGGTCGGAAACCACAGCCGGCCATCCCGGGAACGCGTGGCCCCTCCGGCGGCCGGGGCCGCGGGAGCGCACTGCGCGCTTCGCAGGCCGTCTTCTACGCCGAAGTTTTCCGGAACAAGCGCGCGAATCCTACCCTCGGCAAAATCCCAAAGATGCCGCTTTGGGACGCGGCAAATTCCCCGCGGAGTGCTGAGCCATAAACGGCCCTGGCCATCTTCCTCGACGTGCGCGATGGTGTCGCTAAGCAAGCCATCGCGCGCGCTGAAATGGTGAAAGACGCCGGCGCGAAAGGCCACCAGGCCGCCTCCTTGCGAGCCAATCCACAACGAGCCTTCGTCATCGAGATAGAGCGAGCGAACGTCATTTGCTTCGAAGCCCTCCGCCGGCGTAAACTTTTTCGCGGCGCTTGGCCCGATTCCCGAAATACGCCACAATCCGTTTCCCAAGGTTCCAGCCCAGATGCTTCCGTCCCGCCCCTTGGCCAGCGATGACGCAAACATCCCGGAGCCATGTAGAGGCGTGGTTACGCGCCATTTTCGCCCGTCGAACTCATACACGCCGCTGGCGGCGGCCGCCCAAAGATGGCCCCGAGCGTCCTCCAAAACGTCGTAAACCACCGTGCGGCCCACCGGGTCCGGGACCGTGTAGTTCAGGAATTTGCCTTGATGAAAACGACTAACGCCGCCGCGGCTTGCGATGAGAAGATCGCCGTTGCGGGCGTCGCGCAGCGCGAACATTTCGTTGCTCGGCAAACCATCTTGCGTGGTGTATAATCGCGACTCATTGGGCCGGCCGTTCGGATTTTTAAGCTGCGCCGGACCCGTTCCGGCCTTTTGCCCGGCCCCTGGCGAAAACGCCACCAGGCCGCTGTCGTGATATCCGATCCACATCTGGCCAAAGGCGTCCTGGTGGACAACGGTCGGTTCGTCGCTCGGCAAACCCTCCGGCCGCCCGTACATGGTGAACAGATCATCACGGAAACGGATGAGCGCGCTATTGGCGCCCACCCACAGATCGCCTTCGCGGTCTTCAAACACCGACCAGACCCAGTCGCGATCCTCCTTATCATCCCGCGCGGGGCTGACGAAGCGATCTCCTTGCAAGCGGCTCAGCCCCCCATACGTTCCCACCCACAAATTCCCCGAGCGGTCCTCGCACAGAGCGAGAATGAAGACATTCGGAAGGCCATCTTTTGTGGTGAAGCGGCGCAAGGACCCATCTGGGCGAAGCAACAGCATTCCATTGATTCCCGCCATCCAGGTTCCGCGCGAGTCTCGCAAAATCGAGGTGATCATGTTGCCGTGCAGATCGCGAGGACCCAGCACCGGCGCGAATCGATGCCCAGCGTATTTCACCACGCCGCCGATGCCCCCTATCCATAGTTGCCCTTCGCGATCTCCGTACACTGCTTGAACCGATTGCACGGGAGCCAAATCGGCTTGCCCATACGCCTCGAATGTCTTGCCAACCAAGCGCACAAGTCGGCCGCCCACCGCCATCCAGATAACGCCCTCTCTGTCTTCGGTTATCGAAGTTACGGTCCCGGACGGAATCCGGTCTTTCTCGGTGAAGGTCCGGAACTGGCCCCCGGAGTAGAGGCCAAGGCCGGCGGCCGTTCCAATCCACAAGTCGCCATTCCGCGCCGCCCAAAGCGTGCTGATGGGATTGGTCGGCAGCGCTGCCCGATCCTTGGTGAACGTTGCGAACTCATAGCCGTCGAACCTTGCCAAACCCTCGTTGGTGCCGAGCCAAAGATAGCCGTCGGGAGTTTGCGTGATGGCCCGCACCGTATCCTGCGGCAAGCCTTGCGCCTGCGTCCACACTGTCCGGGTATATTGCGATAACAATTTCGAAGGGTCCAGCGCACAAGCGGGCCACGGCTCCAACGCAACAATGGCCGCGGCCACCCCCAAGGCCCAACCATACCGGGACCCCATAGCGGGTTTAATTTATCACATCCCCACGCCGCCAAGGCGTTAAAGAAAAAAGGGCTGATGCGATCATGTTGCCATCCAATTCCGTTAAACTTTGGACAAGCAAATTATGGAAATCCAGGTGGCGACACAAAAGTATGAGGCGTGGCTGGGAGAGCGGATGCCGCTTATTCGGGCCGATCTGGAGCTCAAGCACCGCTCGATGGCCGAGAGCCCCTTTCGCTTCTTTCGAGGCACGTTTTACCGCTGGGCGCAACTTTTTCCTCGCGTCTGCGCGCGCCTGATGAATGCTCCGCAACTGCTTGGGGTCGGGGATTTGCACGCTGAAAATTTCGGCACCTGGCGCGATGAGGAAGGGCGCTTAATCTGGGGCGTTAACGACTTCGACGAAGCCTGCCGGTTGCCCTACACGGCCGATTTAGTGCGCCTCGCGGCTAGCGTTCACTTAGCCATCGAGGGCGATCATTTGCATCTTTCCAGGCCGCGCGCCTGTAAGGCGATTCTCGACGGATACGTCGCGGCTCTGAACGCCGGCGGCCAGCCGTTTGTCCTGGCCGAGCATCATATGGCTCTGCGGCAGGCCGCTGTTGAAAGACTTAAAGAACCTGAGAAATTCTGGCAAAAATTATATTCGTTTCCTCATATCAAAACTGAGCCTCCTTCTAGCGCGCTCAAAGGTTTGATTAAAATGCTTCCGGAGCGCAACCTTAAGTTTCGCCTGTCCCACCGAATCGCCGGGACCGGCAGCTTGGGACGTAGACGCTACCTTGCGCTGGCGCAGTGGCGGGGCGGGAGCATCGCCAGAGAGGCAAAAGAGCTGACTGGATCCGCTTGGAAATGGGCTCAATCGCCGAGAAATGTCGGAAAACTTTTCTACGGAAAAATCCTAGAACAGGCTGTCCGCGTACCGGATCCTTTTGTCCGCGTTCGAGGACGTTGGATCATACGGCGCCTCGCTCCGGATTGTTCGCGTATCGAGCTTTCTTCGCTGCCAGAGCGGCACGACTCCGTCCGGCTCTTGCACGCCATGGGATGGGAGACCGCGAATATCCATCTTGGTTCGGCCAATCCAGCCATATTATTGAAAGATTTAAACGCGAGGCCTTCGCATTGGCTCCACTCAGCAGCGGAAGCAGCGGTTCATTGGACGCTCGAGGATTGGAGGAATTGGCGCAGCGCCTCCGCTGCTCCCAAAAAATAAGGTAGGAGTCACATTCCACTTCAAGCTTTATCGCCGTTATCCATTTCATGTATCCCGGCTTCCCTAATCTATTTTGTCTTTTTGTTTTGACTCCGTAACTCCTTTCTGGCATACTACCCGATATCGGAGTGCCAGGTCTGATTGTCGGATTGGCTAAAAAGATTCAATTCCCAGCCGCCTGATGGTTACCTGCGTCCCATACTGTCTGAGGAGTATTTGAGTGAAGAAGCTTTTTGTGGGGAACCTTCCATACGCGGCGAACGAACAAGACGTCCAGAACTTCTTCGCCGCGCAAGGCGTTACCGTAGACACTGTAACGGTCATGCGCGATCGCTTCACGGGCCAGGCCCGGGGTTTTGGCTTCGTCGAAATTAACGATGACGCCGCTGCTTTACGCGCTGTTGAGTTATGTAATGGCAAAGAAATGATGGGTCGGCCGCTGGTGGTCAATGAAGCCCGTCCGATGACCTCGCGGGGAGGCTCCGGCCGAGGCGGCGCTGCGCCTATGGGGCGATAAAATTTTTCTTGACCTTGCGGAATAAGCTGGAAATCCGTTAGCGGAAGCGCCAACTTCTACGGGTGAACTTCTTTTACGCCAGGTGGGAGCTTGAGTTCAAAGGCGGAATCGGGCAGAGCCTCATTCGCCTTCAGGGCCGAATACACCACCAGGTGATAATCTTTGGACGGCATCGTTACTTTTTCCTGAACGGGGCTGATCTGTCCATCTGGAATCCACAACTCAATCTTGGCCGCGTAATTGTTACGAACTTCAGGGGACTTTGGCGTCAACTCGATGCGCGTGGCGTGGACCGAACCTACATTTTCGCTCCCGATTAGCCTTATGTCGTAATCCTTGCGCAGATCCGAGGCGGAAACGCCGAAGCCGAGCAGCATCATCTTCTCCGCCGCCGAGAGTTTGCTGGTGTCGTACACTTCTACGGTGTGGGCGCGCGGGGAATATTTCCTCGCCTGGCGCCCACTGAGGTGAACTTCGTAAGGATCAGGCTCCCAAAACTTAATCAGCACTTCGTTCCCATTCTTCGTCCGGCGCATCGCCAGAGAGCCGGTGGATGTAGTGGATTCGTTCAGGACAGCCGTGAAGTCCGTCGTTTTGACATTGGCGACAACGGACTTGAAATCTTTCGCGCCCCGATCCATCCGCGCCAGCACTTCCTCCAGGGAGTCCGCCCGGCTTAGGGATGCAACCGCTAATCCAAATAATGCGAGCCTGCCGAGAAAAATCATTCTAGCGCCGGGCGTAGGCCATGTAACCCGTAATTTCGTTTTCCTGGTCTCGGATCGGCTCCACGCGCGTAAAAGTCAAGCGAGTCTTAAAACGGCTGTTGACCAAATCGGATGCTTTGGCGGTACGATCTTCTTGGGTAGAAACGCCGCCTAACAACTCTGGAGCGATCCAGAATAACGCCGTACCGGGTTCGCCGGGCAGCATTTGCACGTTAGCCGGCCTGGGCTGGTCATGAAATATGTCCCGCGGCGTGAAGAAGATGAAGCCCAGAATGAAGACGCACATGACATCGTACTGCCAGCTGCCGCGTTTGAAATCCCACAAGATGAATCGTGTGAGCGTCTTCACGGCTTCAGAATAACAGACGGCGCTGCCCGGCCTATTTCCCCCGCCCCTTCGGTCCTTGCGCGATAGTCGGGATGGCGATGATCCAGTCTTTGTTCTGAGCGTTGTCCCTGGATACGGCATAGAGTGTCTTTCGATCGGGACCGCTGAAAGCCACGCTGATGACTCCGCGCGGCGCCGGGATTACGCCGAGACTCTTCCCGTCCGGCGAGATCACCTGCACGCCACCCTTGCCGCCGCCCAGATTAACGGTCACATAGAGGCGGCCCGCCGCGTCGAACGTGCTGCCATCGCCGCCTCCAACCAGTTTCGCGAACTCACGCTGGTTGGCGAGGGAGCCGTCCTTCTGGACGTCGAACTCCGCTAAGGCCGCCCCGTTCGTCACAAAGAGATGCTTTTCGTCCGCGCTGAGCACAATGCCGTTGGTGTTGAGATTCTCTCCGTATCGAGTGATGACGCCTTGCGGGTTGGCGTAGAAAACCCCGCCCATCGTGAAATATACTCCGCCCTTGCTGTCTGCGGTCAAATCGTTTAAGACGCCGCCGAGGCAGTCAATGGGGTCGCCATTATATCTATCCGCCAGGATTTTGCGCTGCGGCGCAAGCTGCATGATGGATTCATTCAAGCCCCGGTTGTTGACAAACAATGCTCCTTTGGAGTTCGTCGCCACCGAGCCGCTGGTGTTCAATCCCGTATAAGCGGTCGAAACTTTCCCATCCTTGTCCATCTTCACCACGTTGCTCTTATCGTTCTGAGCGATCAGCAGCCCGCCGTCCTTTGTCGCGATAATGCCATCGGCATTGTTGCCGTCCACCTGCCAGACCTCCTTCCACTGCGCGCCCGCGGCGATCACGCCCGGAATGGCAGTCACAACGGTTTCGCTCGGACCCGAGGCCGCAGCGGCGGAAGGACCGCCTTTGCCCTTTCCGCGCCCCGCCCCCCTTCCCGGAGGCGGCGTCTTGCAGGTTTTAATCAGATCAGGATATTTCGGGTCCAACGGCGCCTGTATTCCCGGCCCGCTGGTCAAGCCGGCTGGAAGCGGCTGTTGGCACCATGCCATCGCGGCGCCCAAAATTCCAATCGTCAAAATTCCGCTGAATCTCATGTACGACCTCCTGTCCGCGTTCCAGAATATCAAGACTTCGCTAAAATGTCCTTGTCGTGCCTCGCCGCGCCGCCATTTTGCTCCTTGTGGCAGCCACGCATATGGCCGGGCGGGCCATCGTTGCCCACCGGCTCAATCGCAACGAATACGCCAACACGATTCGCGATTTGCTCGGCGTCGATTTTCACGCCACCGACGAATTCCCCCCGGACGATTCCAGCCAAGGTTTCGACAACATCGGCGAAACGTTGACGGTCTCGCCCGCCCTCATGGAGAGATATCTTTCGGCCGCCGAGCGTATCGCTTCTCGCGCCGTGGGAGGCGACCCACTGCCCAAGCCCGTTCTTCTCAATTCTCACACCCGCGCAAGCCGCCTGGCGCCCGGGGCAATCGAGCTCAAGCAATCTTTGGATTACGACGCCGATTACATCGTGCGCGCCAATCTTACGGGCCATCGAGGTGATCAGGATGGACCCGTGACTCTGGTGATCTCCGTGGATGGGCAGCCGGTGAAGACGTTGAGTGTCCCCGTCCAATGGAGCGCCGTGAACCGGCAAGGCGGCAGCACGCAGCGCGCCACCGTGGAGGCCAGAGTGTTTCTCGCCGCTAGCCAACATTTGTTCCGCGCAGAGTTTGTGAACGACGCGGATCTGGCCAGTATTCCTCGGGATCAATGGTTCAACAATAGCCGCAACATTTACCTGGAAAATATCGAATTGCTTGGCCCTTATCCGGCAGCCGAAGCGCACTCCCCGGCCCGTTTCGCGCTACCCTGCGATCCTGCTTCCGGCCGGGCTTGCGTGGACCGAATCCTGTCGACTCTCGAACGCCGAGCCTATCGCCGTCCTATCAAAGAGTCGGAGAAGGCCAAATTGCTTCGCGTCTTCGATCAAGCCCGCGCTTCTGGCTACACGCCGGCGCAGAGCCTTCAATTTGCCATAACCGCCCTGCTGGTCTCGCCAAATTTCCTATTCCGTATCGAGCGAGATCCCCCGCCTGGCGTCGGTGGTCGAATTAACGACATTGAGCTCGCGTCCCGGCTCAGCTATTTTCTCTGGAGCTCGATGCCGGACGACGCACTGCTGGCGCTGGGCGAAGGCGACAGGCTTCATCTGCCCTCGGTATTGGATGCGCAGGTCCTACGCATGCTGGCCGATCCGAAATCGTCTGCCTTCGCCGACAATTTCGCCGGCCAGTGGCTGGAGACGCGCAGTCTGAACGCTATCCGGCCCGATCCCCAAAAGTTCCCTGAATGGAATGCCGAACTGAAGCAAGCCATGCGCCTGGAGACTCGCATGTTCTTCGAGGCCGTGATGCGTGAAGACCGCCCTATTTCCGATTTTCTTGATGGCAAATATACGTTTTTGAATGAGATGCTGGCGAAGCATTATGGCATTGACGGCGTGACTGGACGTGAATTCCGCCGTATTGAACTCGCGACACAGGAGCGCAGCGGCGTTCTTACCCAGGCGAGCGTCCTCACCGCATCCAGTTACCCTTCGCGAACATCGGTTGTCCTTCGCGGCAAATTCATTCTAGAAAATATCCTGGGCGCGCCTCCTCCCCCTCCTCCGCCAGATGTGCCGCGCTTGGATGAGGAAGCCGTCGGCGTATCTCAGTCGCAGCGGCAGCAGATGGAGGCGCACCGCTCGAATCCGGTCTGCGCGTCGTGCCATTCGAAGATGGACGCGCTGGGCTTCGCATTTGAAAACTACGACGCCATCGGAAGGTGGCGGACCGAGGACGGCAAGTTTCCCATCGACTCCCGCGGCTCGCTTCCCGACGGGCGAACCTTCCGCGGCCCAGCCGAGCTAAAAGTTCTGCTCAAACAGAACATGCCGGAGTTCGCGCGTTGCCTCGCCTCGAAATTGCTGACATACTCTTTGGGCAGGACAGTGGATCTTAAGGATCCGGACGACCGCGACGCTGTCCGCGCCGTGGCGGCGCAAACGGCTCAAGACGGCTACAAATTTCAAACGATGATTCTCGCCATTGTCCACAGCGCGCCATTTCAACATCGCAAAGGAGCGTCGAAATGATCGTACTTCGTAAAGCGCTGAACCGGCGCACCGTTCTTCGCGGCCTCGGAGCCGCCATCGCCGTTCCTTTCCTCGACGCCATGACGCCCGCCTTTGCACAGTCGGCCGCTCAAGAGCCGGTCCGCCTTGCCTGGTTTTACGTCCCGAATGGCATCGATATGCGCAATTGGACTCCCGCCGAGGAAGGCCCGCTTGAAAAGCTACCCGCGATCCTCGCCCCGCTCGAACCATTGAAAAATGACGTGCTGGTGCTTTCCAACCTAACCTCCAACTGGGGACGGCCTCTGCTGGTGGGCGCGGGCGATCACGGACGGGCCGCCGCCGCGTATATGACCGGCATGGAAGTGCACCGGACCACGGGAGCCGATCTGAAGCTCGGCGTTTCCGCCGATCAGATCGCCGCTGCCGCCGTCGGCCATCTGACCAAACTGCCTTCCCTCGAAGCCGGTTTGGAGGAAGCGCGCCTCGCCGGCAATTGCGACAATGGCTACTCCTGCGCCTACGTCTACAATCTCGCCTGGAAGACCGAATCGCAGCCGCTTCCCCCGATTTGCGATCCGCGCATCCTGTTCGAGCGCCTTTTCGGCTCCGACGCAAGCGAACCGGCCGCCGCGCGTGCGCGGCGGCTCGCGATGCGGCAAAGCATTCTTGATCTGGCCATTGACGATACGCGCCATCTGGAGTCCACACTTGGCGCGGGCGACCGCCGCAAGCTTGATGAATACCTTACTTCGGTTCGCGAAATCGAGCGGCAAGTCGAGCGCGCGGAACATGACAGCGCACAAGTCGATCCGGGCCTTGAAAAACCCTTTGGAGTTCCCGCAGAATTTCCCGATTATTTCCGCTTAATGACCGACATGATGTTGGCCGCCTTCAAAGCCGACATAACTCGCATCTCAACGATGATGATCGGCCGCGAAGGGTCAACGCGCGCCTATCCTGAAATCGGCATCTCCGACGGCCACCACCCTCTGACTCATCATCGGGGCAACTTGCAGATGCTCGAAAAAGTTTGCAAGATCAATTCTTTTCACTTGCAGCTTTTTGCGGAATTTCTCACGAAATTGAAAAATGCCAAAGAAGGCGATTCGAATCTTTTGGACCGCTCGATGATTGTTTACGGCAGCGGGTTATCGGACGGCAACAGCCACCAGCACGATCAACTGCCCGTTTTGATCGCCGGCCGAGGCGGAGGCTTCGTCGGCCCAGGCCGCCATCTGATTTACCAGCGCGAAACGCCCGTGGCGAATCTCTTTGTGACCATGATCGAGCGCATCGGCGTCCCCATCGGGCGCGTGGGAGATTCGACCGGCCCCTTACCGGGACTCTCCCTCAGCTAGGAATTCGATTTGCCCGCAATTGGAGTCGTTTACAACACGTCGATGAGCCGGCCCGACGCGGCGCTGGCGCTGGCTGCGTTGTGCGCGTTCCAGACAAGAGGCGAGGCGCGCATTGGCAGCGTCTGCGTAACCGGCGCGGGACTCGACTCCGCCATTTTCTGCGATATTCTAAGCCGCTTTTACGCCGCTCCGCGCAACACCAACGAAGCCTTGCCTGTAGGCTTGGCCGACATTCATCCGCTGCCGCCAGATTCGCCGATGGTCAAGTCCGCGGTCGATCATGATCCCCCCTATTCGCATAGCATTCGCAAAATCGCTGATACGGCCCAAGCCGAAGCCGTTCTCCGCAATGGCGTCCTTTATAACTCGGAAACCGTTGTGATTCTGAGCGCTCCCGCTACGAATCTTGCGAACACCCTCGATTTACTTGGCGTGAAAGATCTGTATCGCGAGCGAGTGAAACGCCTTGTCCTGGTCGACTCGGCCGCCTTACGCCAGAACCCGTCTGCGCTTCAAAAAGTTTGGGCCGAATGGCCCTCGCCGATCGTTTGGTGCGGCAGAGAAGTAGGCGAATTGCTGCCCTTCCCCGCCTCCAGCATTGAGAAAGATTTTGTGTGGGCGCCTGCGCATCCCCTGGTTGACGCCTACCGCGCCTTTCGCTCGATGCCTTATGACGCCCCCACTTACGATCTTGCCGCCCTATACTTCGCCCTTCGTCCCGACTCTGAGTTCTTCCGTCTCTCTGAGCCCGATGCCCAAACTGCCCGCCGTCTCATCGTAGACCCGTCAAAGCGCGGGCAAATTCTGGAAGTGTTCGTCGAAATCGTCGCCACAAAACCGCCGCCACAGCGGCGCAAGGCGTGAATTGGATGGTGGAAGAACCAACCATCTGCTGGCCGCGATCCTTGCTCACTCCAGCGCTACTTCACCCGTTCGTCGCGCTCCACCTTGCCGTCGCGAATATGCACGATCCTGCGCGCGTTCATGGCGATGTCGTGCTCGTGCGTCACTAAAACGATGGTGTTGCCCTTTTCGTGCAGCCGCTCGAACAGCGCCATGATCTCGTTGCCTGTCGCGCTATCCAGCGCCCCGGTCGGCTCGTCCGCCAATAGCAGCGACGGGTGGTTCACTAAAGCCCGCGCGATCGCCACTCTTTGCCGCTGCCCGCCCGACAGCTCGCTCGGCTTGTGCAGCATCCGCTGCTCCAAATCCACCGCCCGCAGAGCCTCCCGCGCCCGCCCGTCCCGCTCCTTGGCCCCCACTCCGGCGTAAATCAACGGCAGCTCCACATTGTGCAGCGCCGTCGCCCGCGCCAGCAGATTAAACGTCTGGAACACGAACCCGATCTCCTGATTCCGAATCCGCGCCAGCTCGTCGTCGTCCATGTCGCTCACCAGCTTCCCGTTCAGGTAATACAAGCCCGAACTCGGCGTGTCCAAACACCCGATCAGGTTCATCAGCGTCGATTTGCCCGACCCCGACGGCCCCATGATCGCCACATACTCGCCCTTGCGAATCTCCAGATCCACCCCGCTCACCGCGTGAATCTCCTGGTCCCCCATCACGTAGGTCTTGCGCAGATCCCAGGTGCGGATGATCACCCCTTCGCGCTTGAGCTGCTCGCCCCGTTCGAGCTTGTCGGCTAGTGCGGCCGTGGCCATATATGCTGTCCGCTAGTTTTTCGAATCCGTCAACCCCGCCCGGTTGTCCACCTTCACCCGCGCCCCGTTGCGCATCGTGCGGATCGCCTTGTAGCTGCCCACCACGATGGTGTCGCCCGCCTCCAACCCGCTCGTCACCTCGATATCCGCCACGCCCGTGATCCCCGTCTCCACTTTGTGGAACTCCGCTTTGCCGTCCTTCACCACGAACACTCCTTGCAACTCCTCCTTGTTGGCCTTCTCCTGGAGCGGATCCAAAGCCTCCTGCGCGTCCGCTTTGCCGTCCGCCGGAGCCTCCAGATCCCCCTTGGTCCGCACCGTCAGGGCCTGGATCGGAATCGCCAAAGCCCCGCTCCGCGTCGCCGTCACGATCTTCGCCGTCGCCGACAACCCCGGCCGGATCTCCTCCGGCGGATTCTCCAGCGCCACCGTCACTTTGAAATCCTTGGCCTCCTGCGAACTGGTGGTGCTCTGCGACGCCGCCACCCCCGAGCTGCGCAAAATCGCCGAGTTGCCGATCTCGATCACCCGCCCGGCGAACGTCTTGTTGGGAATCGCGTCGATGGTCACCGTGGCCGGCTGATGCAGCGCCACGTTTACAATGTCGGTTTCATCCACATCCACCTCCGCCGTGATCAGGCTCATGTCGGCGATGGTCAGGATGGTGGAGGCCGCCGAGTTCTGCACTCCCGGCACCACCGTCTCGCCCACCCGCACCGGCAGGTTGGTCACCACCCCGTCTATCGGCGCCACCACGTCGAAGCGCGCCAGCACGTTGTCCAGCCGCGCCAGATTCGCCTGCGCCTGCGTCACCCGCCGCTGCGCGCTGTTGAGCTGCGCCAGCGTCTGCGCCCGCTGCGAGCGCATCTGCTCCAGCCGCGCCTGGTTTTCCCGCACGCTCGCCGCCGCCGATTCGTAATCCGCCTTGCGCGTGTCGTAATCCTGCTTGGCCACCAGCTTCTCCCGGTACATCTGCTCGTAGCGGTCCAGAAACTCCTTGGCCCGGTTCTCTTCGTTTTTGTAGCGCTCTAGCGTGGCCACCTGGGTTTGGATGGTGTCGTCCTGCGCCTTCAATCCCGCTTCGGCCGCCGCCGAATCCGCCTCGGCCGAGGCGATGGCGGCTTTTTGCGCGTTGACGTCGGCCGAAGCCTGGGTGTTTTCGATGCGCGCCACCACCTGGTTCTTCTTCACCCGGTCGCCCTCTTTAACCAGCAGTTCGGTGATGGGACCCTGGGCGTTGGCTCCCAGGTTGATGTAGTTGCGCGGCTTGATCTCGCCCGACGCCGTGACGATGCTGGTCAGGTCCTCGCGAACCACCTTGGCGGTCTGCACCGTGATCACGTCGCGCTGGCTCCAGCGCACGCTCGCCACCGTCCCGGCGGC
>Ga0209062_1002521_pt1 | contig 24254 bp, 20 predicted proteins | sample Coa_R2_2_FD_187158 | JGI IMG/M metagenome (GOLD analysis project Ga0209062, IMG submission 187158) | Surface soil microbial communities from Centralia Pennsylvania, which are recovering from an underground coalmine fire - Coalmine... | ecosystem: Environmental > Terrestrial > Soil > Unclassified... | reverse complement strand
CGCGCGGGAAACGGGACATAGCGGAACGAGGTGGCCGCAAGCTCTGGATCCTCGGGCGTATTGAGGAACATCGGCTTGTGCACGAACAGCGCAACGGGCCTGCCGCCCGTGACCGCTAGTTCAGCCGCGAGCCACTCGAACTGCTCGGCTTCGGCCGCGAGGCTAGTGTTCATCACCAGGGAATTCAGCCCGATGAAACACCAGCCGGCCGCATCGAAGCGCCAGCGGTCGTCGCCAAAGGCCGCGATGTAGGTCTGCCGCGCCTGCTCGTTGACCAGCCGCTCCGGCGCCGGCGCGACCTGCGTGGGATTGTCACCGACGTCGTGGTTGCCTGGAATGAAGCGGCAGGGTACGGGAATGGCCTGGTGGAGCGTGCGCGCGAATTCGAGGTCGTCGGCGTTGGTCGGCGCATCGAAGGCGAGGTCGCCGGTGTTGATCACGAGGTCAGGCCGCGTCGCGTCGATGTGCTCGACCACCCGCTCGAAATTCCGGGTGAGCCTGGTCAGGCGGCGCGCCAGATGGGTGTCGGAAATCTGCGTCAGTCGAAACTCGTTCATGCCTCGATCCCTCGTCCCGAGCAGCATAGTATCCGCACGGCATCAGATTCATGACGCGAGCGGGGCTTCAATTGGCATGACGGGCCGCTGTCGGTTATTGAAAGCGGCGGCGTGACGGCAAAAAGGGGAAGTCAGATGTCGATTCGGATGGTTCTGCTGCCGCTGTTCGTGCAAGTCGGCCTCACCTTTGCGCTTCTCATCGGCATGGTGGCCTTGCGCCGGCAGACGCTGGTCAGCGGGGAGACCAAGATCCGTGAGATCGCACTCGGCCAGCCGAACTGGCCGGTCCGCGCGACCCAGGTCGGCAATTGCTACCGCAATCAGTTCGAGCTGCCGATGCTGCTCTACGTCCTGATCGCGCTGGCGCTGCCGCTGCGCCATGCGGACCTGTTCATCGTGCTGATGTCATGGGTGTTCGTCATTACGCGGTTCGTTCATGCCGGCGTATTCGTGACCTCGAATGACCTCGGACGCCGCTCGATGGCCTGGCTTGCGGGCGTGCTTGTGCTGCTCATGATGTGGCTCTATTTCGCACTCAAGATGCTGTTGTTGATCTAAGCGGCTATCGCCGCTGCAAAATGAAAGAGCCCCATGACTCCCGCTGCCCGGCTATCCGCGGCGATCGAAGTGATCGAGACCATTGAAGCTGCCCGCATTCCGGCGGCGCAGGCGCTGAAGGAGTGGGGGATTGCCCATCGCTTTGCCGGTTCCGGCGACCGCGCCGCCATCGCCGGGCTGGTCTGGGACATGCTGCGCCGGTGGGCCTCCAGCGCCTATTTGATGGAGGATGCGAGCCCACGCGGCCGGGCGCTCGGCATGCTCAAGCTCGAGCGTGGCCTGGATGCCGAGAAGATCGCCGCCCTCTGCGACGGCGGTCGCTTCGCGCCGGCTCCCTTAAGCGATACCGAGCGCAACGCGCTCAACGCGCGGACGCTGGACGGTGCGCCGCCACCCGTCGCGGGTGATTATCCGGAATGGCTCGATCCGTACCTCGAACAGGCCTTCGGTGCCGATCGCGTCGCGGAGGCCACCGCCATGGCAAGCCGGGCGCCGCTCGATCTGCGCGTCAACTCGCTCAAGGCCAAGCGCGACAAGGTGCAGGCCGCGCTGTCGCATCTGGGCGCCAAGCCGACGCCATTCTCGCCGCTGGGCCTGCGGATCGAGCTGTCGGCCGATGCCCGCAACCCGGGGATCCAGGCCGAGGAGGCCTTCATCAAGGGCCTCGTTGAAGTGCAGGATGAGGGCTCGCAGATAGCGGCCTTGTTCTCCGCGGCAAAACCGGGCGAGCAGGTGATCGACCTCTGCGCCGGCGCCGGCGGCAAGACCCTGGCGCTGGCCGCCCAGATGGCTGGCAAGGGCCGGCTCATTGCCACCGACCGCGACAAGCGCCAGCTCGCGCCGATCCATGAGCGGCTGTCGCGCGCCGGAGTCCACAATGCCGATGTCCGCGCGCCCAAGGGCGAGGCCGATCCGCTGGCCGATATCAAGGCGTCCGCCGACCTCGTTCTGATCGATGCGCCCTGCACGGGGACCGGAACCTGGCGGCGCAACCCCGATGCCAAATGGCGGATGCGCCCCGGCGCGCTCGAGATCCGCTTGAAGGACCAGGCCGAAGTGCTTGATCGGGCGGTCACCCTGGTCAAGCCGGGCGGCCGGATCGCCTACATCACCTGCTCGGTGCTCCCGGCCGAAAACGGCGAGCAGATCGGCGCCTTCCTTGGTCGGCACACGCAATTCAGCCTGGTTCCGACAGCCGAGACGGTCACGGTGCTCTGGGACAAGGCCGAGGATTTCGCGGCCGCGGCCCTGCAGAGCCCCGAGGGCTGGCTCATGACCCCCCGCCGGACCGGAACGGACGGATTCTTCGTCTCCATCCTGCGCCGGACCGGCGGAGTTGGATTGTAGAATTGTAGGGTGGGCAAAGCGCAGCGTGCCCACCACCAGGCCAGGAACGGTGGGCACGGCGCAAGAGCGCCTTTGCCCACCCTACGATCCGGCTACAATCCCCGGCAAAACACGGTGGACCGGTCGCCAAAGACGCGGTCCAAGGGTTGCGAGAGCGGCCCTCGTCGCGTAATTCCTGTCCATGACAGCCCAAAGCCAAGCCCGCCCCGCGTCGACGCCGCTCTCGGCCTCGGCGCATGAGAAGATTCTGATTGTCGATTTCGGCAGCCAGGTCACCCAGCTCATCGCCCGCCGCGTCCGCGAGGACGGCGTCTATTCGGAGATCGTGCCGTTCCAGAAGGCGGAGGCCGCCTTCAGGGAGATGAGGCCTAAGGCCGTGATCCTCTCCGGCGGCCCGGCCTCGGTACTCGACGATGGCGCGCCGGCGGCGCCGCTGTCGATCCTGACGGCCGGCGTTCCGGTGCTCGGCATCTGCTATGGCGAGCAGACCATGGCCCAGCAGCTCGGCGGCCTGGTCGAGGCCGGCCATCACCGCGAGTTCGGCCGCGCCACGCTGGAGGTGACCGACACTTGCGCGCTGTTCGATGGCGTCTGGCAGAAGGGCGGCCAGTACGAAGTCTGGATGAGCCACGGCGACCGCGTGACAAGACTCCCGGACGGATTTCGCGCGGTGGCGAGCGCGCCCGGCTCGCCGATCTCGGTGATCGCCGACGATGCGCGAAAATTCTACGCCATGCAGTTCCACCCCGAGGTGGTGCACACGCCCGACGGCGCAAAGCTGATCCGCAATTTCGTGCGCAAGGTCGCAGGCCTGAAAGGCGACTGGACCATGCGCGCCTTCCGCGAGGAGGCGATCGAGAAGATCCGCAAGCAGGTCGGCAAGGGCAGGGTGATCTGCGGTCTCTCCGGCGGCGTGGATTCTGCAGTTGCCGCCGTCCTGATCCACGAGGCGATCGGCGACCAGCTCACCTGCGTGTTCGTCGACCACGGCCTGCTCAGGCTGAACGAGGCCGAGACGGTGGTCGACCTGTTCCGGCATCACTACAACATCCCGCTGGTGCATGTTGATGCCTCGAAGCAATTCCTCGCCGAGCTCGACGGCGTCACCGACCCGGAAGCGAAGCGCAAGACCATTGGCCGGCTCTTCATCGACGTGTTCGAGGCGGAAGCAAAGAAGATCGCAAATAAAGATGAAGGACCGGCCGAATTCCTCGCACAGGGCACGCTCTATCCCGACGTGATCGAGAGCGTCTCCTTCACCGGCGGCCCGTCGGTGACCATCAAGTCGCACCACAATGTCGGCGGCCTCCCCGAACGCATGCACATGAAGCTGGTCGAGCCCTTGCGCGAATTGTTCAAGGACGAGGTCCGCGCCTTGGGCCGCGAGCTCGGCCTGCCGGATATTTTCGTCGGCCGCCATCCGTTCCCCGGCCCGGGCCTTGCGATCCGCTGCCCCGGCGACATCACCCGCGACAAGCTCGATATCCTGCGCAAGGCGGATGCCGTCTACATCGACGAGATCCGAAAAGCCGGCCTCTACGACGAGATCTGGCAGGCCTTCGCGGTGCTGCTCCCGGTCAAGACCGTTGGCGTCATGGGCGACGGCCGCACCTACGATTACGTCGTCGGCCTGCGCGCAGTCACCTCGACCGACGGCATGACCGCGGACTTCTATTCATTCGACATGAAATTCCTCGGCCGTGTCGCGACGCGTATCATCAACGAGGTCAAGGGCGTCAACCGCGTGGTGTATGACGTGACCTCGAAGCCGCCGGGCACGATCGAGTGGGAGTAGTGCTGCCGGATGCGATCGCGCATCTTGGCGTAGTTTGGTAAGGCTGTTGTTTTCGCTTTCTCGCATCGTGGACGCCGACCGAAATTGGCTTAGCGCGATCGAGGTCAGAATTCCACGGCGTGTTCGCTAGTGGCGTATTGCAGCGTACTTAGTCGTACAGAAGGGCGGGGCGGTGGTCCAATGCCTCAGCTTGGAGCGCGGCAGCGATCGGCGCAAAGATGTCACACGACAAACGACGATGTTGGTTACGCTAGAAGCTGCCGCGTCAGGCACGAGTTATGGCTCTATGCTTCATTGCCCGGTTGACGGATCTTTCGCAACCGCCAGGCTGTCGTGGGTAGGGCGGCCCTCACTCCGGATCGCTGGGTCCTGGTTCAGGCGAGACTATCGACGAGTTCTTCGGTCGAGACCAGATTGGCAAATAGAGCGGCCAAGTTGTCGAGGGTGCCATTGTGGGCGGCCTCGGCGAGAGCCGCATTGGCATCCTCGACGAAAATCACCTTGTAGTTGAGCTGCATCGCATCCCGGGCCGTCGATTCACAGCAGCAATTGGTGAGAACGCCCGATATGATCACCGTATCGAGGTTTCGCACCCGAAGAGCGCTTTGCAACTCACATGTCCCGGGAATGAAGGCGCTGTACCGGGTCTTGTCGAGAACCACGTCAGCCGCGCCAATGTCGAGATCAGCGGACAATTGCCAGTAGTACGAGCCTTTGGCGAAAGCCTTTCGAATGAGTTCACCCTTGGCGCCAGGACGCAAGGCGCCGGGGATGATCCACGGCATGGCCTCGTCTGGGTCGTGGGTAAATCTAAGAAAAATGTTGAGGCCACCTGATCGCCTCACTTCGCGGATGATGCGGTTGACGTTCGGCATGATCAAGCGGGCGGCGGGAACCTCGACCGGAGCGTCCTTCTCCACGAATCCGTTCTGAAGGTCGACAACGATATGAGCAGTGCGCGCGGGGCAAATCGCCTTGAACGCACCTCGCCGTGTTTTGTGACCGGGGTTCTTCGCAGGAATTTCGGCTGCGATCTGAGGCTTGTGCATGACCAAGGTCTCCTCCGGCGCTGACCACATCAGGATGGAGCACGAAGCATATCGCCGCGACGTCTTCCCAGAAAGAAAAAAGAACTTCCTAGGAAGAACAAAATTGACTTGAGCCGAATGTGGTGGCAAGAGTCTCGCCCGCGGATCGACATATGCGGGCAGGGCGGAAGGAGCGAACGATGCTGACCAAGGAGCAGAACGAGCGATTGTGCCGGGTGGGTCCCGGAACTCCGATGGGCGCCCTGTTTCGTCGATACTGGTTGCCGGTATGCACGGCGGACAAATTGAGCGAGCCGGGTGGCGCGCCGCGTGCGGAACGTCTTCTAGGCCAGGACCTGGTGGTGTTCCGCGGCAGGGACGGGAAGGTCGGCGTGCTCGATGAGTTTTGCATCCATCGCGGCGCGTCACTGGCCCTTGGGCGCGTCGAGGAATGCGGATTACGCTGCCTTTATCACGGGTGGAGCTTTGGTGTGGACGGAAGCGTCCTCGACATCATGAATATCCCGGCGGACAAGAGGCCGCCGAAGCTGAAGGCACGCGCCTATCCGGTGGTGGACGAGGGTGGTCTGATCTGGACCTATCTCGGTCCGAAAGAGAGCCAGCCGGTGTTCCGGCGCTACGCCTATATGGATCTCCCCGAGGCCAACCGCGTCGTTCTCATGTGGAAGACCAATGCGAATTGGGTGCAGATGCTCGAAGGCGGTCTGGATTCCTCGCATGTCAGTATCCTGCATACCAATGCCGCGCGACCGGGATGGGCGGGTGCCTCCGACAAGAAGGTCGGCGCGATGGATGACACGGGCCCCACGCTGGAGATCGAAGACACTCAGTTTGGTTATCACTATGCGGCGTTCCGCAAAGGAAGCGGTGAAGGTGGCAATGTGCGCATCACTCCGTTCATCATGCCCAGCGGACGGATTATCCCTGGCGGCGCGCTGCTGGGTTTTAACTCGACCCTGCTCATCGAAGTGCCGGTCGATGATGAGCATACGGCGACCTACTCCGTTAGATATGCGGACCGAGCCATGAGCCGCGCAGATCGCCTTCGTGAGACAGGCCTGGATAACCCCGAGATCTATTCTCAGGAAACACAGCGATTCCTGTTCAGTCGGGAGGAATTCCACAAACAGCGACGTGACATCATGGAGACGAACTGGTCGGGCTTTCGCGGAATTTCGACCGAAGACGCGGTGATCGCCGTATCGATGGGGCCGATCTACGATCGCTCGAAGGAGAACTTGATCTCCTCGGATCTGGCAATCGTTCGCATGCGGCGAAGATTGCTCGATTCGATCGATCGGATGGAGCAGGGGCTCGAGCCGGTTGGGTTCGATATCGACACAAGGTCGATTGAAGCGGTCGATACGACGCCACCTCACGGCGCGCACTGGAGGACGCTTGTTCCCTCACATCGTGTCGAAGAGCCAGCATAGTGCCAGCCGAAGGAAATGGTTCCGAACAGTTCGACGCAGAACATCGTGGTCTGGGTCGGTTGAGGGACGCGTTCGCGCGGGCGATCGCGAGAGCCGACCCTCCTTCGATTTTTCTCGGACTTCATGCGCGGGTCCGCCTGGCGATTGAGGACTCGAGCGTGGATCTCGTGATCGCTGACGCGCGAGCTCGTCTTGAGGACGTCTCGGGCGCTCCGGACATAGCCATACGCGCCGGCGCGGAGGCTTGGGCAAATATCTTGGCGCCCGTGCCTCCGCCGACTTTTCATTCGTTCACCGCGCTTCAGCTGAAGAATCCCGACGTGCAGGTCGTCGGCGATCCCCTGCGCATTGCGCAGTCGCGGCAGGCCCTCGAGAGAATATTCGAGGCCCTGCATCCGCCGACTGCAGACAAAACGTCTCTGGTCGAGCGAGACCTTGGTATCGTCGTCGGACGTTATGCAACACTCGACATTGGCGGTGACCGTACCGGGTTGTTCTACGAAGAGTCAGGACGTGGCCTGCCGGTGGTGTTTCTCCACACGGCCGGAGCTGACGCACGACAATATCACGGCTTCCTGGCGGACGTCGCACTCGCCGAGCGATGGAATATGTTCGCATTTGATATGCCGGCGCATGGTCGATCGATGCCGGGAACACTGGAGCAGGCTGGTCCCTACAAGCTGACGCAACAGAGATATGCCAATACGGTCACGGCATTTCTCAGAGGTGTTGTGACGAGACGGGCGGTTCTCATCGGATGCTCGATGGGAGCGGCCATCGCGCTCGTCGTGGCCGCCGAAGCACCGGGCCTGTTGCGGGCTGTGATCGCGCTGGAGCCGCCGCTGAAATCGGTGGGAAGAGCAAATCCCTATCTGGCGCATCCGCTGGTGGCGACCGGCACGCACAATGCGGCCTATGTAACTGGCCTGATGAGCCCCACAACGCCGAGACTGGCGAGGCGGACCGCAGAATGGATCTACTCTCAGGCCGCACCTTCAGTTTATCCCGGCGACCTGGCCTTCTATTCAGACGAGTTCGATGGACATGTCGTTGCGCCGAGGATCGACACCGCGCGGGTGCCGGTCCATCTCATGACCGGCGAGTATGACTACTCCGCGACGCCGGATGACGGCGCGCGTCTCAGCCGCCTGATAGCAGGCAGCACATCCGAAAGAATGGCGGGTTTGGGCCATTTTCCGATGGTCGAGGACCCCCACAGGGTACGTAGCTTGCTCGAACGGGCGGTGGAGCGCTGCCTGAATCAAAATGGTCGCTCTGAATAGACGGAGATAGCAAAAGTGGCCGAAAGCGAAATGTTCAACAAGGGTCTTGCGGTTCGTCGCGACGTGCTCGGGACGGAGTACGTCGATGGAAGCCTCGCCAAGGCCGACGACTTCATGATGGCTTTCCAGCGCATCACCACGGAATGGTGCTGGGGATACGCCTGGACCCGCGACGGGCTCAACCGGCGCGAGCGAAGCATGCTCAACCTGGCAATGCTGACGGCGCTCAATCGCCCCGCCGAAATCAAGCTGCACGTGAAAGGCGCGATTGCGAATGGCCTGTCGGTCGAGGAGATCAAGGAGATCCTGCTGCACGCCACCGTCTATTGCGGCATCCCGGCCGGCCTCGATGCGTTCAAGGCGGCTCATGAGATTCTCAAAGCCGAGGGGAAACTCTAGTGACACCGTTGGATCCGCGCGAACGCATCCTCTTCATCGGCCTCGGCAATATGGGATGGCCCATGGCCGCGCGACTTCACGCCGGCGGATACCGAATTTCAGTCAATGATGTCGCAGAGGACCGAGCCAGGGCTTTCGCAGATCAGGTCGGCGGCAACTTCGTTCTGAATCCCGCAGACGAAGCCCGGAAGGCTCACGTCATCATAACGATGCTGCCGACGAGCCGGCACGTCGCCGCCGTTGTTGATAGTTTGCGGCCGCAACTGCGGGCGGGCCAAATCATCGTCGACATGACTTCGGGCGTGCCGTCTCTGACGCAGAGCATTGCCAGGAGCCTGTCTTTACTCGACGTGCATATGGTGGACGCTCCCGTGAGCGGCGGTGTGTCGCGAGCGATCTCTGGAGATCTGACCATCATGGGGGGAGGGGACGGCGACGTGCTCGATCAGGTCGATGCCATCCTGCGCGCAATGGGCTCGACCATCCATCGGATCGGCGCGGTCGGCTCCGGCCAGGCCATGAAGGCGCTGAATAATCTGGTTTCGGCTGGCGGCTTCCTCATCGGGATCGAGGCGTTGATCATTGGCCAGAAATTCGGCATCGACGCGTCACTCATGACGGATGTCCTGAACGCCTCCACGGGGATGAACAACTCCACGCTGAAGAAGTTCAAGCAGTTCGTCTTGTCCCGCAAGTTCGATAGTGGATTTGGCCTAGACTTGATGGTCAAGGACCTCTCCATTGCCTTGGGCATCGCCCGCGAGGCCGATGTGGCGACTCCCTTTGCGTCGCTGTGTCGGGACCTCAGTGCCGCTGCCGCCGCACTGCTTGGCCCAGGGCAGGATCACACGGCTCTTGCGAAGCTCAGCGAGGCCTTGGCTGGGGCCGAACTCGGGATGACCGGCCGCTGACGCCAGGACGCCGGCGCGCGATCGCCGGCCTCACAAATCCAGGACCAGACGTCGCGATTTAGTGCCGGAACAACAAATCATCATGGTGCGTCCCGCCTGCTTGTCCCGCTCCGAAAGGACCATGTCGCGGTGATCGGGCACGCCTTCTAGTACTGGCGTCTCACAGGAGCCGCATAGTCCCTCAAGGCAGGATTGCGGAACCTCGACACCGGCAGCCTCCACGGCATCGAGGATCGTCTCGCCCGGCTTCACGAGTAGCTCTTTACCCGAACGATGGAGCACGACAGTAAAGCCGCCGTCGGTGAAGGCCTCCGTTTCGTTGGCGAAATACTCGACGTGAACATGATCGGACGGCAGGCCATGTGACGACGCGGCGGCCAGGAAGTCGTTCAGCATGCCGTTGGGTCCGCAGCAGTAGAGATGCGCTCGCGCCGCAGCGCCTGCGGTCGCGGCTTTCAAATCCAGCCGCCGACCGCCGGGATGCCCCGTCAAGTGCCAGGTGACCTCGCCCAGACCGGTCGAGCCCAGTTGCTCGACCTCGTCGAGGAGCGGGGCGGAGTCCGCCGTCTTTGCGCAGTAGATGAGTCTCCATCGGCGTCCCGCCGAGTTCAGCGCCGCCATCATCGGCATGAAGGGCGTAATGCCGATTCCCCCGGCGATGAAAATCGAGAGGTCAGCCTGCTCGGTCAGGGGAAAATTGTTCTTCGGCTCCGAGACTGGCAGGGTGTCGCCGACCCTGACTGTCTCCCGGAGATATTTCGAGCCGACCCCGGTGGGCTTGTGAGCCACCGTGAGACGGTAAGCGCCTTGGTCCCTGTTGGCATTCGAAATTGAGTAGCTGCGAACCTGTCCGTTCGGCAGGTGCAAATCCACATGCGATCCCGGCGCAGCGCACGGGAGCGCTCTGCCATCCTCGCGACGAAGAATGTAGGACGACACGCCTGCCGCCTCGTAACGAATTTCCGTGACCCGGAGAGGGGTCGTTTGTCCCGACATCACGCTTGCCCTCCATACAAGAGTACGCGTCATCGTGGTAATCCTAAAACATCTTCCTAGCAAGAGGTATTCACGTGCACGATCCGTGAGTCAGGGAAAGCAGGGTGCTCTCTGCTGAGGTCAGGCGAAGGAACTCAAAGCTTCACTATCGTTCTCGAAATCCTGGAGAATGCGTTCGCACAGCTTGGTCAGGAGCTTTCTCTCCTGTCGCGATAGCGAAATACGCGACCTGGAAACGATGGAAGCCTCGGCGATCTCGCTCATGGCACTATCGGCGATGCCGAGGCCCTTCGACGTCAGAAAGATCAGGAACCCGCCCTTGTCGTCCGGATCGGGACGACGCTTGACAAGCTTGAGTGCCTCAAGGCGATCCAGCGTCTTTGTCATGGCGCCCGAAGTGACCAGTAGCGATTTGAACAGGTCGGTCGGACGGCGAGAATACTCGCCCCCGGCGCGCCTGAGCGCCAACAGCACGCGGAGTTCAGAGGCGCTGATTCCGAATGTCCGCTTCCACTTCTGGTCACCGGCCCGCTCTACAATGCGTCCAATTCGGATCAGATAGATCGGCAGAAGATAATCCAGCGGATCAAGGTCTGGCCGCTCGCGCGCCCAGCTCGTCGCGATGTCTTCGGCGTTCCCAATCTTGATGTCAGTCTTCTTGCGCGGCATCCGGCGTGCTTTCCTCGCTTCGGGTCCATTCTGACCCAGGAACCGACTTCATACACTTGCCGACGAACGGGAACAATCCGCTGAATCGCGGTCGCGTTGGAGAAGGCTCAATGATCTGTCTAGGAAGATAATTGATCTTCCTAGGAAGAATAATTCATTGACATCGGACGCGCGCGGGGTTTGTATGTCCGCCAAGCCGCACGGCGGACAGAATGGGCTACGGAGGAATCGAGCGAATGCTGACGCAGGAGCAAAATGATCGGCTGTGCCGGATCGGCCCGCGGACCCCCATGGGAGAGTTGTTCCGGCGTTACTGGATGCCGATTGCCACCGCCGATAAAGTGCGCGAACCCGGCTCGGTGATGGCAGCCCGTCTGTTGGGTGAGAACTTCGTCGTCTTCAAAGGAAAGGACGGTACGCTCGGTATCCTCGACGAATTCTGCATCCATCGCGGGGCATCGCTCGCCTTGGGTCGCGTGGAAGAGTGCGGCGTTCGCTGCCTCTATCATGGTTGGAAGTTTGGCGCGGATGGATCGATCCAAGACATCATGAATCTGCCGGCAGATAAGCGGCCTCCGAAGCTGCGGGCGCCTGCCTATCCCGTTGTCGAAGCTGGCGGCATCGTGTGGACCTATCTCGGTCCAAAGGAGAAATGTCCGACCTTCCGCCGGTTCGCGTTCATGGATGTCCCCGAGAACCAGCGCGTGCTGCTCAGGGTCGATACGCATTGCAACTGGGTGCAGATGATCGAGGGCGGGCTTGACAGCTCGCATGTCAGCATCCTGCACACCAACGCGGCGCGTCCCGGCTGGGCGGGCGCTATGGCGCAAGCGGTCGGTGCGATGAACGATACCGGGCCGAGCCTGGAGATCGAGGATACCGAATTCGGGTACCACTACGCTGCCTTACGCAGGGGTTCCGACGGCGCCAATGTGCGTGTGGTTCCTTTCATCATGCCGTTCGGCCGGATCATTCCCGGCGGGGCACTCCAGGGAAAGAACAATTTCACGATCGCGCTCGAAGTGCCTGTTGATGATGAGCATACTGCGACCTATTCGGTCCGATACGGCAGCCAGCCGATCACGCTGGAGAGCCGGTTGAAAGAGACCGGCTATGACGATCCCGAACTGTATTCCATCGAGAAGCAGAAATTTCTGTTTGCTCGCGGCGACAATGCCAAGCAGCGCCGCGACATCATGGATCACAACTGGTCCGGATTCCGCGGGATCGCGGTCGAGGATGCAGTGATCGCTACGTCGATGGGGCCGATTTCCGATCGGACCAAGGAGAACCTGATCTCATCCGATCTGGCGATCGCAAGGTTTCGCAAATGTCTGATGGACTCGATCGACCGGATCGAGCGCGGGCTGGATCCCGTCGGTGTCAATTTCGACGTGGGCCAGATTTCGGCCATCGACGCCGCGGCGCCGGAAGGCCAGCACTGGCGAACACTTGTGCCGAGTCACTGCGCCGGGGTTGCCGCCTAGTCAGTTGCGGACGCTAGTGAAGCTGGGCGGAGGCGGCCAGACATCCAGGCAGCCGTCGCCTCATGGCCCGCATCGAAGTTTCTATCCCAGGAAGGTCGCGAAGAGATGTCATTTGTAGTTGCTGACAGGAAGTTCGCCGCGGCGGCGCTCGCGATCGGTATCTGCATTCTTGGGTCCGGAGTCTCGAGAGCTTTCGCCGAGTCTGACGACATCCGCATAGCTCATATCTACAGCAAGACCGGCCCGCTCGAATCGTTCGCCAGGCAAAATCATGATGGCCTCATGATGGGTTTGGCCTACGCGACCGAAGGCACCATGAAGGTTGCTGGCAAAAACATCGTCATGATTGAGAAGGACGACCAAGGAAAGCCTGATGTCGGCAAGGCGGCCCTGGCAACGGCATATGGTGACGACAAGGCCGACATCGCGGTCGGGCCGACGGCATCCGGTGTCGCCATGGCTATGACAGGCGTGCCGGAGGAGTACAAGAAAATCCTGCTGTTCGAAAATGCGGTCGCAGATGCGCTGACGGGCTCGAAGTGGAATAAATACCTGTTCCGAACCATTCGGTCGTCGAGCCAGGACGCAATCGCAAACGCGATCGCTCTCGATGGGGAGAACGTCAACATCGCTACGCTTGCCCAAGACTCGGCCTATGGCAAGGACGGCGTGAAGGCTTTCCGCGAAGCGCTGAAGAAAGCGAAAGTCGTCCACCAGGAGTTCTTGCCGAGCGATACTACGGACTTCACGGCGGGTGGGCAGCGGATCATCGACAAGCTCAAGGACCTGCCAGGCCGAAAGGTCATTTTCATCGTCTGGGCGGGGACCAATAATCCCTTCAAGATCGCCGACCTCGACCTCAAGCGGTACGACATCCACATGGCGACCCTCGTCACGGATCTCCCGACGCTGACACATTTCAAGAAGCTGCCGGGGATGGAAGGAGCGACGTATTACTACTACGGCATCCCGAAAAATCCGATCAACGACGCTTTCGTCAAGATGAACTACGAGAAGTCTGGCGGACCGCCCGATTTCTTTGTCGCCGCCGGCTTTACCGCCGGCCTTGCCCTTGTCGAGGCGCTCAAGCGGACCAATGGTGACGTCTCCGCCGACAAACTGATCGCAGCCATGGAAGGCATGACATTCGATACGCCGAAGGGAAAGATGACCTTTCGGAAGGAAGATCATCAAGCTCTTCAATCGATGTATCAGTTCGAGATCGTCGACGATCCCGCCGTCACGTGGGGCGTGCCCAGGCTGGTTCGGGAAATCACTGCAGATGAGATGCAGCTGCCCATCAGAAACAAGCGTTGATTTTTCGCCTTTTGCCGTCAGGACGGTCATGCTTGAAACCAATAAGCTTACGAAGCGGTTCGGGGGCCACGTCGCAGTGAATGCCGTGACTTGTAGTTTTGCTCCCGGCACGCTGACAGCGATCGTCGGGCCGAACGGCGCAGGCAAGACCACCTATTTCAACCTGATCTCGGGACAGATTTCCTCAAGTGCCGGAGACGTCGTGCTCAACGGGCGATCGTTGTCCGGCCTGCGTGCCTCGGCGCGTACGCAGGCCGGGCTCGGCAGGTCGTTTCAGTTGACGAACCTGTTTCCAAACCAGACGGTCCTCGAAAACCTCAGGCTCGCGGTTCAGGCTTCGTGGAAGGGCCGCCACCGACGAGGGCTGAACCTCTGGAGCATCTGGAGCGATCACGCCGAATTGACTGACAGGGCATGGGATTTGCTCAAGCTGACCCGTCTCGAACGCCGGGCGGATAACCTCGCCGCGAGCCTGCCTCATGGCGATCAGCGAAAGCTGGAAGTCGCGCTGCTCATGGCGCTCGAACCCACAGTATTCATGTTCGACGAGCCGACCGCCGGCATGACCGCTGCGGAGGCGCCGGTCATTCTCGACCTCATTCGAGAACTCAAGAACGATCGATCGAAAATCATCCTCCTGGTCGAGCACAAGATGGATGTCGTACGCGAGCTGGCCGACAGGATTGTCGTGCTGCACAACGGGACGCTTGTGGCCGATGGGAAGCCGGCTGACGTGATCGCAATGCCGGTCGTCCAGGGGGCCTATCTTGGCGTGGCTGGCGCGGAAACTTTACAATGAACGCGCTTTCGCTGGAAGGCGTCCATACTCACATCGGGGCCTATCACATCCTCCACGGCGTGGATCTGGTCGTTCCGAAAGGAAAGGTGACCATGTTGCTCGGGCGCAATGGCGCGGGCAAGACCACCACGCTGCGGACCATCATGGGGCTATGGCGCGCATCGCGCGGAAACATCCGATTTGATGGAAAGGAGATTGCGGCGCTGCCGACGCCATCGATTTCCGCGATGGGGGTCGCCTATGTGCCCGAGCATATGGGCATCTTCGCGGACCTGACCGTGAAGGAAAACATGCTGCTGGCGGCGCGGAAAGCCAAACGTCTCGAGGACCTCGACGAGAGCCGTCTCAAATGGATATTCAGGTTGTTCCCGGCGGTAGAAAAATTCTGGAGCTACCAGGCGGGCAAGTTGTCCGGCGGGCAGAAGCAGATGCTTGCCGTCGCGCGAGCGATTGTCGAGCCGCGCGAAATGCTGATCATTGACGAGCCGAGCAAGGGCTTGGCCCCCGCGATCGTCAGCAACATGATTGACGCGATCGAGCAACTAAAGGCGACTGGCGTGACCACTTTGCTCGTCGAGCAGAACGTCAATTTTGCGAAGCGGCTGGGCGACCATGTGGCCGTCATGGACGACGGTGTCATCGTTCACAACGGGAGCATGAGCGACTTCTCGGATGACATCCGCCTGCAGCAGAACCTCCTGGGTCTTGCGCTATGACAGAGACCGAGATCCAATCCCCGATGCCCGCGCGGAAAGTCACACCGATCTGGTCGATCGAATTCGACCTCAGGCCCATTCTGCTGCTGCCGGCGATTGCGCTCGTTGCGCTTCCGCTGGTCGGAACCCCCTCGACATGGCTGACCCTGACGGTCGCGGGTCTTGCCATGGGAATGATCATCTTCATCACAGCGTCGGGGCTTACGCTCGTATTCGGGCTGATGGACGTGCTCAATTTCGGGCATGGCCTTTTCATTGCATTCGGGGCCTATGTCGCAGTTGCAACGCTCGGACCGCTCGTCAACTGGACCGGCTCGCCCGAGCTCTGGCGCAATCTCGTCGCGCTCGGATGCGCAATGCTGGCCGCGATGATCGCCGCGGCCGCGCTCGGTGCCGCCTTCGAACGAATCATCGTTCGGCCTGTCTACGGCAAGCACCTCAAGCAGATCCTTATCACGATGGGCGGCGGCATCATCGGAGAGGAGTTGATCAAGGTCATCTGGGGGCCCAGCCAGATTCCGTTGCCGCTGCCCGAAGCCCTTCGCGGCGCGGTCTCGCTCGGCGATGCCTCCCTGTCGCGATATCGAATTCTCGCCGTCGTCATTGGCCTTGTCGTCTTCGCGGTGCTGGCCTGGACCCTGAACCGGACGAAGCTCGGTCTCCTGGTACGAGCCGGCGTGCAGGATCGCGAAATGGTCGAAGCGCTCGGCTATCGCATAGGCCGGTTGTTCGTCGGCGTGTTCGTGACCGGAAGTGCGCTGGCGGGGCTTGGCGGGGTGATGTGGGGGCTGTTCCAGCAAAACCTCGTTCCCCAGATGGGAGTTCAGGTCAATGTCCTGATCTTTATCGTCATCATCATCGGTGGGCTGGGCTCGACCACCGGGGCGCTGATCGGCGCGTTGTTGGTCGGGCTCGTCGTCAACTATGTCGGCTTCGTGTTTCCGGTGCTCACGCAATTCGCAAGCATCGGATTGCTGATCGCGGTCCTGCTGTGGCGTCCGCAGGGTCTCTATCCCGTGGTGAACAGGTGACGAGCATGCTGAGACGTCTGTTGTCGAATGATATGCCGGGCAGCCGAATTCTTGCGGTGCTGCTCGTCCTGCTTGTCGTCGGCCTTGCATTCGGACCTTTTCTCGTGCCTGGAGTGAAGGCGATCAATGTGGCAGCAAAAGTGCTGATCTTCATCGTGCTGGTTGCGAGCTTTGACCTCCTGCTCGGGTACACCGGAATCGTCAGCTTCGCGCATACGATGTTCTTCGGCATCGGCGCTTATGGGGTCGCTATTGCCTCGAGCGTGCTTGAGCCGGGATGGCAATCGGTAGCCGCTGGCATGGCCATGGCGCTTGCATTGTCATGTGTCCTGGCATTCGTGATCGGGCTTTTCTCGCTGCGGGTCCGGGCGATGTTTTTTGCGATGATAACCCTGGCCGTCGGCTCAGCCTTCGCTTCGCTCGCCTCCCAGCTCTCGGACCTGACGGGGGGCGAGGACGGTCTGACGTTTTCAGTGCCCCGGATCATCTCGCCCGGTTTCGAGTTCGCCAAACCATTGCTCGGCGTCGCCATGGATGGACGCTTGATCTGCTATTACCTGATCTTCGGCCTGACCCTCGTTCTGGTGCTGGCGATGTTGCGCATCGTCAACTCCCCGTTCGGGCGGGTCCTTCAGGCGATCAGGGATAACGAGTTCCGCGCAGAGGCGATCGGCTATCCCGTGGTTGTCTATCGCACGATGGCGGCCGTAATCGCGGCGTTGTTCGCCTGCCTGGCCGGCGGGATGCTCGCGCTCTGGCTCAAATACAACGGGCCAGATACCTCGCTGAGCATGGAAATCATGGTCGACGTCCTTCTCATCGTCGTGATCGGCGGGATGGGCACGATTTATGGTGCGGCGATCGGGGCCGCCATCTTCATCATTGCGCAAAACTACCTCCAGGATCTGCTCGCGCTCGGAAACAATGCAGCCTCATCGCTGCCGGCGTTCGCCGCGCTGCTGTCACCTGACCGCTGGTTGCTTTGGCTCGGCCTCCTGTTTGTCTTGTCCGTTTACTTCTTCCCGACCGGCATAGTTGGGACGCTTCGCGGCACGCCCGAACGGAAGCATTGAGTCCGGGAGCGCGTCACCGTTCGGATGCGCATCTTCATGAGCCAAGGAAAAGCAGAAATGGAAAACAAGCCCGATTATCTTGAACAGGCAAGGTTGGAGAATCGGGGATACGTTCTCCTCGGTGCGGGCGGCGGAGGCATAGGTCCGGCGGTCGCGCGTGCGCTTGCTGGAGCGGGCGCGGAGCTTCTTTGCGTGGACATTTCTGAGACTGAGGCGCGCGATACCGCGGCGATGGTCGGCGGCGAGGGCATCGTGGCCGACATTCGCAACCGCAAGGACATGGAAGCGGTGTTTGCAAAAGCCAAAAATCTGTTCGGACGTCGCCTCTCCGGCGTTGTCGACATCGTTGCGGTCGGCATGGTCGCACCTCTGGAAAATTGCGACGACGAAACGCTCGATTGGCAGTTCGGGATTGTATTTCGGCATGCTCTCTTGGCGTTGCAACAGGCAGCACCGATTTTGGCTGAGAACGGGGGCGGTACGATTACCCTGGTTGGCTCTCGCGCCGGACTGCGGCCGCTGCCGAACCAGGCGATCTACGGATCGATGAAAGCGGCCCTCCACCATCTTGTCCGCAGTGCCGCGATGGAGCTCGGACCGCGCAACATTCGGGTCAACGCGGTATCTCCCGGCTTCGTTTTCACGCCGCGTGTGAAAAAGGCACTCTCGCCCGACGATTGGAAACGGGTCGAGGCGACGAATCCGTTGCGGCGGATGGCGGATCCGGAGGACATCGCCAAATCGATCCTGTTCCTCTCATCCGATCTCGCCAGTTACGTGAACGGAAACATCCTGGTTCTAGACGGGGCAGGTGATAATAATGTGGGGACGCTCGGTCTGAAGTTGAACTTGCCGACCGCAATTCCAAGGGCGTCGTGAAGAGCAGCCTCGCTGAGGTACGACTGCAGAGAGGGCCTGTCTAACCGACGGTTGACGGTATCGCCTGGAGATCGGCAGAAAGCCCGGTAGGAGCACCGACTTAACTTGGAGTGCGACTAGCGCGTCGATTGATTCCGATACGTACTGAAGGCGCCAATCCTGAGAGCCTCCGAATTTTCTGTGAATTCAAGATCAAAAATATCCAGCGGGTATACCGTCGGCATTTGTCCGTCAGATTTAAGAATTTGTCCTTGCAAATCAACGACGAAACGTTGTCATCAATGATTGAGTGGGAGTGAGGCGGGCGTAGAAGAAGTTGGGTCGGGGATAGACAGGAGTACGACTTGTAGTGGCATTGGCCGATCGTCTCCGATAATTCGTGAAGGTCTGAGTCGTCTGGACGCGGAACGAACGGAATGAACTGGGCGAAGTTTGCGGTCTTATACGCGGGAGCCTTGTTCGGCGCCGTCGCGGCCGTCCCGGCGGCGGCCGGGCCAACGGAGCAGATCGCCGTCGTCGGGCTTTCCAAAGCGGTCGACATCCTCATCGACCCCTGGGGTGTGCCGCATGCCTTTGCGGACAACGTCGAGGATGCCTTCTTCGCGCAGGGCTTCATGACGGCGCGTGATCGGCTGTGGGAGATCGACCTGATGCACCGGCGCCGGCTGGGCCGCATGGCGGCGGTGCTGGGACCAGAGTTCGTGCCGTTCGACCAGGCCGCGCGACTGTTTCTTGACCGCCGCGATCCCGCCGAGCTCTGGGCGGCGCTCGGGCCGCGGGTTCGGAGCATTGCGCACAGCTATGTGGCGGGGATCAATGCCTACGTCGCGCTGACGGTCGCGCAGCCGGCGCTGCTGCCGATCCAGTTTCAGCTCACCGGGCTCAAGCCGACGCTGTGGGAGGCGGACGACCTGGTGCGCATCCAGCAGGCGGACGACAGTCCTTCAATCGAGCGGCAGGTCCGGCGCGCCCTGGCCGCCTGCACCGGAACGCTGGCGCTGGACGCGCTGCGGGCGCCGCTCGAGCCGGCCTGGACGATCGGCGTGCCGGCCGGGCTCGATCCGTGCGGCATCGGGAGCGACGATCTGGAGCCGCTGCTGCGACTGACTGCGCCGCTGCCTTGGCCACAGGCCGCGGCGCCGGTCTCGCCGGGCCGCTCCGGCGCGCTCGGGATCGCCCCCGACGGCGCCCAGAACGGCAGCAATGCCTGGGCGATCGCGCCCAATCACACCGCCACGGGCCGGCCGATCCTGGCCAATGACCCGCATCTTCCGATCGGCATCCCGTCGCCGAGGTACGTCATCCATCTGGCGGCGCCTGGCTTCGACCTGGCCGGGGGAAGCAGCCCGGGAACTCCGGGCGTGTCCAACGGCCACAACGATCGCATCGGCTTCGGGCGCACCAATTTCAACTTGGCCCGCGACGATCTGTTCGTCCTGGAGACCAAGCCCGACGACCCCGACAGCTATCGCCATGGCGAAAGCTGGGAGCCGGTCACCACGGTGACCGAGGCGATTGCGGTCAAGGGCGCAGCACCGGCGCTGGTCAAGCTGCGATACACCCGGCTCGGGCCGGTCGTCGCCGACCAGCCCCAGCGGCACCGCCTGCTGGTGGCGCGCCTGTCATGGATGGAGCGGCCGGGTGCCGTGCTGCTGAGCCAGCTACCCTATAACCTGGCCGGCGACTGGGCGTCGTTCAACGCGGCGCTGGCCCAGTACCCGTTCGGTACCAGCTTCATGTATGCCGAGGTCGACGGCCATATCGGCTGGCGGCCGGCAGGCTGGGTCCCGGTGCGCCCGCACCATGACGGGCTGCTGCCGGCGCCGGGTGACGGCCGCTACGACTGGGCCGGGCTAATCCCGCTCGACCAGCTGCCCAGCAGCCTCGACCCGCCCCGGGGCTGGCTGGCCAACGCCAATCAGATGAGCCTGCCACCGGACTATCCGGTCGCCGAGCGCAAGCTCGGCTTCGACTGGGTCCGCGCAGATCGCTATCGGCGGATCGCCGAGGTGCTGGAGCCGGCGCGGCAGGTCACGCTGGCGGACAGCGTCGCCCTGCAGCACGACACGATGTCGGTGCGCGCCCGCCAGCTGATGCCACTGCTCGCGGTGCTCCATCCCGACGGACCTGCGGCCCAGGCGGCGCAGGCCAGGCTGCTGGCATGGGATGCCCGCGTCGACGCGGGCAGCGCCGAAGCGGCTCTGTTCGAGGCTTGGTGGCTGAAACTGCTGCCCGCCGTAACCCGGCTGCTGAGCCCAGACAAGCCGGGGCCGCCGTGGGTCGACGCCCGCGTCCTGATCCCCGCGCTGCTGGCGCCGGAGGACCGGTTCGGCGCCGATCCCGCTGGTGCGCGCGACCGGCTGCTGGCCGATGCCTTGGACCAGGCCGTCCAGACGCTCACCCGCCTGCTGGGCAGCGATCAGTCCAAATGGAGCTGGGGTGCCGTTCACACGGTCGATCTGGACCCGGCGCTGGGGGAGCTGATGGATCCGGCGACGCGCTCCGGCGCCGGTATCCGCGGTGGCCACTCGGGCGGCGACAGCGACACGGTGATGGCACGCTGGATCGACGACCGCGGCCGCGTAACCGGCGGCGCCGCCTACACCATGGTGCTCGACGTCGGCGCCTGGGACAACTCGCTGGTGCTGAACTTCCCGGGACAGTCCGCCGATCCGCGCAGCCCGCACTATCGCGATCTCTACGAGCGCTGGCTGGCCGGCACGCCGTTCCCGCTGCTGATCAGCCGGGACCGGATCGAGGCGGTGGCCGAAAGCCGGATCCTGCTATCGCCGGTGCCCTGAACGGCGTTATCTTTGTGGCCTCAAATATTCGGTCGCGCGCTGCTCGAAGAAGTTAAGCGCGCGCGACCGGTTATCGGCGTCGATCACACGGTCGTCGATCGATTACTGCTCCTTCTTGAACAAATCCTGGAAGATCAGCTGGCCCCAAATGCGGCCGCGTGCGTGCACCAGCGTGCCACCCTCGTTGAGCTTTCCCAGCTTGACGGGTGCGAACCCGAGTTGTTTTGCCAAGGCCGCCACGAGTGTGCACGCCGTTGAAGCTGGCCTTAGGCGGCGGCCTTCGGCACGAACACTCTCTTCGGCTGGAGTTCGGCGGAGAGCTGCTTTCTCACGGCCTCCAGCTTTTCGGGCGAGATCTCGGCTGGCGACTTTGCCCCGATCAGGGTCATCGTCACCTTCATGTCGGCGGCGAACAGATCGAGGAGGTGCGAGACGGCGCGCTCGCCGCCGGTGGCGAGCGCATAGATATAGGCGCGGCCCAGCAGGACGCCTTTGGCGCCGAGCGCGAGCATGCGGACGACGTCGAGTCCGGACCGGATTCCCGAGTCGACGAGAACCGTGAGTTGGTCCCCGACGGCATCGACCACGTCGGGAAGCGCATGGGCAGTCGGGATGGCGCCGTCGAGCTGCCGGCCGCCGTGGTTGGAGACGACGATCCCGTCGGCGCCGAGGCGCCTCGCGTCGCGCGCGTCGTCGGGATCGAGCAGGCCCTTGATGATCAGCTTGCCTTTCCAGCTCTCGCGGATCCATTCGAGGTCGCTCCAGCCAATCGATGGATCGAAGTTGGAGCCGATGAAACCCATATAGTCGTTCATGCTCATGTTGCGGCCTGTATAGGTGTCGATGTTGCCGAACGAGAGCGGCCGGCCGAGCAGGCCGACATTGAACGCCCAGCGCGGGTGAGTGATGGCCTGCAGATACTGGCGGAGCGTCGCCGCCGGCCCCGACATGCCGGAATGACGGTCGCGATAGCGCGAACCTGGCACGGGCATGTCCACCGTGAACACAAGCGTCTTCATCCCGGCTGCCCAGGACCGCTCCAGCGCGTTGCGCATATAGCCGCGATCTTTCAGCACGTAGAGCTGGGACCAAAGCTGTCCCTTGGCGCCCCGGGCCACCTCTTCGATCGGACAGACCGAGACGGTGGAGAGAGTGTAGGGGATCCCGGTCGCCGCGGCGGCGCGCGCCGCCTGAACCTCGCCGCGCCGGGCATACATGCCGGTGGCGCCCACAGGGCCGAGCGCGACCGGCATCGCCCAGCGCCTGCCCATGATTTCCGTTTCAAGCCTGGGCACGCCGACCCCCTGAAGCACACGCTGGCGCAGCGCGATCGCCTGCAGCGCCAGGGCATTGTCCTTCATCGTGTTCTCGGTGACGGCGCCGCCTTCGATATAGTCGAACAGGAAGCGCGGAAGCCTGCGGCTTGCGGCTTCGCGATAATCGATCGGAGCAGAGATGATCATGCCGTGTCTCCATGGTTTGCCGGAAGCCAAGCTGCGGCGGAGTTGACGGCAACACATGTAGACGCTGAATCGCTATGAACAAAACGAAAACAATTCATTGCACCTAGTCGAAAACGGAATAGTACTCAGCTCTTTTCCTGTCCCGCTATCTCCAGCCAGGCGCGCGCGGCGTGGGACAAATAGGCACCTTTTCGCCAGAGCATGCCGAGCCGCCATTCCGTTTCAGGTTCGGTGAGCAAGGGCGCGCGCACACGGGCGGTTTCCACCCCTTCCGCAAGCATCCGCGGCACGAATGCCACGCCGACACCTGATGCAGCGAGCTCAATCAGGAAGTCGACCTGGCTGCTTCGCGCCGCGACGAGTGGGTCGAAGCCATGCCGGCGACACGCGCTCAAGATGAGCCGGTTGATCGCGAACCCTTCGGCGAACAGAAGGAAGGGATCGCCCTTGAGCGCAGCGACGTCGGTTGAGCTTGCCCGCGCAAGCGGATGATCCGCGGCAAGCACGGCAACCAGCGGCTCCCGCCTGACATCCTGCCATTCGAGATCCTCCGTCTCCGTGAACAGGCTCACGGCCAGCTCCAAATCGCCCGACCGGACCAACTCCATCAGCTCGTCGCCCCCATGCTCGGTCAGGCGGATATCAATGCCGGGATAACGGCTCCGGTACCGTGCGAGCAGGGGTGCAAAGATGCTGCTGCTGCCGACGGGCGGCAGCCCCAGCCGCAAGGTGCCGCGCTTCAGCCCGCGCAGCTCGTCGAGCTCCGCCAGGAGATCGCTGCGATCGGCGAGCAGCCGCACGGCCCGCGGATACACGATCTCGCCGATATCGGTGAGCCGAGTCCGGTGACCCATGCGTTCGAGCAGGGGCGCGCCGATCTCCTCCTCCAGCTGCTTCACGGCCTTGCTCACGGTCGACTGGGTCGCGAACACCGTCCTGGCCGCGTGAGAGAAGCCGCCCTGGCGAACGACCTCGACAAAGGCGCGCAATGTTCGGAAGTCCATGGTTTATTCTCTTTTGGAATAGACTGAAGTCGAAATGTTCGCTTTTTCGATGATGTGAGGCAAGCTATTTCAGCCCGGACAACATCCCGGGACATCCCATGCAGCTCAGCGGAACCATGGCTCGAGGACCACGCCGGCCGGCGCGCACCGGGCGCGTGGTGCGCTGGTTGCAGACGCGCGCATTTGCCTTCACGCCGGAGCAGTTCAGTGTTGGCGAAGGCCTGCGCGGCGCCTCGGCCGTCACCTTGGCGATCAGCGCTGCGGTGTGCTTCCGAGTCCCGGAGCTTGCCTGGGCCGCATTTGCGGCGTTCTGGACTTGCCTGGCAGATCCCGGCGGCGCACCCCGGGTGCGACTGCGGGTCATGGCCGGCTTCGCATTCTGTGGTGCCGCCGTGGCCGGCGCAGTCTCGGGCGCCGTCTCAAGCCTGTCGGCGATGGGCACCTCGCCCACCGCCATCCTGCTGTTTGTCGTCGTCGGAGCCTGCACATTCATTGGCCTGCGAGCTGGAAGGCCCGCCGCGGGCACGCTTGCAGCTGTCGTCGCGGTGGTCGCGGCCGAACAACCGATCGATCTGATCGTCGCGCCCGTGAGATCGCTCGTATTTCTCGGCGGCGGCGCGATGGCGATCCTGGTGTCGCTCGCCGTCTGGCCGGCTGCGGCACGCAGACCGGCGCGTCGCGCGGTCG
>Ga0209062_1002520_pt1 | contig 24271 bp, 20 predicted proteins | sample Coa_R2_2_FD_187158 | JGI IMG/M metagenome (GOLD analysis project Ga0209062, IMG submission 187158) | Surface soil microbial communities from Centralia Pennsylvania, which are recovering from an underground coalmine fire - Coalmine... | ecosystem: Environmental > Terrestrial > Soil > Unclassified... | reverse complement strand
CTCGAACCAAGCCAGCAGCGTCGTCGCCCAGTCCCGGCCGCTTGAGGCGACGCTGCCGACCGCGCCCACCGCCGCGCCCCCGGCCATGCCCGCAGCCGTGGCAGCCGCCCCGCTTCCGCCACCGCCACCGCCGCCGGTGACGCCAGCCAGCACCCCGGGGTGCTTCGACTTCTCCGGTGCGCGTCACCACCACCATTCGTTCCACCACCCGTGACCGGGACCTGTGGGTGGCGCGCGACCTCCGGATCTTCGGTCGTCAGCGGTTCTGAGAACGCAGGCAGCTATCGATGGAGCTTCTGCAGCGGATCGCCGAGGTTCGTGAAGGTCTAAATCGACTTGCTCTACCGCCGCCACCAGCCGCGCTTGGGCTTCTCCGGCGGCGCGTCGGCCGAGATCGTCGGTACGACCACCGATGGCGGCGGCGGTTCGGCGCGGACTTCGGCCGGCTCAGGCGCCGGCTGCGGGGCCTGCGCGACCACCGGCTCGGGCGAGGGCGCGATCGCCGGCGCAATCGACGGTGGCGGGGGCGGTGCGGAGTCCGCGGTCATTGCCGGCGCAAAGGGCTGGTGCTCGACCGGCATGTGGCCGCCCGGCATCTGCTCGACAGGCTGGCCGTCCAACGGCGCGGCGGGCTGGCCGTCGATCGATGCAGCCGCCGGCTGCTCCTCGCCGTTCCAGCCGTTGCTGCGCTCGGAACGCTCGCCCTCGCCATCCTCGCGCCCACGGCGGCGGCGTCCGCCGCGGCGGCCACGGCGGCGACGGCGATCGCCCTGGTCGCCCTCCTGCCCAGCCTGACCCTCGCGGGCCTCGGCGGGCGCGCCTTCGCCTTCTTCCTCACTTGCGAACGACTCGCCTTCGGGCTCCATCGCTCCTTCGGCGGCCGACGGCTCGTCGTGTCCGTTCGCGGCGGCGGCGTAGGGACGGTCCTCGCCCCCTGATCCTTCGTCAGAGGGGCGGTCCTCGCCGTCGCGCCGTCCACGCCGGCGGCGACGCCGGCGGCGGCGGCCGCCGCGATCTCCTTCCTCTTCGCCGGCGGCGCGCTCGCGCTCGCCTTCGGCGCGATCCTCGCCGTCGGCTTCGGCGGACCCGGCCGGCTCGCCTTCACCCTCGACCTGGTCATAGGTCGCACGTGCGAGTTCCTGGGCCGGCCGCTCGTCGCGGCGCTGGCGCACGCGCTCGATCTCGCAATCGGCAGCGTGCAGCTCGTCGTCGGCCTCGATGGTGACGTGGAAGGCGTAGCGCTGCTCGATCTCGGAGAGCGCGTGGCGCTTCTGGTTGAGCAGGTAGAGCGCCACGTTGGGCGGAACGCTGACCACGATCTCGCTGGACCGGCGGCGCACGCCTTCCTCCTCGATCGCGCGCAGCGCATGCAGCGCGGCCGATTCGATCGAGCGCACGCGGCCGGTGCCGGCGCAGTGCGGGCAGATCTCGGTCGAATGCTCGAGCAGGCTGGGACGCAGGCGCTGGCGCGACAGCTCCATCAGGCCGAAGGCGGAGATGCGGCCGATCTGGATGCGCGCGCGGTCGTTGCGCATCGCGTCCTTCACCTTGTGCTCGACCTGCCGCTGGTGGCGATGCTCCTCCATGTCGATGAAGTCGATCACGATCAGGCCGGCCAAATCGCGCAGGCGCACTTGCCTCGCGACTTCCTCGGCCGCCTCGAGGTTGGTGCGCAGCGCCGTCTCCTCGATGTTGCGCTCCTTGGTGGAGCGGCCCGAGTTGACGTCGATGGCGACCAGCGCCTCGGTCGGGTTGATGACGATGTAGCCGCCGCTGCGAAGCTGGACGACCGGCGAATGCATGGCGTCGAACTGGCTTTCCACCTGGTAGCGGTGGAACAGGGGGATCGGCTCCTTGTAGAGCTGCACCTTGTCGGCCTGGTGCGGGATCAGCTGGCGCATGAACTCCGACGCCGCCTGGTAGCCCGCCTCGCCCTCGACCAGCACCTGCGCGATGTCGGTGTCGAACACGTCGCGCAGGGAGCGCTTCACGAGGTCGCCTTCCTCGTAGATCAGCGCCGGCGCGGTCGAGCGCATGGTGAGCTCGCGGATCGAGTCCCACAGCCGGATCAGGTATTCGTAGTCGCGCTTGATGTCGATGTTGGAACGCTCGAGGCCGGCCGTGCGCAGGATCACGCCCATGCCCTGCGGCACCTCGAGCTCGGCCAGGATCTCCTTCATCCGCTTGCGGTCGTTGGGATTGGAGATCTTGCGCGAGATGCCGCCGCCACGGCCGGCATTGGGCATCAGCACGCAGTAACGCCCGGCCAGCGACAGGTAGGTGGTGAGCGCCGCGCCCTTGTTGCCGCGCTCTTCTTTGACGACCTGCACCAGCAGGATCTGCCGGCGCTTGATGACCTCCTGGATCTTGTACTGGCGGGTCGGCTGGCGCCGGCGTCGCTCGCGCTTCTCCTGCTCTTCGCCCGCCTCGTCGCCGCCCAGTGTCTCGGGCTCGACCTGGGGAGCTTCGACGGTCTCGACGCTCGGCTCGGCCGCCACCTCGGCAACCGCAGCCTCGGCCGTCGGCTCGGCCACCGTCGGCTCGGCGGGCCCGGCCAGGCTCTCGACCGGCACGTCCGCCGCCATCGTCGGGACCGGCGCTTCCGCGGAGTCCGCCGCCACCGGCTCCGCCGCAACAACGGACTCCGTCTCGCCGACCGGATCGACCACCGGCGCCGTCGCTTCCGCCGGCGCGGCTTCGGCGACCTCGGTCACCGGGGCAGGGGCCTCGGCCTCCGCTGCTGCGACTTCCGCAGCGGCGGGCTCCGGGCCGGCATCGCTCGGCAACTGGTCGGGCTGCTCGGCTTCGGACTCCGGCTCGTCCCGATCGTCCCGCCGCTCGTAGCGATCGTCCGACCGGTCGTCGGCCTCCTCGGCCTGGGCGCGTTGCTCGGCCAGCAGCCGCTCGCGATCGGCGACCGGGATCTGGAAGTAGTCGGGATGGATCTCGGAGAAAGCCAGGAAGCCGTGGCGGTTGCCGCCATATTCCACGAAAGCCGCCTGCAGCGACGGCTCGATGCGGATGACCTTGGCGAGATAGATGTTGCCCTTCAGGGGCTTGCGGGACGCGGTCTCGAAATCGAATTCAGTCAGCTTCGTTCCATCGACAACGACCACCCGAGTCTCTTCGGGGTGGCTGGCATCGATCAGCATGCGGCGGGCCATCGGCGCGCTCCTCGAGACGTTGGGCACCCGGTCCGGCGCGAGCAACCGGCGGGCCTTGCCGCCTCTCTGGCGCGAGGGGGACGGTGCGTTTCGACCCGCCGAACGGCCAACCCGGACAAACTGGGAGGGCCAAGACGGGGAAGCATCGCGCCGTCGGACCGGGGGTCCGGTCCTTCCGACCTCGAGGTTCCTGATGAGCCGCCCGGCGAAGCGCGGACCCCGAAAGGGCGCTGCCTGCTGCGGGCGACTGCTCGCACGCGCAACATACGGTGTTCGCCCGGACCGGACAAACCAAAAGATTGAAATTGAAGAAATTGCCGTAAGTCGTTGAAAATGCTATAAAGAAGAAAATGAATCGTCGCTCCCTCCTCAGTGCGCCCCTGATCTTGGCAGCGCCAAGTGTATGGGCAGCACCCGTCCGCAAGCCGATCCCCAAGCCCAAGCTGATCGCGCTCGACCCCGGCCATGGCGGCCACGACCCGGGTGCTTTGGGCACGCGCGGGACGCGGGAAAAAGGTGTGGTCTTCACGGTCGCCCGCGATCTTGCGCGTGAATTGCAGGCCGGCGGCCGCTATCGGGTGATGCTCACCCGCACCTCCGACACTTATGTCCCCCTGCGCGAGCGGGTGGCGCGGGCAACCGAGGCCAAGGCCGACCTGTTCCTGTCGATCCACGCCGATTCGCACCCCGACCACGATGTCCGCGGTGCGTCGGTCTATACACTGTCAGAAGAGGCGACCGACCGCGAGGCGGCGGCCCTGGCGCAACGCGAGAACCAGAGCGACCCGAGCGTCGCGCCCTCGAGCACGGTGGCGCGAGCGCTGATCGCGATGTCGCAACGCGGCACGGTCAACGACTCCTGCAAGTTCGCCAACACCATCGTCAGCACCTTCGGCCGCTCCGGCATCCGGCTGCTGCCGCGCACCCATCGCGAGGCGGGCTTTGCGGTCCTGACGTCGCCCGACATTCCGGCGGCCCTGGTCGAGCTCGGCTACCTCAGCAATCCGAGCGACGAGAAGCTGCTCACCGTGCGCCAGCACCAGATCGCGCTGGCGCGCGCCCTGCGCGCCTCGATGGATGCCTACTACGCGCCGCGGGCGGTGCCGCGCGCATAGTGCGCGACGACCATCCGCGCCACCGCGGCAGTCACCTTCTTTCCGGTCGGGATGTGCAGGAACTCGTTGGGGCCGTGCGCATTCGAGTGCGGGCCCAGCACGCCGGTGATCACGAACTGCGTGTTCGGGAACTTCTCGCCCAGCATGCCCATGAAGGGGATCGAGCCGCCTTCGCCCATGTAGGCGGCCGGCGCGCCGAAAGCCTCCTCGGACGCCTGCTTCACGGCCGTCTCCAGCCACGGCGCGAGCTGCGGCGCATGCCAGCCCGACTGGCCGTCCTTGCCGTCGAACTGGACGATCGCGCCGTTGGGCGGATCGGATTCCAGCGCCTTCTTCAGCGACGCCACCGCCTGCTTCGCTTCGAGCGTCGGCGGCAGGCGCAGGCTGAGCTTGGCGGTCGAGTAGGGCAGCAGAACGTTGCCGGCGTTCTCCGGCGCCGGATAGCCGTCCATCCCGATCACCGCGAGCTGGGGCCGCCAGGTACGGTTCAGCACCAACTCCGCCTTCTCGTCGGCCATGGGGCGGGTCGACCCCGCGAACGGGTAGCGGTCGATCACCGTGTCGCCCAGCACGGCGGCGGCCGCCTTGGCCTGCTCGATGCGCTGCGGCGGGATCTGCACATAGAGGTCCTGCAGCTTGATCGCGCCGCTGGTTTCGTCCTCCACGCGCGAGATCAGCTGGCGCAGCAGGCGGAAGGACGATGGCACGACGCCGGACGCATCCCCGGAATGGACGCCCTCGGTCAGCACCCGCACGGTGAGCGTTCCGGCGGCGATGCCGCGCAGCGAGGTGGTGAGCCACAGCCGGTCCCAGTCGCCGCAGCCTGAATCGAGGCAGACCACCAGCGACGGCTCGCCTATCTTTTCCTTAAGGTGATCGACGTAGTAGGGCAGGTCGTAGCTGCCCGACTCTTCGCACGCCTCGATGAGGATGACGCAGCGCGCGCGCTGGACCTTCTGCTCCTTGAGCGCCAGCAGCGCGCACAGCGAGGCGTAGATCGCGTAGCCGTCATCGGCGCCGCCGCGGCCGTAGAGCTTGTCGTCCTTGCGCAGCGGAATCCACGGGCCGTAGCCGTCGAACCAGCCCTTCATCTCCGGCTGCTTGTCGAGATGGCCGTACAGCAGGACGGTGTCTTTGCTGTCTCCCGGGATGTCCATGAAGATGACGGGCGTGCGGCCTTGGAGGCGCACGACCTCGAGCGTGGCGCCGGGGAAGGCGGTGAGCTTGTCGCGCGCCCAGGCTTCCATCAGCTTGACCGCATCCTCCATGTAGCCGTGCTCGGCCCACTGGGGGTCGAAGGCCGGCGACTTGTTCGGGATGCGGATGTACTCGGTGATCGAGGGGAGGATCGACTCCTCCCAGAAGGTGTCGACGAAGGATTTGAGGCGGGTGGGATCCATGGCGGCATCTTAGAGCATGAGACCCCCATCCGGCGCTACGCGCCACCTTCCCCCGCAGACGGGGGAAGGCATGAGCAGGTCATTCCTTCCCCCGTCTGCGGGGGAAGGTGGCCCGAAGGGCCGGAAGGGGGCTCGGACCGGTGATTTGACCGGCAGCCGCCTGGCACGTATGTTTCTAACAATTGTTAGATAAAAGGAGGGCGCCGTGGATACTCATGTGTCGCATCAGTCGACTACGCCATGGTCCGATCTCGTCATCCAGGATCGCGAGCGGCACCTGTTCCGCGTCTCGCGCCGTGCCTTCGTCGATGAGGCGATCCTCGAGGCCGAGCGGCGCGCCATCTTCGATCGCTGCTGGATCTATCTCGGGCACAGCTCGGAGATCCCGAACAATTGCGACTTCGTCACCCGTGCGGTCGCCGGCCGCGAGCTGATCTTCAACCGCGACCACAAGGGCATCGTGCACGCCTTCCTCAACACCTGCCCGCACCGCGGCGCGATGGTGGTGCGCGAGAAGAAGGGGAACTCGCGGGCCTTCCGCTGCTTCTATCACGGCTGGACGTTCGACGGGACCGGCCGCTTCGCGTCGCGCTTCGGCGAAGGCAACTACGGCAAGGAGCACTATTCCGGCTGCGCCGATCTCGGCCAGGTGCCGCGCCTCGAGGACTACCGCGACTTCTGGTTCGTCAACTTCGACGGGAACGCCGTGCCGCTCGCCGACTATCTCGCCGGCGCCAAGGAGTATATCGACCTGGTGGCGGATCACTCCGAGGCCGGCATGGAGATCGTCGGCTCGGGCCAGCAATACGTCATCAATGCCAACTGGAAGCTGCTGGCCGAGAACAGCATCGACGCCTTCCACGGCTTTCCGGTGCACAGCACCTACTTCGACTACCTGAAGGCGGTCGGCAGCCTGCGTGCTGACCAGGGTAACTCGAACTTCACGGCGAGCGGCATGCACGATCTCGGCAACGGCCACGCCGTGATCGAATACGCCTCGCCGTGGGGACGGCCGGTGGCGCGCTGGGTGCCGTCGATGGGCGAGGACAAGCGGGCGCATCTCGAGGAGTTGCGCCGCAACCTGATCAAGCGCTTCGGCGAGGAGCGCGCCACGCGTATCGCCGAGTTCAGCCGCAACATGCTGATTTTCCCCAACCTCGTGATCAACGACATCATGGCGATTACGGTCCGCACCTTCATGCCGGACAGGCCCGACAAGATGACGGTGAATGCCTGGGCCCTGGGGACGCGCGACGAGGACCGCGACCTGCGCAAGCTGCGGCTGTTCAACTTCCTGGAGTTCCTGGGGCCGGGCGGCTTCGCCACGCCGGACGACCAGGAGGCTCTGGAGAACTGCCAGCGCGGCTACCGGAACGCGCGCGAAGTCGGCTGGAACGACATCTCCAAGGGCCTGCCGCGCCAAGGGCCGCCGATGAACGACGACGAGGAGCAGATGCGCTGCTTCTGGCGCCAGTGGCAGGCCCGCATGGGAGCTGTGTCGTGAACGGCGACGTGGGCTTGTCGCCGGCGACGGGCGACACCTCGGCGCTGCGCGGCCGCATCGAGGACTTCCTGTATCTCGAGGCCGATCTGCTCGACGACTGGAAGATCCAGGAGTGGTTCACGCTGTTCGCCGAAGGCGCGATCTACGAGATCCCGCCGACCGGCGAAAGCGATGAGAGCGATCCGGCATCCTCCTTGTTCTACATCGCCGACGACTACGCGCGTCTGCGCGAGCGCGTCGTGCGGCTGACCAAGAAGGAGGCGCATTCGGAGTTCCCGCGTTCGCGGCAGCGCCACATGGTCAGCAACGTACGCATCACGGGATTGAAGGACGGCATCGCGGACGTGACCTGCAACTTCGTCACGTATCGCGCAAAACGCGGTGTGGTGGACACCTACTACGGCAAGCATGTCTACCGCATCGACTGCAGCGTCGAGCCGTTCAGGATCAGGTCCAAGCGCTCGATCCTCGGCATGGACATGCTTTATCCCGGAAAGCTGACTATCATCGTTTGATGTTGCAGACGGTCGAACCGGCGGATGCCAAACTCACCAAGGCCGAAAGAACCCGCGCGCGCCTGATCGAGGTCGCCAAACGCCTCTACCAGGAGCACGGGTCCGAGCACGTCACCGTCCGGCGCATCGCGGCCGCCGCCAAGATCGAAGCCGGCAGCATCTACTACCACTTCAGCTCGCGCGACGAGATCATGCGGGCGGTGCTCGAGAGCGGCGTCGGCGGTGCGCGCGACGAAGTCATGCAGGCGATCGCCGAGGCCGGTGAGCACAGTCCGCCGCTGGTGCGCCTGCGCGCCGCGCTCGTCGCGCACCTGAAGTATACGCTGCGCGAGCACTTCTCCTCGCGGCTCAAATCCATCCGCCGCCTGCCCAAGCGCTTGCGCGAACGGCACATGCAGCAGGAGCGCGACTACGCCGCGATCTTCGCCAAGCTCCTGCGCGAAGCCGACAGGCAGGGACTGCTCCGGCCCGGCTTCGATCTCTCGGTCGTGCGCATGCTGATGCTCGGCTCTCTCACCTGGGCCGCCGAATGGTACGACCCCAAGGGCCCCATGACCCCCGAGGATCTGGCCGACGAGCTGATGAAGATGGTGACCACGGGCATCGCGAAATAGTCACGCCTTCCCCCGTCTGCGGGGGAAGGTGGCCCGAAGGGCCGGAAGGGGGTCATCGCGTCGCCGACGGAGTCCGACCCCCATCCGGCGCTACGCGCCACCTTCCCCCGCAGACGGGGGAAGGCATGAATTAGAGGGTGGTGCGGCAATTCAGGCCTTCCCCCTTTTTGAGGGAAGGTGGCGCGCAGCGCCGGATGGGGGTCTTAGTCGTATCGCCCGTCCATGTCCTTCCGGTGCAATGCGGCGAAGATCGTCTCGAGCACGGCCTCGGTCTCGGCCGTCACATGGCCGTTCCAGAAGCGCAATACACGAAAGCCATACGATCGCATGAAGGCGTCACGTCGGGCGTCATAGGTGGCCTGCTCGGCGTGCTGGCTTCCGTCCAACTCGACGATCAGTTTCGCCTCCAGGCAGATGAAGTCGCAGACAAAAGGGCCGAACGGCCGCTGGCGGCGGAAGCGGAAGCCGTCGACCTTGCGGCGACGCAGATGCTTCCAGAGCAGACGTTCGGCGTCGGTTGGATTCCAGCGCAGGGTTCGGGCGAAGTCGATTGAGTCGCTCATGCCTGAAATGAGCAGGGAAAATCGGAGAAAGTATGGCCAAGTATACAACTTTGGGTAGATCGCCCTTACTTCATGTCTTCCCCCGTCTGCGGGCGAAGGTGGCGCGTAGCGCCGGATGGAGGCAGGCCCCATTGGCGATGCGATGACCCCCTTCCGGCCCTTCGGGCCACCTTCCCCCGCAGACGGGGGAAGGCGGGAGTTAGAGCGTCGCGCCGGCTTTCGGGTCCCAGGCCCAGTAGCGGGCGATGGCGCCGGCGTCGACGCGGAGGTCGGTGCCGGTGATCAGGGCGGCGTCGTCCGAGGCGAGGAAGGCGATGGCGCGGCCGTAGTCGCTCGGCACCGGCAGCTTCTTCATCGGGATGCCCTCGCGGAACGGCTGCATGATGCGGTCGAGGCTTGCGGGCTTGCGGACGGTGCGGCCCCACCGCGCGGCGCGCTCGAACGATTCGGCCGGGTCGGTGGCGGTCGGCGTCAGACTGTTGACACGGATGCCATGCCCGACCAGCTCCATCGCTGCGGAGCGCGTGAAGTTCAGCAATCCACACTTGGCCGTGGAGTAGGCGATGTTGCCCGGCTCGCCCTGATGGCCAGCCGTCGAGATGATGTTGATCACCACGCCGCCGCTCTTGCGCGCGATCATCGCCTGGCAGGCGTACTTGGTGAACAGGAAGGCGCCGCCCAGGATCACGCCGGTCTGCCTGGTCCATTCGTCGAACGGCATGGCGAGGACGCCCTTCTTGTTGAAGAAGGCGGCGTTGTTCACGAGGATGTCGACCTTGCCGAATTCCTCGAGCGCCGCGTCGACCGCGGCTTTCACCTGGCCCTCGTCGGTGACGTCACAGGTGACGGCGAGCGCGCGTCGGCCGCTCGCCTTGAGATAGTTGGCGCAGTCGTTGGCGTTCGCGGGGTTGGCGTCGACGGCAACGATGGTCGCGCCGGCGTCCGCCAGCCCCTCGGCAATGCCGCCGCCAATATTGGGGCTGGTGCCCGTGACGATGGCGACGCGGTCCTTGAGCTTCATGGTCGTGTCCTTCAGTGGGGCGGCGCGATCAGGAACGCCTTGGAGGAATTGAATATCCAGGTGTCGACGAAGCCGGTCTCCTGCGGCGTGCGCTTCAGCTCGCTCATCGCGCCCGCGAGGCACATCCAGTTCAGCAGCTCCTGCTGGCCGGCCTGCTCGACGGCAGCGCCGCTGGTGCTGCGCCAGGTCTGCCAGTCGCACGCGCGCAGGGCGTCGTACATCCGCCGGTCGGCCGGCGTGTCGGGCCACAGGAAGTGGTTCTTGGCGGTGAGGAAGGCGTGGCTCCAGCCCGACGAGGCGAGCAGCGCCACCCGCCAGGGCGATTGCGCCAGCACACGGGCCGTCGCGGCGCCGAGATCGAACAGGCGTTTCGGTGTCGGCGCCGGCGGATCGAGCTCGTCGTCGCCGACCTCGCGATCGAACACCGGCAGGCCACCCCGCTGCGCGAGCACCCGGCGGCCGTAGCAATTGATGGCGAAGGGCACGATCGGATAGTCGAAGCCTTTGCGCGCGTAGTCGAGATACATCACCGCATTGGTGAAGGCGTGACCGAGCGGATGATGCAACGGCTTGTAGGCATAGGCTGGATCGAAGCCATCCTCGATCAGGCGTGACGCGAGCATCTTGGCGGCCTTCGGATGACCCGGCAGGTCCCAGCTTCTGTCGGCCTCGTTCCAGACGTTGCCGGGCGGGGTCGCGAACCTGAAGCGGTCGTAGGCGGCAATGCAGTAGGGCGGGACGACGTCCTCCTTGAAGTTCTCGTACTGGTCGTCGCCCCACATCAGCACGAAGTCGGGCTTGAAGGCGTCGAGCGCGGCGCGTGTTTTGGCGAGCCAGCCGACGAGCGCGGCGCGGTGGCGCGCAGCCGCCGACGCGCCTTCGTCGTCGCCCCATTCGGCGCGCATCTCGGCGGGCCAGCCGGCGGGCGTGCGCAGTGCCTCGGGCAGCTTCGGGTTCTGCAGCATCCGCTTCAGGATCCACGCCATGCGAGAATCGGCACCGTGCAACGGCGGATAGTGGGATATCCCGAGGACCAGAATGTCGGCCATGGCGTTTCCTAACATTTGTAAGAATTTGTAGTTTACAAGCCGGACGGACTGTTTTTAACTCCCGTCTTACCGGTCCGTCGAGAGGCCGGGGGACGAGGAGGAAACGATGCGCATCACGATGATGGCGCTGCTCGCGGCCGGGCTTGTTGTGGGCGCAAACGTCCAGGCGCAGCAGAAGACTCCGGGAGTCACCGACAAGGAAATCCTGATCGGCCACAGCGCGCCGTTCAGCGGGCCGGCATCGGCGTTCGGCATCTACAGCCGGGTCGAGCAGGCCTATTTCACCTCGCTCAACGACAAGGGCGGCATCAACGGCCGCAAGATCAAGTTCATCGCGCTCGACAACGGCTACAATCCGCCCAAGGCGCTCGAGGCGACCCGCAAGCTGGTCGAGGAGGACGGCGTGCTCGCCGAGGTGGGTACCGTCGGCACGCCGACGAACTCCGCGATCCAGCGCTACCTCAACACCAAGAAGGTGCCGCAGCTGCTGATCTCGGCCGGCGGCAGCAAGTTCAACGACCCCAGGCAGTATCCCTGGACCGTGCCGTTCTATCCGTCGTTCGAGACGGAGGCGATGGGCTATGCGAAGTACGCGCTGAAGGCCCAGGCGCAGCCCAAGATCGCCGTGCTCTACGAGAACGACGATTACGGCAAGGACTTCCTGAAAGGCCTCAAGAAGGCGCTCGGCGAGGCCAACGCCAAGGCGATCGTCGCCGAGGCGAGCTATGAGCTGACCGATCCGACGGTCGATTCGCAGATCATCAATCTCGCGGCGTCGGGCGCCAACCTCTTCATGGATTTCAGCACGCCCAAGTTCGCGGCCCAGGCGATCCGCAAGGCGAGCGACCTCAACTGGAAGCCGATGCACTTCATTGCCAGCCCGGGCAGCTCCGTCCAGGCCGTGCTCAAGGTCGCGGGCTTCGACAAGAGCACGGGCGTGATGACGGCGCTGTACTTCAAGGAGCCGGGCAATCCCGCGTGGGACAAGGACAGTGCGATGGAGGACTACAGGGCCTTCATGACGAAGTACGCGCCCAACGAGTCGGCCTTCGATTCGATCGGCGTGTCGGGCTACCACAATGCGCAGATGGTGGCGTACGTGCTGCAGCAGGCCGGCAACACGCTGACCCGCGACAACCTCATCAAGCAGGCAACCACGCTGAAGGACGTCTCGTTGCCGATGCTGCTGCCGGGGATGACGCTCAGCAACACGCCCGAGGACTACCGCGCCTATCATTCGTTCCAGCTCTCGCGCTTCGACGGCAAGGGCTGGGCGAAGATCGAGACCGTGCAGGCGGATTGATGTCGCTGGCCGGGTCAGAGAGCGAGCGTCCCTATCGGAGGCGCGTCGTCGCCAAGAAGCGACGCAGCCAGGCGGAACGTACGCGGGACACGCAAAAGCGCATCCTCGATGCAGCCGTCGAGGTGCTGCGCAAGAAGGGTTATGCTCACTTCCGCACGGCCGATGTCGCGAAGGCGGCGGGCGTGTCGCGCGGCGCGCAGCTCCATCATTTCGCAACCAAGGAGAAGCTGGTCTACGCCACGATGGAACACGTCTTCCACAACGTGCTCGAGACCAGCCGCGCGCGGGTGAGGTCGCTGGAGGCGGGCGACGATCCGCTCGAGGAGGCGATCGCCGATGCGCGGGAGTTCTTCTTCTCGACCGCATTCTTCATCTCGCTCGACATCGCCACCTCGATCAACGGCCGGCAGTTTCGCGAGAAGTTGATGGCCATGGTGCGCGACGCGCGCCTGCCGGCGGAGCAGGCCTGGCGCGAGGCGCTGGTGACAAAGGGGCTGAGCGAGCGGGTTGCCGACGAGATCCTCTGGCTGACGTTCGGCCTGGTGCGCGGCCTGGCCGTGCGCATGCTGTGGCAGAACGAGCCGGATCGTTTCGACCGTCTGCTGGCGCTGTGGCGCCGGATCGTCGGTTCATACCGTGAACTGGGCGAGGACCCCCATCCGGCGCTGCGCGCCACCTTCCCCCGCAGACGGGGGAAGGCATGATAGGTCGCCTCATACCTTCCCCCGTCTGCGGGGGAAGGTGGCCCGAAGGGCCGGAAGGGGTCATGAGAGGAGGCAGCATGCAGGGCTTGATGATGGACGCGCCGCTCCTCGTGTCGTCGGTGCTGGAGCATGCTGCGCGCGTGCACGCCGCGACCGAGATCGTGGCGCGCACGCCGGAAGGCGGCATGCACCGCACGACCTATGCCGAGGCGGATGCGCGCGCCAAGCGGCTCGCCAAAGCACTGGCGGCACTGGGCGTGCAGCCGGGAGACCGCATCGGCTCGCTGGCCTGGAACACCCATCACCATTTCGAGCTGTTCTACGGCGTGTCGGGCAGCGGCGCGGTGCTGCACACCATCAATCCGCGGCTGTTTGACGAGCAGCTCGTCTACATCGCCAACCATGCCGAGGATTCGTGGATCTGCATCGACGCCGCGACCCTGGTGATCGCCGAGCGGATCGCGCCGCAGCTCAGGACGGTGAAGGGCTGGATCTACATGACGGTCGAGGCGGCGTTGCCGCAGTCGCCGCTGAAGCTGTTGTCCTACGAAGCCCTGATCGCCGCGCAGGACCCCGACTACCAGTGGCCGCAGTTCGACGAACGGCAAGCGTCCGTCATCTGCTACACCTCCGGCACGACCGGCCCGCCCAAGGGCGTGGTCAACTCGCACCGCTCCACCTTGCTCAGCGCATTGCTGATGAGCACCGCCGACATGATCGGCGGCTATCGCTCGGGCATGCGCGAGGTGGTGATGCCGATCGCGCCGATGTTCCACGGCAACGGCTGGCAGATGGTCTATACGGCGCCGCTCAACGGCCACAAGCTGGTGCTGCCCGGCCGCCATTTCGAGGCCGAAAAGCTCTACGAGGTCATGGCGCAGGAGCAGGTGACGGTCGGCGCCTGCGTGCCGACCGTGTGGCTCACTCTGGTCGACCATCTCGAGCGCAACGGCCTGACGCTGCCGGCGCTGCGGGCGGCGCTGGTCGCCGGCACCAAGGCGCCGCGGGCGCTGATCGAGGCATTGCAGCAGCGCGGCGTCGACGTGGCGCAATGCTGGGGCATGACCGAGGCGCTCGGCATCACCAAGTGCTCGCTGCCGCCCGGTCTCGAAGACGCGCCGGCCGAGCAGCGCCTCGAGCAGAAGATGAGGCAGGGCCGGGTCGCTTTCACGGCGCAGCTGCGCATCGTCGACGACGAGGGCCAGGAGCTGCCACGGGACGGCGTCGCCTATGGCAACCTGGAGGCCCGCGGTCCCACCGTCACGGCGGCGTACCTCAAGCAGCCGGCGAGCCTCTCCGCTGACGGCTGGCTGCAGACCGGCGACGTCGCCAAGCTCTTTCCCGACGGCACGGTCGAGATCGTCGACCGCTCCAAGGATGTCATCAAATCGGGCGGCGAATGGATCGCCAGCGCCCAGGTCGAGAACGCGGCGATGGGCCATCCGGCGGTGGCGCAGGCGGCAGTCATCGGCATCGCGCATCCGCGCTGGCAGGAGCGGCCGTTGCTGGTCGTCGTGCCGAAGCAGGGTCAGCAGGTGACGGCCGCGGAGCTGATCGACTTCCTGCGTCCCCACATGGCGTCGTGGTGGCTGCCCGACGATGTCGTCTTCGTCGATGCGTTGCCGATGACGGCGACGGGCAAGATCCACAAGGTCACCTTGCGCGAGCTTTTCAGGGACTTCGTGTCACCCCGCACAGCGGAGCAGAAGCATGTATCTCACGGATGAACAGATCGCATTCCGCGACGGCGTGCGGCGGCTCGCCAACAAGGAGGTCGCCGCGGTCGCCAGCGAGATCGATCGCGAGGACCGCTTCCCCAAGGAGCTGGTGCCCTTGTTCGGCGACATGGGCCTGCTGCAGCTTCGGTTGCCCGAGAAGTACGGCGGTCCCGGCGCCGACATGACGACGATCTGCGTGGCGCACGAGGAGCTCGCCAAGGTCTCGGAAGCGGCCTCCCTGATGGCCGGCCAGAACGGCATCGGGCTGGTCGTGCCGTTGCTGCATTTCGGCACCGAGGAGCAGCGCCAGCGCTTCCTGCCCGAGGTCGCCAAGGGCCGCACGCTGGTCTCGGTGGCGATCACCGAGCCGCATGCCGGTTCCGATCCCGGCGCGATGAAGACGCGCGCGGTGCGCGACGGCAACTCGGCCTATGTCCTGAACGGCCAGAAGTGCTTCATCACCTTCAGCCCGGTCGCCGACTACATCACCGTCTTCGCCAAGACCGAGGACGGCTACGGCACCGACAAGATCTCCGCCTTCCTGATCGACACGAAGTGGAAGGGCTTCTCGGTCGGAAAGCCGGATCGCAAGATGGGCATTCGCGGCATCCCCGACGCGCCGATCTTCTTCGACAATGTCCGCGTGCCGGTCGAGAACCGGATCGGCGAGGAGGGCGAGGGCTTCAAGATCTGCATGCGCATCCTCGATCTCAACCGGCCGACCATCGGCGCGACGGCGGTCGGCCTCGCGCAGGGCGCGCTCGACATGGCGATCGGCTACGCCAAGGAGCGCCAGGCCTTCGGCAAGCCGATCGGCGAATTCCAGGGGCTGCAGTTCATGCTGGCCGACATGGCCATGCAGGTCGAGGCGGCGCGCTGCCTGGTCTACGAGGTGGCGCGCCTGCACGACACCGGCCTCGAGGACGCCCGGGCCTATCGCCGCTTCGCCGCCAATGCCGCGATGGCCAAGTGCTTCGCCTCGGACATGGCGATGAAGGTGACGACCGACGCCGTCCAGGTGTTCGGCGGCGCGGGCTACATGCAGGACCTGCCGCTCGAGCGCTTCATGCGCGACGCCAAGATCAACCAGATCTTCGAGGGCACCAACCAGATCCAGCGTATGATCATCGCCCGACAATTGCTGGGAGAGGGCATGTGGCTGCAGTGACGGACGTGACGGGCGCGATCGACATCCACACGCACATCGTGCCGCACAGCTTCCCGGCCTATGCCGGCAAGCATGCGAACGCGCGCTGGCCGAGCATGGCGCCGGCCCACGACTGCCATCACTGCAACGTCATGATCGCCGGCAAGCTGTTCCGCACCGTCACCGACGAGTGCTGGAGCGTCGAGCGGCGGCTGGAGGCGATGGCGGCGAGCCGCGTCGAGCGGCAGGTGCTCTCGCCCATGCCCGAGCTGCTGTCCTACTGGATGGAGGTCGAGGACGCCGAGGCGATGGGCGAACACGTCAACGACACGATCGCCGGCATGGTGAGCGACGGGCAGGGGCGATTCGCGGGCCTCGGCATGGTGCCGTTGCAGGATCCGGAGCGGGCGGCGCGCTGTCTCGAGCGGCTGATGAAGGCCGGTTTCCGCGGCGTGGAGATCGGCACCAACGTCAATGGCGTGTCGATCGGCGATCCGCGCTTCGAGCCGTTCTTCCAGGCGGCAGAGGAGACCGGCGCGGCCGTGTTCGTGCACGCGCTGCATCCGGCGGGCACCGACCGGCTGGTCGGCCCGCCGGCCATGCCGGCTCTGGTGGCGTTCCCCTGCGAAACGGCGGTCTGCATCGCTTCCCTGATGGTGGGTGGCATGCTGACGCGCCATCCGCGGCTGCGCATCGCCTTCAGCCACGGCGGCGGCGTCTTCGGCCTCGTCCTGCCACGCCTGATGCATGGATGGCGCAGCATGAAGGAGCTGGCCGAGACGGTGCCGTCGCCGGCGGAGCAGGCGCGGCGGCTGTACTACGACACTCTTGTCTATGACACGGCGACCCTGGCTTTCCTGATCGAGCGCTTCGGCATTCGCCAGCTCTGTCTGGGGACGGACCATCCCTTCACCATCCAGGAAAAGAATCCGGTGGGTGCGGTCGAGGCGCTCGCGCTCCCGGAGGAGGAGCGGCGACTGTTGCTCTCGGGCAACGCGTTGAGATTTCTCGGCAACTGAGCCGATCTTCCCCAGGAAGGCCCCAGGGGCTGCCCAAGAAAAGGCATAACTGCCCGGCACGCTCTTTTGCTAAGAGATGTCCGTGCTCAACCTGTTGAAAGTCGGCCTGGCGTTTGCCCTGGCCAGTTTGCTCGTCGGGATCGCCGTGGTGGCCGGGCTCTTCTGGCACTTCAGCCATGGCCTGCCGGATCACAAGCAGCTTGCCGACTACCAGCCGGCCACCGTGACGCGCCTCTACGCCGCCGACGGCCGGCTGCTCGCCGAATACGCCAAGGAGAAGCGCGTGTTCGTGCCGGTCGCCGCCATGCCCAAGCGGCTGATCCAGGCCTTCGTCGCCGCCGAGGACCAGCGCTTCTTCACTCATCCCGGCATCGACTTCATCGGCCTCACCCGCGCCGTGATCGCCAACGTGACCAACCCCGGCCGCCGCATGGAAGGCGCCTCGGGCATCACCCAGCAGGTCGCCAAGAACTTTCTGCTCAACAACCAGGCGACCTTCGCCCGCAAGATCCGCGAGGCCATCCTCGCCTTCCGCATCGAGCAGACCTACTCCAAGGACCGCATACTCGAGCTTTACCTCAATGAGATCTATCTCGGTGGGGGGAACTATGGGGTGGCGTCGGCGGCGCTCAACTACTTCGATGCGTCGCTCGGCGAGCTGACGCTGTCGGAGATCGCCTATCTCGCGGCGCTGCCGAAGGCGCCGAACAGCTACAGCATCAAGCGGCACGAGAAGGAGGCGTATGCGCGGCGGGATTACGTGCTGGGGCGCATGCGCGACGACGGCTACATCACCGCCGAAGAGGAGAAGCAGGCCAAGGCCGAGAAGCTCGTCTTGCGCAAGCGCGCGCCGACCGAGATCGTGACCGCCGACTACTTCGCCGAGGAGGTGCGGCGCAACCTGGTCGCCGCCTACGGCGAGAAGGCGCTGTACGAATCGGGCCTCACGGTGATGACGACGCTCGATCCGGCGATCCAGCAGATCGCCGACGTCGCCCTGCGCGAGGGGCTGATCGCCTACGACCGCCGCCACGGCTGGCGCGGCCCCTACGCCAAGATCGCCGACATGAAGGACGCCAACTGGGAGGAGGAGTTCGCCCGCATCGCCCAGCGCCGCCCGCTCTACGGCCCGCCCGGCTGGGTGCTGGCGGTCGTCACCAAGCTCGATGCCGGCTCGGCCACGATCAGCCTGCCCAACGCCGACGGCAGCGTCAGCGACGGCACGATCCCCTTCGCCGAGATGCAATGGGCGCGGCCGACCCTGCCGGACCAGCGCGTCGGCGGCTTCCCCGGCCGGCCGGCGCAGGTCCTGAACGTGGGCGACGTCGTTCCCGTCGAGAAGGTCGAGAAGCCGACCACCGGCCCGCTCGGCACCGCCTATCAGCCCAACGCCAAGCCCTATCCGGCCAACACCTACGCGCTGCGCCAGGTGCCGAACGTCAACGGCGCGGTGGTGGTGATGGACCCGCAGACCGGCCGCGTGCTCGCCATGTCGGGCGGCTGGTCCTACGGCATGAGCCAGTTCAACAGAGCGGTGCAGGCGCAGCGCCAGCCCGGCTCCTCGTTCAAGCCGTTCGTCTATCTCGCGGCGATGGATGCGGGCTTCACCCCCTCGACCATCGTCGAGGACGCGCCGTTCGAATACAACCCGGGCGGCGGCCAGCCGATCTGGCGGCCGTCCAACTACGGCGGCGGCTTCCTCGGCCCGCTCACCGTGCGCAACGGCCTCGAGAAGTCGCGCAACCTCATGACCGTGCGCATGGCCGCACAGATGGGCATGAAGCGCGTCGTGCAGGTCGCCAAGGAATTCGGCATCTCCGACAACATGGGCGCCTATCTGCCGATGGCGCTGGGCGCCGTCGACACCACGCTGCTGCGCATGACCATGGGCCACGCCATGCTGGCCAATGGCGCGCGCGAGATCACCCCGTCGCTGGTCGATCGCGTGCAGGACAGGAACGGCAAGACCATCTACCGCCACGAGCCGCGCGAATGCATCGGCTGCGGCGAGGCGCCTCCCGGCCAGAAGCCGTCGCCGCCGCAGATCGTCGACACCCGCAAGCCGTTCCACGATCCGGCCAGCGTCTACCAGGTCATCAACATGATGCTGGGCGTCACCACGCGCGGCACCGCGCCCCAGGTCGGCGCCGAGCTGAAGCGGCCGATCGCCGGCAAGACCGGCACGACCAACGATTCGAGAGACAACTGGTTCATCGGCAGCACGCCCGACTACACGGTCGGCATCTATGTCGGTTTCGACGAGCCGCGCACGCTCGGCGAGCAGGAGACCGGCGGCGGCACCTCGGCGCCGATCTACGTGCGCATCGGCCACGTGCTCTTCAAGGACAAGCCGCCGGTGCCGTTCCGCATCCCGCCGGGCCTGCGCATCGTGCGAGTCGATCATGACAGCGGCCTGCCGAGCAGCGGCCCCAACTCGATCGACGAGGCCTTCAAGCCCGGCACCGAGCCCAACGAATACGGCGCGCAGGGCCCGCAGACGGCCGGCGCCGGCGCGACGGTCGCGGGTGACCAGCCGTGGAACGGCGGCGGCTGGAGCTCTTCCGGCGCGCCGGCCGGCGGCGATCCCAACGCGGCGACGTTCAATCACGAAGGCGGCGCGGCCACCGGCTTCAGCGGCGGCGGGAGACGGCCGACATTGAGCGGAACGGGTGAAACCTACTGATCCCCCGCCCTAGCCCTCCCCCTTCGGCGGAGGGGATTTGAAAGCCATTTCGGGAGATTCGAAAGTCAATCTCCCTCTCCCTTCGGGGGAGGGGATTTGAAAAGCCATTCTCCCTCCCCCGCAGGGGGAGGGGTGGGGAGGGGGACTCTTCGCGCACGACTTGAGCTAGACTGCGCGACGAGAGGAGCAAGGCGACAGAGCGGGCAGATGCCATACGATACGATCGACTCCCAACGGGCTTCCGTTGCGACGCCCCGTATCGCGCCTCGCTGGCTCGGCTCGCTCGGTCTCGTACTGGCGTCGTGCCTCGCCGGCCTGGTCCTGCTCGAGATCGCCTGCCGCCTGATGCTCGGCGGCCCTCACGCGCTGACGCACTGGCCGAACCTCGTCCTGCAATCGCGCCTCGAGGCGAAGAGGCAGCAGGGGCCCGATCTCGGCCCGGCTTACGTGCACGATCCGGAGCTGGGCTACCTCAACGCGCCCGGCTACCAGTCGTGGGTGCTCAATTTCGACGCGCACGGCTTGCGCCGCATGCCGCCGCTCGCATCCGGCGCCGTGCAGGCGCCGCCGATCCTGGCGACCGGCGATTCCTACACCAAGGGCGACGAGGTGGGCGACGCCGAGACCTGGCCGGCCCAGGTCCAGATCCTGCTCGGCTGGCGCACCATCAACGCCGGCGTCGGCGCCTACGGTCTCGACCAGACGGTGCTGCACACCGAGCGGCTGGTGAAGGCGCTGAAGCCCGCCGTGCTGGTGCTGGGCTTCATCGCCGACGACGTTCGGCGGGCCGAGATGAGCCGCCTGTGGGGCCGCGAGAAGCCGTACTTCGAGTTCGAGCGCGGCAGCCTGGTGTTGCGCAACGTGCCGGTGCCGATGCCGCGCCAGCCGGGCGAGACGCTGACCCCGGTACAGGCGCTGTTCGGCTGGTCGGTGCTGCTCGACACCGTCCTCGACCGGCTGCGCCTGCGCAACGAATGGCATTCGGACCAGACCCGCGTGCTGTCGTCCGGCACGGGCGAGCGGCTGGCCTGCCCGCTTATGCGCCGGGTCGCCGCGCTCGGCGTGCCGACCCTGGTGGTGGCGCAGTACCTGCCGTCGGCCTGGGACAGCCCGGCGGCCGCCGCCGAGGAGCGGCGGGTGACGGGCGTGGTGCTGAGGTGCGCGGAGGAGGCGGGGCTGGCGACGCTCGATGTGTATCCGCGTTTCGACCAGGCCATTCAATCGGGCGGCCGCAACGCTGTTTACGGGCAGTGGCATCCAAACTGGCGCGGCTACCGGATTACCGGAGAAGCCATCGCGAGCAAGCTGGAGCAGGCGAAGCTCCTGCCTTGACGGCAAGGGAGCAGACGCTATTTACAGCGCTTCATGGCTGGGAGCGCGCCTCTCCAGAGGCGCTCATGGCCGTGCTATTCAACGAAGGAAGAGCGGCACTGGAGTGCCGCGCTCCCAGCAAAGAGTGTCCGATGAGAGCCGAAGCGGTAGCCATGGTGTCGGAAATCGAGGAGTCGCTGGAGCTCCTCAGGAGGCGTCTTTGACTACGACCGAGCAGTCGTCCGTCTCGACGAGCTGAACGCGCGCGCCGAGGATCCGGCGCTGTGGAACGACCAGAAGGAAGCCCAGGCCGTGATGAAGGAGCGCACGCGGCTGGAGGGCGCCATCGGCACCATCAAGCGCCTGCGTGCGGCGGTCGACGACAATGTCGGCCTGATCGAGATGGCCGAGGCCGAGAAGGACGAGGCGATGATCGCCGACGCCGAGCGTTCGCTCGCGGCGGCGCGTGACGAGGCGCGCAAGGCGCGGCTCGAGACGCTGCTGAGCGGCGAGGCCGACGGCAACAACGCCTATGTCGAGATCAACGCCGGCGCGGGCGGCACCGAGAGCCAGGACTGGGCCTCGATGCTGGCGCGCATGTACACGCGCTGGGCCGAGCGGCGCGGCTACAAGGTGAGCTGGCTGGAGGAGAGCCCGGGCGAAGAGGCGGGCATCAAGAGCTGCGCCTTCAAGGTCGAGGGGCCGAACGCCTACGGCTGGCTGAAGACCGAATCGGGCGTGCACCGGCTGGTTCGCATCAGCCCGTTCGACGGCAACGCGCGGCGGCACACCAGCTTCGCCTCGGCCTGGGTCTTCCCCGAGGTCGATGACAACATCGAGATCGAGATCGCCGACAAGGACCTGCGGGTCGACACCTACCGCGCGAGCGGCGCCGGCGGGCAGCACGTCAACAAGACCGATTCGGCGGTGCGCATCACCCACATCCCGACCGGCATCGCCGTGGCGGTCCAGCAGGAGCGCAGCCAGCACCAGAACCGCGCCAAGGCGATGCAGATGCTGAAGGCGCGCCTCTACGAGGTCGAGCTGCAGAAGCGCGAGGCCGAGCGGCTGGCGCTGGAGGCCAACAAGACCGACATCGGCTGGGGACACCAGATCCGGAGCTACGTGCTGCAGCCGTACCAGATGGTGAAGGACCTGCGGACCAACGTGGAACGCAGCGACCCGCAGAAGGTGCTGGACGGGGACCTCGACGAGTTCATGGCCGCGAGCCTGGCGGCGAGAGTCGGGGAGGGCGGGAAGGAAGCAGCCTAGGACCGATCAGGCTGCCTTCATCCGTCGTCCCGACCGAAGCCGAGCGAAGCGAGGCGCAGCGGAGGGAGCTGTTTCTGAGATTGGCCGCTGACCGGCGAAAAAAGTCCTGCGCTACGATGGCGAGCTTGCCATTGGCAGCGGAGACCGCCGGACGCTGCGCGCGGCGAACGCGATTGCCGAGCCGCGCCTCTTCATTGTCGACGCCCGACAGGCTCCTCTTGGCGGCACAACCAGCGGCCCGTTAGGTTCAGAAGAGGTAGCACGGAGACTCCGATTGTCTCGGGCTGGTATCTTGCGCGGGTTCGGTGATGGCTGAAGTCTCCCCTCTGCGCCGTGAGGGTTCGGACCAGCCGCTCGCATCACAACCAAGGAGACTGCAGTGCGCCAAGTCGACCTGTTAGGATCCGGCAAAGTCCTCGTGCTCCTCTCCGTTTTCTGTCTGCTCTCGTTTCGAGCTTTCGCCGAAACATTCGACGGTCAGTGGTCGGTTCTTCAGGTCTGCGAGGCCTCGCCCGAAGGGGCACGGGGCTACAAATGGACATACCCGGCCACCGTGACGGATGGTTATTTCGTCGGCCAATACCGCCAGGAAGGCCAGAGCCCGTCGATGTCGCTCAAAGGCAAGATCAAGCCCGATGGCTCCGCCACCCTGATCGCACGCGGCATTTCCGGCGATTCGGACCACAACGTCAAATTCGCGCCGGCCCAGACGCCGATCAATTTCGATGTACGCGCCAAATTCAGCGGCAAAACGGGCACGGGCGAACGTCACACCGGGCGCGTGTGCACCTTTACGTTCACGAAGGCGCGCTAGACTGGGGACCCCTGAAGGGCGGTCCGACGACCTATGGGCCATTCCTCATGCAGTCGCGCGGCACTACACCAGCTTCCTCGGCCTGAGTCTTTCCCGAGGTCGACGACAACATCGAGATCGCCGACAAGGACCTGCGCGTCGACACCTACCGTGTGAACGGCGCGGGCGGGCATGGTGAAGGACCTGGCGGACCAACGTGGAGCGCTCAGACCCGCAGAAGGTGCTCGACGGGGACCTGGATGGCGGCGCGCGGGCGAGTGCGGGAAGGAGGCGGCTTAGGGTTCGAATCGTCACCTATCCGCGAGCCGCACGCCGGCGGTCTTGGGGAGGCAGTGTCGGCCTCATCGTGCGCAAAGGCGAGACAGTGTTTCCCTCGACACAGTCTGCCATGCCGTATTGCACGCAAATTCCCGCTTAATTCTTCCGCTTAGGCAGGGCGCCGTTTGAGGCTCGGATTTCCTCTACAGCCTTGTCCCATGCAGCGAGCCGTTCCGGGCCGGCTGGATGGGTGTCAAGCATTCCGGTTTCCCTGTGGCTCGATCCGCGTGCCAGCGTGACTAGGAACCCGCGCGCTTTGTCCAGATCAAGGCCCGACCGGTAGAGAATTAGAGCTGACAGGTAATCGGCTTCGCGTTCCTGCTCCTTGGAGAAGGAGATGCGCCCGATGGCTCCGCCAATGTTGCCCCCGGTTTGGACAGCACTGCGGGTTACGTCGGCACCATAAGGGCTGCGATAGGAGGCGAGCGCTCCAGCTGCACCGAGGAGGAGCCCGCCGATCAAAGCGCCGACGGCTTGGTTGCGCTGGCCTGTGGCGACGTGGTTCGCCGACTGATGGCCGATCTCATGCGCAATCACCATCGCTACCTGTTCCTCGTTGTCCGCGTACTCCGCAATACCGCGGTTTACGAAGATCACGCCCTTTGGCGCTGCGCCGGCATTCAATGAGCGGTCCTTTGTCGCAACGAAGCGCCACTCGCAGACGCCGACCGCCATTTCCCTGCAGACTTCGGTGGCTGCAGGCCGAATTCGGCCGAGCGCAGACCGGTATATCGCAAGAACTTCGTCGTCGGTGACGACATGGCGCGCGGGTGGGCCGCCGGCTCCGGCAACTTCCGTTTGCGCTAAACTAAGATTGGCGCTGTCAACGTGCGGCAATTGGTTTACGGCACCTGCGCAACCAGCCAACGCGCTGGCGCTCGCCAAAGCGAGCAATGTCTTTCCCCACACTGTTCTTCCCCCGATATCCCCTTGGCCGGATTACGGTAGTTGTGTGCGTCAAGTTCAGCAAAACGGTCATAGCGGGTGATGTTGGGCATGGTCGTCGCGGAGCCCCGTGTAGCGCCGCGGCGCCCATG
>Ga0209062_1002519_pt1 | contig 24286 bp, 13 predicted proteins | sample Coa_R2_2_FD_187158 | JGI IMG/M metagenome (GOLD analysis project Ga0209062, IMG submission 187158) | Surface soil microbial communities from Centralia Pennsylvania, which are recovering from an underground coalmine fire - Coalmine... | ecosystem: Environmental > Terrestrial > Soil > Unclassified... | reverse complement strand
TTTGCCGCAGGAGGCATCGGTCTTCCGCAAAATGACGGTCGAGGATAATCTGATGGCAGTCCTCGAGCTTCTCGATCTCACAAATAAGGAGCGCCGCGAACGCTCGGAGCAACTGCTCGAAGAGCTAAACATCGCTCACATTCGGAAGTCGTTCGGATATATGTTGTCGGGCGGCGAGCGCCGCCGTTGCGAGATCGCTCGTTCGCTCGCTACTAATCCGACCTATATTCTTCTCGATGAGCCGTTCGCGGGTATCGATCCGATCACGGTCGAAGAGATCATGCAGATCGTATTGCGTCTAAAAGATCGTAGCATCGGCATACTTATCACCGATCACAATGTGCACGAGACGCTTTCCATCACGGACCGGGCCTATATTCTTATCGACGGTACTATTTATCGCGCCGGTAGTGCCGAAGAGCTTGCGAACGACGAGGAGATCCGCAAGCTCTATTTAGGTGAAATGTTCAAGTTGGAGCGATACCGGCAACGAACGACTGTTTGAATCACGCTGCCAAAAGGCTTTTCACAGAAATATCCTCATCAATTTGAGGCCAGTGGACTCCAATTCCACGTCCAATTAAGCGCCAGTTAGCACGTTGATCCGGAGAAGCATTTCGTAAGCGAGGAAACCACTCTAGCGGGGCGGATACTTGTCTTCCATCCGCCAACGTCATTTGTACTTCGTCCTCCGTGACACGCACATCGACAGCCGTGGCGTCAACCTTTATATCGAAAGTACTCATTCCATTTATCCTCGATTTCGCGTTTATGACTTTCAACAAGATGTGCTAACTCCCGAATTTCATGGCTTCGAAAACCGGACGACTCAGCTAAATGTACCGGGTCAAGCCAGAATTTGGCATAGCGTTCTGCCTGTTCAATGTGAACGTGCGGCGGTTCGTTTCCTTCCCGGCTGAAAAAGAAAAATCGATATCCTCTAATTCGTAAGACCGTGGGCATTTCTACTTAAGCCGCCGCTTCATTTTCTCGATGAGTTGATCGAAGTATGCCTTCTCTGCAGGGCGATTGCGTGCCTCCGCCTCGATCTGCTTTAAAGTATTGGCATCGCCTATATCGGCGAGACGATTAAGCGCCGTATGACGAATCGTCTCATCGCCGTTCATCGTTGCCAAATTCCATAGCGTACGATAGACCAGGGTCGAATCAACGGACGTGAACTCGCTGATCGCATCAACAATATTCGTACGAGTGTACTTCGGAATATTGTGTGTATTGATATAAGCGATCAGTTGGTCCAGCGCTGGGTGTGTTTTCGTGGCAGCAACAATATCGACCACACTTTGGCGCATACGATCTCGCGGAGAAGAGATATTCCAAAATCCTAAAGCACGCGAATAGGCTTTATCGGGATCGTAAACATTTAGAGACTTTAGCGCACTGCCAACGACGTTATAGCTGGAGTCTTTATCGATCGCGGAAAGCAACACCGGTTCGACGGTAGTCTGATCTAAATGCAGTTGTGTACGCCTGCCAAGCAGTTGCACTGCCAGCGCGCGAACGTCCGGTCGGGGGTCGTTCTCGACAAGACGAATGAGAAGATCGGTGATGGAATTGTTGGCATCTGCGAACGACGCAAGTGTATTCAGGACGTGGAGCCGAACCGCCCAGAACGGATCGCTGAATGCCCGCGCCTTAAGAACGCGGAAGGCCATATCGGAGCGGCCACTGATATCCGGCGAGAGATTCATAGCCGCCTGCGAGCGCTCGATCGCTGTCCCATGCTCAAGCTGATACAGCCATTCATCAACACCTTTATGGAAGTGCAGCTCTTTGATAATGGTATTGCCCTTATCGAAGATCACCATTAGCGGCTTACCAGGAGCGGCGAACGTATACTTCTCTACCGAATCATCATTGCGAACGCGCTCCACGTGCTTCGAGCCATCCGGCCAGGTAAGCTCGATGTCTATCGGCATCTTAAACGTACCGGTCAGCGTATCACGCTTTTGCGTTTGCACGACGGTCATCTGCACCTGTTTCGCCGCATCATCATAGGTGTAATTTACATCATAGACCGGATGACCGCTCTTGTAGAGCCATTCGTCGAAAAACCATGCAAGGTTTTGTCCGGTCGCTTCTTCGATCGCCATCTTGAAATCCTCGCTGACAACCGGCTGAAATTGATGAACGTCGAGGTAATGGTGGATGGAAGCACGCCAGCCGGAATCGCCAAGCACGTGGCGCATCATGTTCAGTGTAGCGGCACCTCGCGGGTAATGGTTTGCAGTGTAGTTATTCGGCGCAATGATCGGCTTTTTGCCGAGCGTCTCCTCCGCATTAATACCGGCATTTTGCGCGCCCTGCATTTCTTCTTCGAACTCATCCTGCCCATCGTGATGCTGACGGTAAAGCGCTTCGAAATAGGTCGCAAACGATTCGTTAAGCCATGTGTGTAGCCACGAGCGACACGTTACAAGATCACCGAACCACTGGTGAGCGAGTTCGTGCGCGATAAGACCCTCCGCCGTAAAATCGACACCGGCGCGCTTGTCATACATCACATAGTCGTTCTCCGTCGTAGCTGTGACGTTCTCCATGCCGCCATACATGAAGTCGGCAATGGCGATCTGCGAATACTTCTCCCACGGATAGGCAAAGCCAGTATGATTCGAGTAAAACTCGATCATGTCCGGCGTTAAACCAAAAATGCGATGAGCCTCACCACTCCAACCTGGATAAACCCAATACTCAACGTTCTTCCCGCGCCACTTATCGGTGGGTGTTTCATAATGTCCGATGCCGAGCATGATGAGGTACGTCGAGAAGGGATGCGACTCGTTCCAATGCCAGGTCACGGTGCCATCTTTATTTTTGACTTTACCTACAAGTTTACCATTCGAGAGTGCCATCTGATCGGCGCGAACGGTGACGAACATATCGGTCGTCGCTTTGTCGTTCGGGTAATCGTAGGTCGGAAGCCAATTGCGGTTCTCTTCCCCTTCTCCCTGCGTCCATATTTGTTCTGGCTTGGTAGTATAGAACGTATCAGGGGCAATGAACCACAATCCTTTTTTCGGCTGCACCCAGTACTCGACACCGATCTTGAACGGCGTCATGAACGGGCGTGGATGATCCAGATGGATGCGAAGCTTTGCAGAATCCTGCGTGTCGAACGTCAGCGATGTCTTCTTTCCACCTTTATCTTCGATCCAAACTTTTTGAATATTGAGGTTCACCGCATCGAACACGATGGTATCAACCGGCTTTACCTGCGGAAGAATTTGGAGGGTATGATAAACCGTGCCGAATACTTTCTTCGCCGGCTCGTCAAACGAGATGTGCATTTCGATGTGCTCGACATCCGTATTGTGTGTGCGGGCTTGCTCCTGGTAGTCCCAGCCAAGGCCCTGCGCAAGCAAGCGCATTGGAAAAACGACAACCGCGATGGCAAGTAACAGACGACGAATAACGTTCATGGGGATACAGATTGAGATAACAACCTGCAAATTTACTTCAAGTTGCGTCGCGATACCTGAAAGGCAAAAAAAGCAAGGGAGAGCATACCCGAAGGCATACCCTCCCCAGCTTAACTATAGGAGGAAATCGATTAGTGGTGACGGCGGTGGCGCATATCCCCTTCCGGATGCGACCGCAATACCGCAAGCTGATTCGCCGTCAGGATCGTCTGCAATTGTGCATCGAACTCCGCGCGGCGCGCATCCCGTGTGAGTGTCGTGTCGGCACGAAGGCCTTCCTGAAGATTCTGAATAAGTATGATCTGGTTCGCCGTTAACGTGTCACCTGCTTGTGCAAGCACTTGTTCGGTCCGCGCAAGCCACATGCTATCACGTATTGCCAAATTTGCTACTGACATATCCGCGTCGTTATCCGGGCCGTGATGGCGACCACCCCGACCAAACCACTCCCGTGGTCCCTGTGGCGGCTCAAGCGATTGTAACTGTGCGAACTGTGATGGCGTCAGAATACCAGCAACTCCTTTATAAAGCGCAGTCTGGAAATCGAGACGCAGTGCGCGCACAGAATCAATGTTCCACGAACCAGAAGCTTTGAGTGCCGTGAGTCGTGTCTGGAACGCAAGCCGCAAACTATCCTGCAAATTCTGCAATGCTGTTACTTGCGAATCGGTAAGTCCTAACTTCTGCTGTAAGTAGGCGGCAGGAAAACAGAAAGGAAAGGGCGTCGTCGTTGTGTCACCAAGCGATTCGGTATTGAAAAACGCACTTGCGGAATAACTGGCTTGTGGAGTTGCCGGAGCCGAACTGGGGTTCGAGCAACTGGATAGCGCCATAGTAAGTGCAGTTATAATTGCGAAAAGAGCGAGTGCAGGCACTCCGATCGATCTCTTCATATAGACCTCGTACTGGAAAAAGTGATATTCTTAGTTTTATTTTTGGATGAGGATCGATAGGTTCGATCCCCATCCTATTGACGGACCAGGCCGAGAATTACTCTCTTGGCGCGGTCATTGGCGAAATCACCGAAGGGCTTGTGGGTTGGCCGTCCCGCCGCAACCTTGCGATTAATTGACCTCAGTGATATAACGCCTGAAGCGCGTGGTTATCACACAAAAATTCGCAAGCTTCGAAATGAATTGTGGTTAATCGCTTTGCAGCAGCTACGCGAGGTCCCGCTCAAAGCAGCTATGCGAGATTCTGCTCAAGAGAGCTATCCGAGGTCTTGCTCGATGATCTGCTTTTGTTCGAGTTCATGCACCGCATAAAATCCGGTTGCAGTACTACCGCTTGGTGCACGCCCGACATAGCGGGCAGGAAGACCAGGGTCTAACATTTCTAAGTGCTCACGGACGAATGCCCATCCACCCATATTCTGGGGTTCTTCCTGAGACCATACTATTTCTTTCGCATTGGGGTACGAAGTAATAATATTCTTAAGCGCCGATGAAGGAAATGGATAGAATTGCTCGAGGCGAACTAATGCTACCTTAGAATTATCTCTTTTCGCTTCGAGAAGATCGTAATACAGTTTGCCGCTTACTAATACAACGCGTTGAACGGTACTTTTGTCGGTAATACTGCTATCGTCAATAACAGGTGAGAAACCGCCATGAGTAAAATCTTCGATCGAAGATCCTGCTGCGGGGAGGCGCAACAGGCTTTTGGGCGTCATGATAATAAGCGGCTTTGCGTTGTGCTGTATTACCTGGCGCCGAAGCAGATGGAAATATTGTGCTGGTGTCGTCGGGTTCGCTACCTGTAAATTGTTCTCTGCACACAGTTGAAGGAATCTCTCTACGCGTCCGCTGGAATGCTCGGGACCTTGTCCTTCATATCCATGCGGCAGCAGCAGGACGAGCCGAGACTTTTGCCCCCACTTCTCTTCTCCTGCAGAAATAAATTGATCGATAATGACCTGAGCACCATTCGCAAAGTCTCCGAACTGCGCTTCCCAGATCACGAGATCCTTCTGCGCAATAACCGAGTATCCGTACTCGAAGCCCATTACGCCTTCTTCGGAAAGCGAGCTATCGAAGACCTCGAATTGCGCCTTGGCACCCTCCAGGTGAGCGAGCGGTACCCACTGCGCACCAGACTCGATATCGTACATTGCAGCGTGACGCTGGCTGAAGGTGCCTCGACCAGAATCCTGTCCACTTAAGCGAACATGCGTGCCCTCCATCACCAGCGAGCCGAACGCCAAGGCTTCACCGAAGGCCCAATCGGCATGGATAGAGCCTTCACCCATTTTCGCACGCCGAGCAAGCTGCCCCACCATCTTCGGGTTAAGATGGAACGTGTGGGGTACGATCGAGATCTGTCTTGTGATCGCGTCTAATATCGGACGTTCTACACCGGTCTCTATAATGTTCGAGCCGTCCAACTCGCGTTGCGGTGGAAGCGCTTGCTGCGGCTGCCTCTGGGCGGCCGCAACTTCCTTCGCTCGTGCCATCTTTTCGGAGTACCGCCGCACACGCTCCTCTACCAGCGCCTTGACCTCTTCCTCGGTTACAACTTTATCTTTGACGAGCTGCTTTGCATAGATCGTGCGAACGCCGGGATGGGCCTTAACACGCGAGTACATGAGAGGCTGGGTGTAACTCGGCTCGTCCGTCTCATTATGCCCAAGCCGCCGGAAGCCGATGAGATCGAGCACGATATCTTTGTGGAAAGTTTTCCGGTATTCGAGCGCCAGCAACATGGTGCGATACGCTGCATCCGGGTCGTCGCCATTGATATGGAAGATCGGAGACTGCGTCATCCGCGCAATGTCTGTTGAATAGACGGTCGACCGACCATATTCTGGGCTTGTGGTGAAGCCGATCTGATTATTGACGACGATATGAATTGTCCCGCCCACACGGTAGCCGTGCAGTTGTGAGAGATTGAGCGTCTCCATCACAATGCCCTGTCCGGCAAAGGCAGCATCGCCGTGGATCAGCACCGGCAACATGCGCTCCCATCGATCTTCGATCGGCTGATTCTCCAGTTTATCCTGCTTGGCGCGCACCATTCCCTCGACCACTGGATCGACCGATTCCAGGTGGCTGGGGTTATTAGCGAGTGTCAGATGCACTGTACGACCGTGCGTTTCGCGCACGCCATCGGCACCCTGATGATATTTAACGTCTCCCTCGTCAGCCGGGAAATTCGGGTGCAGAGATCCTTCGAACGAGGTAAAAATGCGCTCGCAATAATGGCCCAGCACATTGGCAATTACGTTTAAGCGGCCACGGTGCGCCATGCCGAAGATAATTTCTTCGGTCTTATACTCAGCAGATCGTTCGATCAGTTGATCGAGCAGCGGTACCAGCGTCTCGCTCCCTTCGATCGAAAATCTTTTCTGGCCAAGATAATTAGTATGGAGAAATCGCTCGAACTGCTCGGCTGAGATCAGCTTCCATAAGATATTCTTTCGAACATCCGCCGGTACGGCCTCTTGCTTTCCTTCGAGTCGTTTTTGCAGCCATAACTTCTCTTCGCGGTTTTGAATATGGCGATATTCAATCCCGACCGTACCGCAGTATGCACGACGGAGCATCTCGATGATCTCCCGAAGCGTCGCCGGGCCGGTCTTCAGCGTACCAGCGTCGAACTCGCGATCGAGGTCCCAGATCGTCAGCCCATACGTTTCGATATCGAGCTCAGCATTGTACGACACTTTAACCGCATGGAGTGGATCGAGATCGGCGATAAGATGCCCGCGCACCCGATACGCGTTTATCAGTTCGAGCACACCTCCCTGCTTTCGCATCTGCAAACGTTCGCGCGCCTGGGAGGGAAGCAATGCCGGATTCGTATCGACCGACCAATGAAATGGCCGGACCGGAATTTCCAGATCGGAAAAAATCCGCTCGTAAAAATCATCCTTGCCGAGCAACAACTCATGGACGCGAGCGAGCATGGCTCCCGATTCCGCTCCCTGGATGATACGGTGATCGTAGGTATTGGAGATCTGAACGACCTTGCTTATACCAAGCTGCGAAAGCGCCTCAGACGTCATCGCCTGGTATTCGGCAGGATACTCGATGGCGCCGGAGGCAATGATCATCGATTGCCCAGCCATGAGCCGTGGCACCGAACCGACAGTGCCGATCGTCCCTGGGTTGGTGAGTGAAATCGTCGTCCCCTCGAAGTCGGAGACTTCAAGTTTTCCGGTCCGAGCTCGCTTTACGACATCGTCGTACGCTGAAAGAAACTGTGCAAAGCTGAGCCGGTTAGCCGCCTTGATATTCGGAACAAGCAAAGTCCGGCTGCCATCAGCCCGCTGAATATCTACGGCGACTCCGAAGTTTACGTCCGGTCGCTTAATGCGCGATGGCCCCTCGGCACTATCCACATAGCCATCATTCATCTGTGGAAAATCGCGCATTGCCTGAATGATCGCCCAGGCAATAATATGTGTATAGGAAGCTTTACCTCTTTCCCGTAATCCTAAATAATTATTGATGATACGGCGATTCTCATCAAGAAGCTTAACGGGCACTAACCGGACGGAAGTAGCCGTAGGAACGGTGAGGCTCCGCTCCATATTTTCGACGATCTTCTTCGCCCCACCCCGCAAAACTTCGGCGCCTTCGGGCAGTGGCGTAACCTGCCTCGTAGGGCTTTTAGGACTTATGGCAGCAGAAGCAACCTGGCTTGGCTCTACCTTCGCCGCGGGCTTTCCTTCTGCCTTTGCATGCCCATTCGTTGATGGTTTTCCTACCAGCTCGGCAAAGTAACTGGCCCAGCTTTCATCCACGAGTTCTGGACTGGAAAGGTATCGATCCAGCAATATTTCAACATAGCTGGCATTTGCGCCAAAATCCTCGGTAAGCTGCTCGATAATTTTAGGATCGTTCGACAAAGTATACTCCAATGACAGACCGGTCACAAAGCAAGGGCCGGAAGTAAGGGCGCTTACGAAAAGGGACGGGGACAGTTACCTTAAAAAGGGATGCGGATAATTACCATAAAACAAAAGAGCGGCCCAAAAGCCGCTCTTCCATAGAATTCATCTACCTGAGCCACCCACCGGACTTGAACCGGTGACCTGCTGATTACGAATCAGCTGCTCTACCAGCTGAGCTAGGGTGGCCTTTATCCGCAATTTCTTGTAAGAACTTGCAGGAAGCGCGCGTGAAACGCAGGGTTCTTCAAGCTCAGTTCCGGTTGACGATTTTTAGTTTATCAGGGTACGCTCGGAATGGGATGGTGAATCAGATACTTTTCAAAAAAGGCCTTCGAATGATCGATCACTTGCCGTAATGCAGGCGTCATGCCTTTGTACGGATGCTCCGCTCCGAACGTGTGGCCAGTGTTTGGGATAAGCCGCAGTTCGGTCAGATCCCCTGCTGCTGCCGTGGCAACGGCTTCCGCCTCAGCAGGCTTGGTCGTGAGGTCCTGTTCGCCGGCCATAACGAGAAGCGGCTTTTCCAAAAACGGGTAGCGATGAGCCGCTTTAACAATATCCAACTGTTCGCGGTGGAGTTCTAAGTCTTCCAGTAACTGAATATTAAGGCGCATGACCTGCTTTGTCCGCTGGTTCAGGACCTCGAAATATCCTTTGCGTCTCCATTCCTCCTTTTGCCGCTCCGAGTAACGCTCGAACGTCCGTACCGGTGAAAGAGCGATAACGGCCCGAACTAAATTATTTGTGCTTCCCGCCAGCACCGCCATCGCTGCCCCACGCGAGTGCCCAATAAGCCCAATGTTATCGCGGGCGATCTCGTTACCCGCGATCGGTAATTTCTCATCGAGCATATCGATCGCTCGGATGACATCCCCCACTTCCTCGAGCTCACGCGTGAACGTATTGCGCGCAAAGCGATCGAGCTCTGTGAAATTTAAGAGATCTTCGCCGATACCATTATATGAGAAATTGAATGCGAGCGTAACAAAGCCATCAGTTGCGAGCTCTTCGAGCATTGCCGGAAATGGTCCCCAGTCCTTAAAGCCCTTAAAGCCATGCAGAAAGATAATGACCGGCTTCTTACGACCATCTTTTTCGTAGCGCAGATCGGCGCGCAATAGCTCGCCTTCATGCGACAATAACTCGAAGCGTTCGTGCGTCATATCTGGGCTTCGGACTGCGTCCGTTCAAAGGTGTATTGCCCTCGATCGTTATGATCGATAGTGATCGTATCACCGGGCAATATCTCTCCCGACAAGAGCTTTAGTGAAAGAGGGTCCACAATATTTCGTTGAATGACACGCTTGAGCGGCCGAGCACCATAGATCGGATCGTAACCGCTCTTGGCAAGCCAGTCGCGTGCATCGTCCTTGACCGCAAGATGAATGCCGTTCTTTTCGGACATATCAATAACCCGCCGAAGTTGAATGTCGACGATCTTTCGGATATCCGACTGAAGAAGCGGCTGGAACATCACGATCTCATCCACACGGTTCAGGAATTCCGGACGTATTTGCTTTCGCAGCTCCGTCATAAGCCGTGAGCGCAAATTCGAGAGAATAGCGTCCTTATTCTCCTCGGTCATCTTTAGCATCTCTTCCATAATAAGCTGAGAGCCAATGTTCGACGTCATAATGATGACCGTGTTTTTGAAATCGACCGTGCGGCCTTGCGAATCGGTGAGGCGGCCGTCATCCAGTACCTGAAGGAGAATATTGAACACATCGGGGTGAGCTTTCTCGATCTCATCCAATAGCACCACACTATACGGACGGCGCCGAACCGCCTCCGTTAGTTGTCCGCCTTCCTCGTAACCGACATATCCCGGAGGCGCACCGACGAGCCGTGAGACCGAGAATTTCTCCATGTACTCCGACATGTCGATTCGCACCATCGCGTGCTCATCATCGAATAAGAATTCTGCGAGCGATCGAGCTAACTCGGTCTTGCCGACGCCCGTCGAGCCGAGAAAGATAAAGCTGCCGATAGGCCTGTTGCGGTCCTGCATACCGGCGCGAGATCGTCGAATGGCATTCGAGAGCGCCGTGACCGCCTCGTCCTGCCCGACCACACGGTCGTGCAGCCGATCTTCCATCTTTAGCAATTTCTCGCGCTCGCTTTCGAGCATTCGCGAGACGGGGATGCCGGTCCATTTAGCCACGACCTCAGCAATATCCTCGGGTCCGACGACCTCTTTTAGCATTGCGTGGTCCTTCTGCAATTTTTCAAGCTCCGCCTGTTTTGCTGCAAGGTCTGACTCCACTTGTGGGATCCGCCCATAGCGGATCTCCGCCACACGCCCCAGATCGCCCTGACGCTCGAGCTGTTCTGCTTCGATGCGAAGCTGCTCGATCTGCTCGCGTTCGGCGCGAATATCTTTAATGAGCTGCTTCTCGTGCTCCCAATGGGAACGGAGTTGAGTCCGCTTTTCCTGAAGTTCGGCCAGTTCTTTTTCGATTTCCTTGAGCCGTGCGGCCGTTGCTTGGTTTGGTGAGGCCATAGTAGTGATGAGAATAAAGAGCTACTATAAAACAACGGGTATTCTTCGATTAGTCCCGCCTAAATGTTTCACCACTCCTGAGCAACGTCGACTAAAAGTAAAAACCCCGGCATACGCCGGGGCCTTTGGAAATGGAGAAAAGAAGTTCGAATTACTTTTGAATGATGATCATCTTCGTATCGATGTGCTCGGGGCTCGTGATACGGAGCGAATAGCTGCCGGAGGGCAGACCCGAGACATCGAGATCGACGCCACGATGACCGGACGGCATCGGCATATTTGTCACGAAGTTACGGGACACCTGACCAACGGCGTTATATAGTTCGATCGTCATCGGCAAGTTGTTCTCGCGAATGTCCATCGTAACGTGCACCGAACTCGTTGCCGGATTCGGATGGACGCTGCGAATACCGAACGCCGGTGCGCCCGTCGCTACATATCCGCGCAGAATGCTGTTGCCGCAGAGATCCTGTGGCGTGAACAGTGCCGGAATCGTATCGTGCAATACATAGCAGAGCGTATTGCCCGCCGTATTCTGGAAGGTCACGTTCGATACCGTAAAGGTGCTCGTCGTGTCGCGCGTGACCATGAGCTGCATCTTCACATGCGCCACATCGGCGGCACCGGTGAAATCCGGATTACCGGATGCAGCCAGCACAATGTGCATCGTCTCCCATCCGCCCACATCACTCGTCACATTCGCACTGATCACCTGATACCCTGGCTGCGCCACAACATTGCCAGCAACCGGCTGGAAGAGATCCTGCCGATAGGTAAGGTCGAAGGAGATCGTGTGTACGTCCGCATTCGGGCCGAATGGACTCGCCTGCACTAACTGGATCGGCACATCGAACGTCGAGCCGGTTTGCGCAATGTATCGACCACCCGCCGGATTCGCTACGCTGATAGTGGTGAACTCCTGAAGACCGGTACCGGTAAGCGGCAACGTATCGCTCCAATGGCCAACGTTCGGGTTGCTTACCGTATCGAATGTATAGATGATCCACGCGGACTCCGACCGCTTTGCACTCGGCGTATACACCACCGAGAACTTCGCTTGCTGATTACCCTGCAAGGTTACACCAGTCGGCGTTTGCACTTGAGTACCATCCGAGAACGTAAAGTCCTTACTCTGGCCCGGGAAAGCTGGATTGTCCACGATCTTAACCGACACGACACCAGCCGGTACGCTACTATTGGCAGCGTAAGCATATACATCATAAGTGCCGTTCGTGCAGAGGTACATCGAACCAAAGTCATGACCGACCGCCTGGATGTTCATGTTCGAAGCGGACATGGTAACCGATGACATACCAGAAGCACAACTCGTCATACCACCTACATAAATATTACCGGTGTAATTGTTTGCTGTCGGCGGTAACCCCTGAAGTATGATTGTATCTGTCTTACCTGGTTGGATCGTATCCCATAATTTGAGAGATCCCGGCTGAACGATTGAGAACGGTGCATCAATCGAGAGAGAATCAATAATGAGTGGTGTACCTTTGCCGGTATTCGTCACCGTAAGGATTTTTGTGCCAGTCGGCGTACCCGGAGAAGTTGTACCGAGATCGACCGAGCCAGACGAAAGCGTCACCTCAGGATGATTAACATTGATATTAAAGACTACGATCGGATCGATCTTATGATCGTCATAAGCAATTAAAGTATCGGGGAATCGATCGTTCCATCTGGTCGCCAGGGGCTTAGAAAGATTCGGCGTAAATAGAACGTCAACCCAAATACTATCTTCTGGATTAAATGTAGCAGTAGTAACACCACCCTGCGTAGCGGCTATCTTGAATTCGGCAGCATCAGGGCCCTTTATGGCAACGCTATCCATTAAGATTGAAGCCGTTCCATGATTTCTTAGATAGAGTCGGAAAGTTCTTGACGAATCACAGATGGTGGAGGAATCCACTTCAATCTTATTCCAGGAAAGATCTGGCTTGATTCCATATCCATAGAGGTTACTGAAGTCCTTCTTCAGGTGCGTAAATGGCTCTGGAAGATCAGACGCCCAGTGCTGGATAGTAGTATCCTTTGCCGTATCTTGCGTCGGGGTATAGCAGAACGTAAATGTTCTTGCATTCAGAATTCCGGTATCGATCGTTATAGGCAGTAACGATGTATCGATAAAATCGAAGTTAATATTATTATCGAGCAGCCATTGCTTCGTTAGCTTAAATGCCGCTTTACCGGTATTCCATACCTTAATACCATGGCACTTTTTCTGGCCGAGTATGACCGGGCCGAAATCGAAATCTTCAGTTTCAATTTCACCGACCCCCGTTGTGCCAAAGAGTGCTGCGATCGCTTTCGGGCAATTTGTATTAACAATAAATGTATCCAGGAATAGATGTACAGCCTGGCTCGCATTAAAGCACACACTAAACACAACCGAGTCGCCCGGTTTTAAGATATATGGAAGTGAGTGACTGGTATCGGTAACTCGAAATCCCTGGCTACCATTGGCGAACGTATAACCGGTGACTGTAAAGGTCTTCTCTCCGGTCTTTCCGGAATTCTTGATCACGAACTGCGTGCAGGTATCGAACCCCAGCGAAGAATTATAGAAAACGGCTGAATCAGGATAGTTTGGTTGTGTCGAATAAAACTTTAATTTGGGCGCCTGATAATGCAAATAAATGAGCGTATCATTACCGGCCACATTGACGGCCCACACATACGCATCTGCGTCCTTCAGAGGGTCATCCACGACGATCTGGACTGTCGCGGTATCCACACCCGGCACGAGCGTAAAATTCTTGGGAAGGAAGTCCACGTTGGTACTAACGTAACCGGAATCGGTACCGGGCTTGCGTTTTAATACGCCTTCCGGATCTTTCAAGAGCTCGATCTGGGAAAGTCCTTTGTCGAGCACATTGGTATCGACAACGTGAACGAACCATCCGTTACAGGTCGTATCAGCCGACATCTTCGGCGAAAATGCCCCGTCGATACCCATCGAGATACCGCACTCGGAAGCATACGAGAAATAGTAATCGTCGTCGTCGTTATCACCGAGATCGAAATCGGGATCGAGTCCGAGATCGCCATACTGATAGAGTGCGAACGCCGAGTCGCACGTGGCATACCATGCACCGGGGCTGATCTCGAAACGCTTACCGATTAGCTCCGGATGACCGGGGATGCTGCACGTTGCCGGTGTATTACCACCGCCTGCTGAGGGATATGAATTAATGGAAACGAGCGCACCGCCATTATGCGACATTCTGATCTTGCTCAGCATCGTTCGCTGTGCGATCACATTGACGTAGCGCCGCTTATGAACCTGCGCCTTATCGTCCGGCACATACCACATGTACTGTGTACGGCAACGGTCGAGCGGAATAACATTCTGCTGGCTGGGCGCCGTAAACGGCTCGGTCGTGCTATACTGTGCGCGATAGTCGTATTGCTCCACAAATATCTTCTGTCCGTTCACTGAACCGAAGTTTACGCCGGCATCGCAATTATCGAAGATCGGGAATTGATAGCGTGAAAGCGTAGGATTACGAGCGCCGATAGGATCGATAAACGCACTGAGCGTGGTCATCGTCGTATCGTAAGTAAACACTTTGTACTGATCGCCGGCAGAACCGTCATCGGGTGGGCCACCGGGGCAATCCATGAACGGCATTGAAACATAGCCGTCACTCGTCCAGTAGTCGACCGGCATCATTTGTTCGACGGCAAGATCGCGCTGATCGCCACCAAAGGCGGCGAATGATGTTTCGCCGTTGAATTGTCCTTCGTTACCGGCAAGCACGCCCACCGGCTGGTCCGCTTCCACGATCGATCCGGAAAGATCATTATCCGGATCGTCGATCGTCGATTTCACCCAATATACCTGACCGCGATTCAGCTTAACAGTCCACGGATTTGGGTGCCCATTTGCGCCAGAGCCGAAATTCACACCGATGTGCCCGCCGCGAGTAAGGCCATTTGGCGTGATCTTGACCGTCGTGTTGTCGGTAACCGCTATAATGCAAAAGATCGAGCTGGATGAATCCGGCGTACATGCAAAGTGATGGCTGTTAGCATGACCAAGACTAGGGTTTGCGGGAGAAGCACAAATAACATAGGTCTTACCGAGAGCGCCGGTCTGCAACGCTAAATACTGCCCGCCGGAATTCGGACCCGTGGAATAATAGGTTAAACTGATCGGGCGATCTGCATGAACGTGAGCGCACGCATAGATCGGTTGTTCACCATTGGGTGCGAGCGGATCCCCATTGTTATCGCGAGGATTCATATACCCCTGGTCCAGCGAAATTTGTAATCCGTGTTTTGCGACGATGTGCTGCGGCGCCGTCGGAATTTCTTGACCAGCAGGACTGGAATTTGGATCGAAGTAGCTAACCGTTACATTACAATCGTAGTACGAACTGACGAGTGCGAAGAACCCCTGAAAGGGTTTGACCGCATTACATTTGATACTTGGTACGAGCTCTGCGATGTAAAAATCGCGGCCATCGGAGGGAATTCCTTTTTGGCTTTGAGCGTGGACGGACTGAAAAGAAAATAGAAAGAGTGAGACCGCGAGCAGCAGTTTAGAGAAGCGCATAATGAACAAAGGATAGTATTACCGGGTCTTTATGGATGCGGAACGACAACCAAATTGAAAAGACCCGGAATTGAACCAACCCTCTCTGAGAAAGATTTAACGATTTCCTAAGATTCTTCAAATTTCTTTTCTTTGTGAAGTCACCTGATAATTTTTCAACGTTCCTGTTAGGTCTTCTGCTTATTCTTCCCTGTGTAGCAGATGCTCAGGTCCATTGGATCCCTACGAACGGCCCTCCTGGAGGAGCGATCTCGACGGTCTGCATCGATTCGAACAGCCGCCTTTTTATCGGCACAGAAGCAGGTGGCGTTTTCGAGAGCTCGAACGAAGGTAATAAATGGTTTGCGCGCAATGCAGGATTGCATACGTTCCACATGCATGAATTGGAAGCGAATCCTCGAGGCTATATTTTTGCCGTCACATACGATAACGGAGTATCGAGGTGGTTTCGAGACGATCAGCCGCACTGGACATTTCTTGATACCACAATAAATTTTGGTGCGATCTATTCGCTCTCCTGCGCGCCGAGCGGTTCCGTCTTTCTCGGGACTGCAACCTATGGCATTCTTCGCTCGACCGATAATGGCAATACGTGGGACCATCCCGATACCGGCATCGATCCGAAAGATAAGCAGATCACACTCGTTATCGCATCGAACGGAGGGCTCATTGCATTAGGAAGTCATCTCGATAGTTCACGCCACAGCGTCTATCATGTCTATAACTCCCCAGACGATGGCGGTCATTGGTCGATCCTGGCTCCGGTACCCTCCTCCGCTCAACCAACAGCATTTCTGGCGCTCGACACTAACACTATTTTTGTCGGTGATGCCGATGGAAAACTCTTTCGGACAACTAACAAGGGTGTTACTTGGCAGCTTGTGTATCAGGATACCGGCAAGTTTGGCATTTATAATGTCGTAGAAAGTCCGCAAGATCATCATCTGTTCTTACGTAATAATTACGGCGATCTTTATCGCTCGCTCGATACCGGACTTTCGTGGCAGCTTCGAAGCGTCGATACGATCGGCGGAAGCATTTACGCTACTGCGATCGGTAACAATGGTACGATGATCGTCGGTACCGACTTCGAAGGAGTCGTTCGATCGACTGATGAAGGGCAACACTTCGAAGCGGTAAATAATGAGCTTGCCGCCACGCTTGTTTATAATCTTGCGGTCGACAAACGTGGGATGCTCTATGCTGTTGTGGAAGATCTTGTATGGCGCACGCCCGATCGCGGACAAACCTGGACTCGCCTTAATATCGAAACGGGTGAAGTACTTTCTGTACCAGCGTTATCGGTCGATTCGAGTAACGGTCTTTATCTTGGCATTCTCGATGGCGTTTGGGTATCACACGATTCCGGCATTACCTGGTCACACACGTTAAGCTCCCCCGTTCCAAAAGTTGACAATCAATGCTACCAGATAGAAACTTCAACGGCGGGCACGGTCTTCGCCGCGACGCAATACGGATTATTCCAATCAACCGATCACGGCCAAAGCTGGCAGCCCGATACGTTCGGCCTTCCTAAAACGAAGGCCGAGGCAGTTATTGTTGGTGGAGATGGAAGCGTCTACGCCGAAGATGGCAGCGAACAACTCTATCGTTCGAGCAACGATGGTTTTTCCTGGTCGAAGATCGGCAGCTCGGCCGGTATAACCGCTGAAACGTCAAGCGGAATATTCTTCGAGCTCACACGACTTTTATCGCGATCGCAGGATAGCGGCCAGCATTGGCAATCATTATCAGTGCCGGATGCGAACACTTCGCGAACGCTCTTTAGCGTGTATCTCGATTCGCACGGTTATCTCTATGCGTCGACCGACTCCGGTATCTACCGGTCGAACGATAACGGCGACACATGGTCATCCATCAGTAACGGCTTCCAGGATCCCACCGCATCTCGGCTTAGCTCGGCAACTCGAGTTTGCGAAGACCGCCGTAATGGAATTTTCTATGCCGCTTCGCGCGGGCAAGGAGTTTTTCTGGGTTTACGAGATGCATCCGTATTAAGAAATAATGAGCAAGCAACTCGTCCCGCATTAAGCAATGCTCCCAATCCTTTTGCAACGCAAACAAACATCTCCTTCACATTGCCCGAACCAGGCGTGGTCGCTCTGGAGCTTCGAAACACAATGGGTGAGATCGTGTGGTCGCAACCGCTAAATTATCTGGAAGCAGGCACACACACCGTTTCTATTGAACCGGTCGGTTTAGCATCCGGTAATTACATCTGCATTGTACGAGGTGGTAATAGTACTTTCTCGAAATGGATAACACTGGTCCACTAATCATTGCACTATATGTGGTTTGATTCTACTGTCGCTATCGTTGTTCGAAGTGCTGTCGTCTACATCGTGATCCTGATCGGATTTCGACTTGCCGGCAAGCGGCATATTTCTCAACTTTCGCTTGTCGACTTTGCTCTAATTCTTCTGGTGTCAAATGCAGTACAGAATGCAATGGTCGGCAACGATACTTCGCTTATTGGAGGCATTATTGCAGCAGCGACGCTGATCCTGTTAAATGTTATCCTCACCAAGGTCCTGTTTCGAAGCGAGCGCGCAGCACGTTTTATTGCCGGAGAACCACGACTCTTAGTTCGTAATGGCCGGTATGTCGAATCGAACATGGAGCACGAAGCCATTCGTCCCGAAGAACTGGAAGAACAAATCCGCGAGCATGGCTTTGAGGATATTACAAAGGTCCGTACAGCGATCCTCGAAATGGACGGCTCCATCTCGGTTATTCCCTATGACACCGAAGGTAAGCATGTGGAGCATCACATGCCCTTTGTTCGTCGCCGTCATCGTGCCCGGCGTGGTTATCAACCATAAGGCATTGTGTATGATGAATTATGAAGGGTGAAAGTTGTTTAGCGCTCTTCGTTCATTCCGTATCCATCATTCATAATTTATCATCATCCGTTGATCGCGTTAGAACATCTTAGTATGCAATTCGGAGGAGATTATCTCTTCCGAGATGTCACGTTTACCGTCCGCCCCGGTGACCGTGTTGGGCTTGTAGGTCCCAATGGTGCGGGCAAAACCACGTTGCTAAGAATTATTGCCGGTGTGTACGAGCCGGAGTCGGGCGTCGTCAATGTTCCAACCGGTTATCGGATCGGGTATCTACCGCAAGAACCCACACTCGATCGCGATGCTCAGGCCCGTCCGTTGCTGGAAGAAGCCATGCGCGCGAGAACCGATCTTCTCGAGATCGAGGAAGCGATGAAAAGGGCGCAGACTGCAATGGAAGATCCGTCCCAGGATCATTCGAGCTCGGAATATTTCAAACTCGTCGAGCACTTTGGCGAACTTCATCACCGCTTCGAAGATCTTCGTGGATTTGAACTCGAGAGCGATGCCAAACGGATACTCGCCGGCCTCGGATTCAAAGAGACTGACCACATCAAGCCCGTCGCTTTTTTTTCTGGCGGCTGGCAAATGCGCCTTTTGCTCGCGAAACTTCTCATTGCTCGGCACGATGCATTGCTGCTCGACGAACCGACGAACCACCTCGACCTGGAAAGCCTGATATGGCTCGAAGGATTTTTGAAATCCTACGAGGGTACGCTTGTCATGGTCTCACACGATCGGTCCTTTCTCAATCTCGTCACAAACCGTACGGCCGAGATCGAGAACGCAAGAGTGGAGGTCTATTCCGGTAATTACGAATACTACGAGCGGACCAAAGCGGAGCGCGAAGCACAACTGGCATCGCAGGCCGCAAACCTGGAAGCCCGGCGAAAAGAGCTCGAGCGATTTGTCGAACGATTCCGGTATAAAGCCACGAAAGCGCGGCAGGCTCAGTCGCGCTTAAAAATGCTCGAACGCATGGAGCGTATCGATCTTGCAAGCCATGGTAAAGCCGTTCACTTTAGCTTCCCGCAGGCACAACCATCGGGACGAATGGTCTTTGAAGTAGAACGTGGAGCGAAATCGTATGATGGCAAACACAACGTGTTCGCAAACGTCGATCTCCGCATCGAGCGCGGTGACCGTGTGGCCTTCCTTGGCAAGAACGGTGAAGGCAAAACCACGATGGGCAAGATCATTGCAGGGCAAGAGCAACTTACCGGCGGTACGTTTACCATCGGTCACAATGTAACGATCGGTTACTACGCACAGCATCAGGCCGAAGCGCTGAACCCCAAGTACACCGTTCTCGAAACGCTCGAGTCTGTTTCACGCGCTCAACTCTTTCACGAGCAGGAGAGCGGTAAAAGCACCGGATCGCCAAAAAGTCAGGCACAATTACGCACCTTGCTCGGGGCGTTCCTCTTTCAGGGGGATGACGTATTTAAACCGGTACGAGTCCTTTCCGGCGGAGAAAAATCGCGGCTTGCACTCGCAAAGATGCTCCTCGAACCGGTCAACACACTGTTACTCGACGAACCCACGAACCACCTCGATATGCAATCAAAGGAAGTGGTCAAGGAGGCTCTGCTTCAATTCGATGGTACGATCATCGTGATCTCGCACGATCGCGATTTCCTCGAAGATCTTACCGATCGGCTTATTACATTCCAGGATGGCCAGGTAAAAGAGTACATGAGGCCGCTGGAAGAGTATCTTGTCGAGTTACGAGAACGAGAGCTTGCGAGTATTCGCCAGAAAAAGGGGCGCTCGCCGATCACTCAACCTGTTCCTGCCGAGGTAGTCGCCCCACCGGTTGATGACCGCACGAGAAAACGCGCAGAAGCTGAAGAACGGAATGCACGTTATAAGAAAGAAAAGCCGTTTCGTACAAAGATCGCGGAATGGGAGAAAAAAATAGAAGCGCTCGAAAAAGAAAAGACCACTATTGAAGATTCAATGTACGAGCCCGACTACTATTCGGATCCCGAGCGCGTGAAAAAGGACGCGGATCGATTAGTGGTAATTAAATCGAGCCTGGATGAAGCTATCTTTAAATGGGCGTCCCTCAACGAAGAGTTGGAAAAAGCAATACAGTAATGTTACCGACGGCCAGCGTCTCTCGAATCAGCGCTCCAATAGAGCTTCGAACGCAGTAGGTCAAAATACGAGCGCTCCCGCCTGCGCAAGAGCCGCAATTTTTTATCTGACGTTCGTACCGATATTTCGGCCGGCGTTCCAGCGATAACCTGCTCCTGGCCGTCCGCGACGACAAGCACTGTGGGCGTTTCCTCTGCGCGAGCACGCACCCGCACGGTAGCGGTGCTATTTACAATAATGGGCCGCACATTGAGTGAATGTGGAGCAATCGGAGTGATCTGTAGCACTGGGCTCGTCGGCTCGACAATTGGGCCGCCTGCGCTTACAGAGTAGCCCGTCGAGCCCGTGGGCGTAGAGACGATAATACCGTCGGCCCGAATAACGCCAAGTTGAGCACCATTGACGAATACTTCAAGCGTGAGCATTCGCGTTGAGCCATAATTATCGATCACAACCTCGTTCAGGGCATCGAGTCTGGCTTCGGGCGTAGTGGCACCGATCCGGGAAGCATCCAAATTATCGGCTCGTATCTCGACCGGTTTCCCACTCTCGCTTTGCACAGTGGCATTAAGCATTATCCGCTCTTCCACAATAAGTGCATTGGCGGCCAACTCTTCTACGAGAGCATCAACTTCGACGGGCGGGTGCTCGGATAAAAATCCAAGTTTACCGGCATTAACGCCAAGAAGCACCGCATGGTGATCCGCTCGGGCGATCGCTCTCGCTGCGAGCAGCATCGTACCATCTCCTCCAACCGAAACAATAACATCGCTCTCCTTCGCAATGCGTTCGAGCGATGAAATCACCTCACAACCACGTGTGGGTATCATTGGCACCAGGGCCTCGGAAAGCAATATTTTCGATCGGGGAAATTGCTCGCAGAGCTTAGCAACAACATGAGCAAGGGTTGCCTGCACCTGGGCGGGATCGATGTGACCGATAATGCCAATGCGGTCGAGCTTCATAACGATGTGTTTACGCCGGCTCAGCGACGCGAGTTACTTGTCGAATAGCAGCGGTAAGAGTATTTTTTAATAGCATGGCGATCGTCATCGGTCCAACACCGCCGGGCACTGGCGTGATAGCGCTCGCTTTAAGTTTGACACGATCGAAATCGACATCCCCTACCAAGCGCGAACCGGATTTCTTTGTAGCATCGGCGACGCGATTAATGCCAACATCAACTACCACCGCACCCGGCTTCACCATATCAGCTGTAATGGCAAGCGGTACCCCCATGGCCGCAACTAAAATATCGGCTGAACGAGTGATCTCTCCCAGTTTCTCACCCGCACCGGTATGGGCGATCGTTGCCACCGCGTTGGCTTTTGAATTCTTTTGAGCGAAGAGCAACGCCAATGGTTTGCCAACTAAATTCGATCGACCGACAATAACCGCATGCTTCCCCGATACAGCAATGCCCGATCTCGCAAGCATTTCAATAACACCAGCCGGTGTGCAGGGCGCAAAATAATTGCCGAGTCCGATCGATAACCTGCCCGCATTTAGTGGATTGAACCCATCCACATCTTTATCCGGTGAAATAAGTTCGATCACTCGTTCCTCTCGGATATGCTTGGGGAGCGGAAATTGGACGAGTAATCCATGCGTCAGGGGGTCTTCGTTGATCGAGCGGATAAGATCTATAAGTTCGCTTTCCTCTATATTCGCGGGCAATACTTTAGTCTCATGAGAAAAGCCGGCTTCCTCCGACGCAATACCCTTATTGCGAACATACACTTCGCTTGCTGGATTATTCCCGACCAAGACGAACATTATCCGGGGCCGAACACCGTATCGTTGAAGGAACTCCGCCGCGTCTATGCGAACTTCATCGCGAATCTCGGAGGCGATCCTCTTGCCGTCAATGATGAGCGCCTCAGGCATCACCGGTCTCTCCTGTTTCTGGTGCTGAGGCCGGTTCCAATGTTTCGGCCTCGTCAAAATTTTGGTCTGCGACCGCTCGCGTGCGATCGAAATTCGGAAACATAAAGGGTTCGATTTCGACGGCAGCGCCTGTAGCAACGTCGATAGCGATACTTACACCGGAAATACGAATGCCATCTTTAGCAATTTCGTATTTATATGGCGTCTGATTGACGAAGCGCTTGATAGCAACATCGACCTTCATTCCGATCACACTCTCGTATGGCCCGCTCATTCCAACATCGGAAATATAGGCCGTGCCATTCGGAAGTATTTGGGCGTCGGCGGTTTGCACGTGGGTATGGGTACCAAGTACCGCGCTCACTTTTCCATCAAGATACCGCGCAAGCGTTTGTTTCTCCGCCGTCGCTTCTGCGTGCATATCGACGATAATAATATTCGTATGCTCGCCAACCTTATCAAGTGCCCAATGGGAGACACGGAAGGGACAGTCGATCGTTTGCATGTAGGTTCGGCCTTGCAAGTTTACGACGCCGATCTTAATGCCATCCTTCGTCTCACCGATCGCATATCCAGATCCCGCGTTCTCTCGCGGATAATTGGCGGGCCGAATAATTCGTCGATCCTCGGCTAGCAGCGCTCGCACATCCCAGCGATCCCAAACGTGGTTGCCAGTAGTGATGACTTTTGCACCAGCATTGAATAACTCTTCGGCGTGCTTCTTCTGAAGCGATTTACCATCGGCGATATTCTCACCATTAACAATGATAAAGTCCGAGCGGTATTTCGAGGCTAAGCCCGGCAGCATTCTCGAAACCATCGAGAGCGCGCCCGTTCCAACCACATCGCCAATAAATAGTACCCGGACGGTCGTAGGACCTCCGGTAGATTCTAATTCGTGATTGTTCGAGGTAAATTCAGGGGTATCCGGCATTCGATTTCTCCGGCATGGAAACAGCAATAAGGCCGGGTTCGTCCCGCAATCAAAGAAAGCAATGCCGGACTTAGTGCTCCACGATCATATTAACCTCACCACTCGAACTATCAGCAAACTCGATTCGAGCGTGATAAGCAGCACTGGCAAGGTCCTTAACCCACAACAGAACTTCGAGACCATGTCCTGTGACATCGAACGAACGGACGAGGTGGCCATTCGTTGCAAAGAGCATGACCCGCCTGACCTCCTTGGGTACAGAAAGGGTGATCTCATCGGTGGCGGGATTCGGATAAGCGCGCACTGCAATGCTATCTGTTGGATGATAAACTCTTGCGGGTGCAGCAATGCCATAGGCGATTAACTCTCGCTCGCTACCATCCACATTGACGGGCTGGCCACCAATGGTGGTCCCGGCATGAGCCATATTCATTTTTATAATACCGATACCTTTGGAAAGCCATATCATTTGTGTCGTGCTAAAACTCCCCAGTGGCAAGGGACCAAGACTAACTTGAACGTTTGCTGTAAGATCGAACCGGTAAGCAGAATCGAACGAAGCGCGCGGCACCGTTACATGCTCGGAGCCGCGATAGGCGCCTGTAAAAGTAATAGTCACGGTTGCACCGGAATATGTACCTGTAAGTGTAGTGACTGGATAAGAAGTATTAACGGCCAAAGACGTTTTGAAGTAATCAAGCCACTGATTTGGCGGAGTAAAAACAGAAGCAAGGTTTGCAGGTAACACATAGTTGAGCATCGCTTGATCGCCGAAGACTTGAATATCACCCGCTGACGTCGCACGAAAATGAAGATCAGAGACCTGGCCGGCGCTGCTGGTTGTCTTATAACTTGTGTCTCGTATCCACGCTACATTATTCGAACCCTGGAATTGTAGCCCCGTAGCAAATACCGTTTGCGAGCTGCGATAAGTGTTGGGTTTCTGACCGCTGGTTACGGTATCATACTGGTTGAAATCAACGAAACGGCGAAGATCGAACGGCAGTAGATCGGCCGCGACGACCGGCTTACTCGTACCATGTTCGACGCCAGGAGAAGGCAAGAATAAAGCAAAGTCATAGGAGGAGTTTAAGGTT
>Ga0209062_1002518_pt1 | contig 24290 bp, 17 predicted proteins | sample Coa_R2_2_FD_187158 | JGI IMG/M metagenome (GOLD analysis project Ga0209062, IMG submission 187158) | Surface soil microbial communities from Centralia Pennsylvania, which are recovering from an underground coalmine fire - Coalmine... | ecosystem: Environmental > Terrestrial > Soil > Unclassified... | reverse complement strand
CCAGCCGCCGGACGGCGGCGATTTTCATCTCACGCGTGAACGTTCGTCGTGACAACCCCATGACACAATTCTCCATTCAATGGAAGTTGTGTCTTAACCGGTTGTCTCAAAAATCGGGACAAGTCCAAACCCTTACCGGATACTATACGTTCTAAGGCGATTCACCGTCCTGCGGACGGACGGTAACGCCCGGTATCGATTCCCGGCGGGTTTTCCTCCGGCGGCTGCCGGTGCGGCGAACAGGACCTCAGGCCGCCTCGACCGGGAATTATGGGACTGAGCGCGTGCTAGCCTAGACAGATTATGAAGCTCGCAGCCGCCTTCCTCCTCGCCGCATGCGCGCTGGCCCAGGTCCCTACTCCCGAATCCGTCCTCGGCCACAAGCCGGGCGACGATTTTTTCCTCGCCAGCTACGATCAGTCCCTTGCGTATTTCCAGAAGCTGGCGCAATCCACCGACCGGCTGAAGCTGGCGCGCGTGGGCAAGACGACGCGCGGACTGGACTGGTACATCGCCATCATCTCCTCGCCGGAGAACCTGGCGAAACTCGAGCAATATAAGGATACGGCGCGGCGGCTGGCGCTGGTCAAAGGGCTGACCGACGCCGAGGCACGCGAGCTGGCGCGCAACGGCAAGGTGATGGTGCACATCGATGGCGGCCTGCACGCCACCGAAGTCGCCGGCGCGCAGCACACCATCCAGCTCGCCTATAACCTGGTCACGCGCGAAGACGCCGAGGCCAAGGCGATCCGCGACAACGTGATCCTGCTGCTGTGGTTCTGCATCAACCCGGACGGGCAGAACCAGGTGGCGCAGTGGTACATGTCGAACGTCGGGACGCCCTATGAGGTGGCGCAGAATCCCGGCCTGTGGCAGGAATACATCGGGCACGACAACAACCGCGACGGCTACATGAATAACATGATCGAGTCGCAGATCATCACGAAGGCGGAGCTCGAATACTACCCGACGGTCTTCTACAACCATCACCAGACCACGCCTTTTCCCGCGCGCATCTGGATTCCGCCGTTCGGCGACCCGGTCTCCCTCAATCCGCATCCGCTGATGTACCGCTGGGTGAACGTGTTCGGCACGGCCATGGCGGCGTATCTCGACGAGCACGGCATGCCCGGCGCGATGCACCGCGGCCGGTTCGACGACTGGTATCCCGGGTTCGTCGACCACGTCAACAACTTCCGCAACACCGTTTCGTTCCTGACCGAAACGGCCCTCTACCGCTACGCGACGCCGCACTTTTACACCATCGACGAATTCCCGCGCGACAAGCAGGACCTGCATGCGGAGGTGTTTTATCCCAGTCCATGGAAGGGCGGGTGGTGGCGGCTTTCGGACGCGGTGAACTACATGCTGGGCGCCTCCATGGCGGTGCTCGATACCGCGGCGAAGAACCGCGAGGAGCTTCTGTACGACCGCTACCGTGCCGGGCGCGACACCATCGCGCGCTTCACCAGCGATCCGCCGTACGCCTATGTGATTCCGCGCGAGCAGCGCGATAAGCTGACCGCCGCGACGCTCGTGGAGAAGATGCTGATCGACGGCATCGAAGTGCACGAGGCGACCAGGGAGTTCAAAGCCAACGGCGATTCGTATAAGGAAGGCGACTGGGTCATTCTGATGGATCAGCCGTTCGCCGCGCTGGTGAAGGAGCTGTTCGACGTGCAGAAATATCCGGAGCTGCCGCATCCGCCGCCGGTCGACGCATCCGCGGGCCGGGGCGGACGCGGGGCCGCTGGCGCGGGGGCTTCGCTTGCGACTTCCGCCGCGGCCGCATCGCCAGCCGCCGGCGGCGGTGGCGGCCGGGGGGCCGGCGGACGCGGAGCCGGTGGCCGCGGCGCGGCGGGCGGCGGAGCGGCCGCGGGCGGCCAGGCGCCACCGGCGCAGATGCCTTATGACGTCACCGGCTGGACGCTGCCGATGCAGATGGGCGTCGAGGTGATCGCGGTCTCCGAGCCGGTTTCGGCGGCTACGCGCGCCGCGCTGCGCAAGATCGAGCGCATCGAACCCATCGCAGGCAAGGTGCAGGGGGCCGGGCCGGTGTTCGCCTTCTCGCATAACACGAATGCGTCGCTGCGCGCCGTAAACGATCTGCTCGCAGCGGGCGTCAAGGTCAGCTTCGCGAAAAACGAGAGCGCCATCTATGCCGAAGGCAACGCCGCGGGCATCCTGCAGAAGGACGGTATCGACGCCACATCGCTCAAGGAACCGCCGGCCGCGTGGCCGGTGCGCAAACCGCGCATCGCGCTCTACGAGCCGTGGGCGGGCAGTATCGACGAAGGCTGGACGCGCTGGCTGCTCGAGCAGTGGCGCTTCCCGTTCGCGCGCGTGCACAACTCGGAAATCCAGGATGGCCACCTCCGCGAGCGGTTCGACACCGTCGTCTTCGCGGAAATGAGCGCGCGCCAGATCATGGACGGAATGCAACCCGGCACGGTGCCGGGCCAGTATGCCGGCGGCATCGGCGAGACCGGCGCGCAGGCGCTGCGCGATTTCGTGGAAGCCGGCGGCACGCTGGTCGCGCTGGGCAATGCGACCCTGTTCGCCATCGAGCAGTTCCACCTGCCGGTGACGAACGTGGTAGCGGGGCTGCCGAATGCGCAGTTCTTCTGCTCGGGCTCGATTCTGCGGACCCAGATCACGGCGCCGAATCATCCCGTGGTGGCCGGCCTGCCGGCCGAGCAGGCGGTGATGTTCGAACGCAACCCGGTCTTCGACACCCGGCCGAATTTCCGCGGCAAGGTGCTGGCGGCGTATGTGAAGGACCGCAATCCGCTGATGTCCGGCTTTCTGCTCGGGGCGGAACGGATCGAGGGCAAGGCGGCGGCCATTGATGCCGACTACGGCCAGGGGCACGTCATCCTGCTCGGTTTCCGCCCGCAGTGGCGCGGGCAGTCGCACGGGACATACAAGTTCCTGTTTAATGCGCTGTACTACAACCCGGCGATGGCGGAAGCGCCGACGGGTGGCGGCGGAGGAGGTCGCGGCGGCGGCGGGCCGCAAGGGGCATGGCGGCGCGAGGCGGAATCGGTCAAGGCCGAGGTGGGCAAGCTGCTCGATCTGAACCGTGCGTACTTCACCGCCCGCGGCCCGCGCGCGGCGGAAGAGGGCAAGACACTCGAAGCCGCGCTTGACGCGTTTCAGCGCGACCGGCTGCCGCTGCTCGACGATCTGCGCGCGCAGGTCGAGGACGCGGCTACCGTGCGCCACGACGCCGCGTTTTCGGCGCAGTTGAAGCGGCTGGCCGTGGATCTGCGGACGAAGGATTTCAGCACGATGAAGGTGGACGATTTGTTCGAACAGTACAAACTGGCGGTGCTGCCGTGAGGACGGGCATTGGGGGTTGGGGATTGCGGATCGGGGCCGGCCTGTCGGCCCTTCTGATTACCGCCGGGGCATTACCGGCTCAGGTGCCGCCGCCGGAATCGGTGCTCGGCTACAAGCCTGGCGCGGATTTTCACCTCGCAAGCTATGAGGACTCGCTCGGCTATTTCCGCAAGCTGGCGGCGAACTCGAACCGCATCAAGCTGGTCAACGTCGGCAAGAGCACGCAGGGCCGCGACTGGTGGATCGCCTTCATCTCGGATCCGGCCAACCTCGCGCAGCTCGAGCACTATAAGGACATCTCGCGGCGGCTTGCGCTGGCGCGCGGCATCTCCGACGAGCAGGCGCATCAACTGGCGCGCGAGATGAAGCCGATCGTCCACATCGATGGCGGCCTGCACGCGACCGAAGTCGCCAACCACCAGCACACCATCCAGCTCGGCTACGATCTCGTCGCGAGCGAGGAGCCCGAGTACAAGGCGATCCGCCAGAACCTGATTGTCGAGCTGTGGTTTTCGATCAACCCGGACGGGCAGACCATCGTTTCCGACTGGTACATGAAGAACGTCGGCACGCCGTATGAGGTGAGCCCGCTGCCGTGGCTCTATCAGGAATACGTCGGGCACGACAATAATCGCGACGGCTACATGCTGAACATGCTGGAGTCGCGCGAGATCACCAGGGCGACGCTCGAAACCGAGCCGATCGTTTTCTATACGCAGCACCAGTCCGCGCCATTTCCCGGCCGCATCTACCTGCCGCCGTACGCCGACCCGATCTCCGGCAACATGCACCCGCTGATGGTGCGGTGGCTGAGCCTGATCGGGACCAGCATCGCGCAATACCTGGACGACCACGACCTGCCGGGCTCGATGCACCAGGAGACGTTCGACGTGTGGTACCCCGGCTACATCGATAACATCGGCAATTTCCGCCACACGCTCTCGTTCTTCACCGAAACGGCGCTTTACCGCTACGCCACGCCGCATTTCTACACCGTGGACGAGTTTCCCGCCTCGCGGCAGACGCTCGGCACGGAGATGCTCTATTCGAGCCCGTGGAAGGGCGGCTGGTGGCGCCTCGCCGATGCCTGCAAATACATGTACGGCGCCGATATGGCGGTGCTCGATTTGGCGGTCAAGTATCACGAGCAGATGCAGTACAACAAGTACCGTGCCGCGCGCGACACCATCGAAAAGTTTTCCAAGGAGCCGCCCTACGCTTACGAGATCCCGCGCGAGCAGCACGATGCGCCCACCGCGGCGGCGCTCATCGACAGGCTGATGTTGCACGGCATCGAGGTGCACCAGTCGTCCAAGCCGGATTCCTGGGTGATCCTCATGGACCAGCCGTTCGCCGGGATGGTGAAAGAGTTGTTCGAGCCGCAGGTTTATCCCGAGCTGACGCAGCGCCCGTACGACGTGACCGGCTGGACGCTGCCGTACCAGATGGGCGTCGAGGTCCACGCTCTGACGCAGCCGCTGGCGAAGAGCTTCCGCGATTCGCTGCGGCCGGTGAAGACGGTCGAAGTCGTGGCGCCCTTCAACCACGGCGCCAACGCCAGCTTCCGCGCGGTCAACGAGATCCTGGCCGCGAAGGGAACCGTTTCCTTCAGTGGCAATGATATCGCGGTGAGCGGCATCGACCGCGGCAAGCTGGATGCCATCCTCAAGGAGAATCGCTTGCGCGCATCGGGAACGGGCGAGGCCGGAAAACCGGTGAAAGCGGCGCGCATCGCGCTCTACCGGCCGTGGACGGCATCGATCGACGAGGGCTGGACCCGCTGGATTCTGGAGCAGTACAAGTTTCCGCACGAGAGCCTGTACAACGCGGGCGTGCGCGCCGGGCACCTGCGGGAGCACTATGACACCATCGTGATCCCGGACATGCCATCGCGCCAGATCGTCGACGGCGTGCGGCCGGGGACGATTCCCGAGCGTTACGCCGGCGGCATCGGCGAGGACGGTGTGGAGGCGCTGCGCGATTTCGTCAGCGAAGGCGGCACGCTCATCACGTTCAACAACGCATCGCTGTTCGCCATGGACGAGTTCAAGCTGCCCGTCGAAAATTCGCTGGCCGGACTGAGCGCGAGCCAGTTCTTCTGCTCCGGATGTCTGGTGACGGTGCATATCGAGGACGCCAAGAACCCGCTGACCGCCGGTCTCACGCCCGATACCACCGTCATGTTCGAACGCGGCCCGGCGTTCTCCACGAAGGCCGGCTTCAAAGGGACGGTGCTGGCCCGCTATCCGCGGGATCGCTCGCCGCTGATGAGCGGATATCTCGCCGGTCCCGAGCGGCTCGAAGGCCAGATCGCGGCTCTCGAAGCCGATTACGGCAAGGGCCGCGTGCTGCTGCTCGGCTTCAAGCCGCAATGGCGCGGCCAGTCGCACGCGGCGTATAAGTTCTTCATGAACGCGTTTTACCTGGGAGAGTAGGCGGCCGGCCGGTGGATCACCGGCCGATAGGCACATCCCGCGAATTCAGATCGCGATGATTTGGCAGACCGGATCGAGACGCCGGAGGTCGCGCGGGTCGCTTGTGACGATCGGATCCCGGCGCTCTCTGGCGAGAATCACGACCGAGGCGTCGATGATATCCGACGTGCCGGTGGCGCCGCAAAGTTCGCCACAGGAACGGGCAAGGTGCTCGTCGAGAGGGATGAGCTCCACTTCGTCGCTCCGCAAGAACCGCGCCAAGGTGATCTGAATGCGGCCATTGCGCCAGGCTTGTCCCACCACACCTGAGGGTACTCGAAACGTGACGCCCTGCGCCAATGCCTGATCCAGCAGGGCGATCATGCGCCGATCGCCGCGATCCAAAGCGATCAGCGCGCCGGTGTCGAGCGTTACCCCCGCCGGCGCGACGGCAAGACGCGTTTTGCCCATTGGATGTCCTCCGGCCTCGGTTCCCCATGCTCCTGGATCAGATCGCGAAGAAGCGCGCGGAGGGAGTCGCGCCTTTCCTGTTCCGCGAGGACTTGAGTAATATAGCCCGAAACCGAATCCGCCCGCCCGGCGAGGACTTCCCGGTGAACCCTGTCGAGTTGATGCTTGGGCAAGCTGATCGCGATCTTCGCCCTGGTCATACCATTATCATACCGCTCGTGGGCCGCCGTAACAAGACGTCATCACGTCAACCGCACCGGCATCGGGCGAGGATCAGCGTGATATCGTCCTGCTGGTTCCCGGGGCTCAGCGCGCACACCTCCTCCGCGATCGAATCCACGGCTGTCTGGCACGGCTGATCACGATGGCGCCGCAAGGCTTCAATGAGATTCTCCTCGCCAAACTCCTCGCCCAGGTCGCTCACCGCTTCCGTGATGCCGTCCGTGTATAGGGCGAGCAGGTCGCCAGGCGCGAGTGGAAATTCCGCGAAGCTGCATTCCCAATCCGGAAACAAGCCGACCAATGTCGCTGTGGCGTCGAGCCGGCACAACTGATCGTCCGAGCGCAGAATGAGGCCGGAGAGATGCCCGCAGTTCGCATAGCGCAGGCGGCGCGACGCGGAGTCGTACTCGGCAAAGAAGAGCGAAGCGTACGCGCTCTCGGCGCTGTTGGCGTAGAAGAGTTGGTTCACGGAACACAGAAACCGTTCGGGTTGCGTCAGGGCGAGAGCGCTTTGGCCGCGGACGTTGGCCTGCAGATTGGCCATCAGCAGCGCGGCGGCGATGCCTTTGCCCGAGACATCGCCAATCACGAGCCCGAGGCGCTGCTGCCCCAGATCGATGAAGTCGAAGTAGTCTCCGCCGACCTGTCTGGCCTGCAGGCAGACACCGGCATACTCGAGCGTCTTCACCTCGGGATGCACTTGCGGAAAAAGACGAGCCTGCACTTGCCGGGCGATCTCAATTTCCTGGGCGGCCCGGCGTTCGGCCTCATATTGACGGGCCAGGGCCTGACGTTTGGCCTCCACGCCGCGCGTGAGTTCGTCGAACCCGGCCAGGCCGAAGCAGTTCCCATCCGGGTCTTCAAAACGGGTGTGAATGCCGCCCCAAACAGGAACTTGCGGCGGAAAACGGAATTGCACTCCGCGCGCTCTCCATTCCTCGTATTTACGCTGCACGTCTTCCGTGATGAACCAGATACGGGTCTCCTGGCCAATCAATGACTCGGCATCCGCCCCATCCGGTATGGGCGCCAGGCCGATGTTGGCATTACCATCCGGAGGCGAAACCTGGATCCAGCGCCGGCCGTTTTCGAATGTGTGGTCGACAAGGACCCGGAACCCCAGAGTCTCCACGTAAAAGCGGAGGCTTCTCTTCTGATCGCGGACGAAAACGATCACGAAATGCAGGCAGAGATAAGGGTCGTTGCCGTCCAGCCGCAGGAGAGAACGTTCAATTCCAAAAGGCAACTCGTGCGCGCCCATTGGGGAGATTATACGGGAGTTTCCGGATTTCCATGGCGGCGCCGTCTCCGGTACCCGCGGCCTCTTCGGAATGGCCCGCCTCTTGCACCGACCAGTGTTATGGCGAATCCGAGCATGGCATTCGAAGGCGATAGAAAAAACACCGATCTCGCGGAAGGCGAACTGGAGACGGTCGAGGAATCGATCGAGGCGCATGACGGGCACGAGTGCCTGCTCTGCGGCAAGACTCCCGATCAGGGCAGCCATACCTTCGATTTGGCGGAAGGAGAGCCCGAGACGGTAGACGAGTCCATCCGCATTCACGAGCGGAAGGGCGACCTCTAGCCTTTCTACGGAGCAGGCCTGCTCCGCGAACATCCGCGCGCGGGCTGGTGCCGTCAATGAGCGGGCTGGCGCCGTCAATGAGATCGATGCCGTTATGCGGTTCTTTGCCGCGTGCGGTGTGGGTCTATGGGTTGCTGAGCGATCGGGTACACTGATCCAATATGAAAAAGCTGTCCCTTGTCCTGCCGCTGGGTGTGGCCTGCCTGCTGCTTGCCCAGGAGAAGGTCGATCTAGCGACCGATGCGCGTATCCGCAGCGAGGAAGCCGAGCACTCGCAGATCATGCACACCCTGCATATGCTGACTGACCGCTACGGCCCGCGCGTGACCGGCACCCCCAACCACGAAGCCGCCGCCAGATGGGTCGTCGCGGAGATGACGCGGTGGGGTATGAAGAACGCGCACCTCGAGCCGTGGGAGTTCGGCCATCCCGGATGGCTGAACGAGCGCGCGTCGGCGTTCCTGGTCGCCCCCGTGCACGAGAATCTGAAATTCGAGGTGCTGGCGTGGACGGCATCGACCAAGGGCACGGTGACGGCCTCGGCCGTCGAACTCGTGCCGCCGCAGGGGCCGGAAGCGCCGCCGCCGCCCGAAGGCGCGCGCGGCGGGCGCGGCGGATTCGGCGGACGCGGTCCGGCGCGGCTCGGTCCGACGAAAGACGAGATGGCGGCGTGGGTTGCGGCCAATAAAGGCAAGGTGCGGGGCAAGATCGTGCTGATCGGCAAGGCAGCCGTGATCCCGGTCGATTTCAACCCGCCCCAGAAGCGCCGGCCGGACGATCAGGTGAAGGCGCAGTACGATCCCAACAATCCGAACGGCGGACGCGGCGGTTTCTTCGTCCCTGGCGGGCGCGGCACACCAGACCCGAACCGGCTGACGCCGGCGCAGGTTTCCGACCAGATCGACGCCATGCTGCTCTCGGGGGGCGCCGTGGCGCGCATCAATGACGCGGCCCGCGGCGAGGGCATCATCGTGGCGCAGCAGAACCATATGTACGACCCCGCCAAGACCGTGCCGACGCTGATTCTCCGCAATGACGATTACGGCCGCATCGAGCGCCTGCTCGCCGATGGCGAGGACGTCAAGATGGAGCTGAACGTGGTCAACCACGTATATCCCGAGGGCAAGACCAGCTACAACGTGGTCGGCGAGATTCCCGGCTCGGATAAGGCCGATGAGGTCGTGATGCTCGGCGGCCACCTCGATTCCTGGCACGCGGCCACCGGCGCGACCGATAACGCCATCGGTTCTTCCATCATGCTGGAGGCCGCGCGGCTAATCCAGACGCTCGGCCTCAAGCCGCGCCGCACCGTTCGGGTGGCGCTCTGGTCCGGCGAAGAGGAAGGGCTGCTCGGCTCGCTTGCGTACGTGAAGCAGCACTTCGGAACGGCGGAAGATCCCAAGCCGGAATGGTTCAAGCTGGATTGCTACTTCAACGTCGATACCGGTACCGGGCGCCTGCGCGGCGCGGGCATTTTCGGTCCGCCCGAAGCTGCGGCGGTCCTACGTCCCGTGCTGGCCCAGTTCGAGGAGTGGGGCATGGCCGGCGCGAGCACCACCAACAGCCGCGCCACCGGCGGCACCGATTCGACCTCGTTCAACAACGCCGGCCTGCCCGGCATCGGCATGTCGCAGGACCCGATCGAGTACAACTCGATGACGCACCACACGAATCTCGATACGTACGAGCGGATCATCCCCGAGGACGTAAAGCAGGCGGCGACGGAGATCGCGGCGGCGGTATGGCACGTGGCCAACCGCGATGAGATGGTGCCGCGCTTCAGCAAGGATAAGATGCCGGCGCCGGTCGCGCCGCGATAGCTATTCGGATTCGGCGGCTTCGGCTTCGGCCAAACTCTCCAACTCCGGCAGAACCTGCAGGTCCTTTGCCCGGCCAGCCGCCCGCTTCGCTTCGATCAGGCCGTGCAGGTCGAGGACGCGGATCGTGCGGCCGTACACAGTAACATTAACGGACCGTTGGCTGGCTTCGCGGTATGGGCCGAGTCCGGCAACCTCTGCCAGCAGGTCGAGCTTCCCCAAGTCTGTGACCAGCGTGAATACCGTCCCATTCTGAAGAGTGACTTCATCCCACACGAAAGGCAGCCCTGGCGGAAGATCGCGCAACCGGGGATGGAAGGGCGCCAATGCCGCAGCGAGGCGCCGCAGGTTGGATGGCGCGCGCGAATAACAGATGTCGAGATCGAACGTGACATGTGCGCTCCCGTGGAGAGTCGCAGCCAATCCGCCGATCACAATGAACTCGACGCCTGCGTCGCAAAGAGCTTGGATAGCCTTGTCGAATTGCATCAGCTCCGCCGTCGCCGGGCGACGCCGATCAGCGGCTCAAGCTGAATGGTGGCGTCCTGAAGCTGTTGTGCACGCTGCGCAGGGGTGAGTCGCAACTGTTCGATCAGCAGGGTCAGGTCGATCCCGTACTCCTTCGCCGCCGCAATCCGGCTGCCCGGCGCCGGATGCCGCAGCCGCTCGGCGGCGCGCTCGAATTCCTCCGGCGTCAGTGCGCGAAGCTCCATAACCCCATTGTAGCCAGACTGCCCGCCTTGCGTCGGACGCTGGCTCGGCAGTGGGCCAAGCCGAGGCATCAGGTGTTTCTCCGGGTGGGGCTAATAGGTACTATCATGCGACGAAGATCATCGAGAGGATATCCACGGTGGCGGTACTTATCGCCGCTGTCTTGGTCAGCGCCTCCGTCATCCGCGAGAAATTCCTTAATAGCACCGCCGCGCGGGAGTCACCGCGGCAACGGGCGGCAGCCGGCAGTTGGTATAAGCCATCGCTGCCCCACGATGCGCTTGGTCGGAAGTGCAGCATCGTTTTGGCTGTCTCAACCCGCTGCCGCTTCTGCGCCGAAAGCATGCCATTTTATGACCGCCTGTCCGAGCTCCGCGACAGAGTGAAGCCGGAACTTGCGCTGCTAGCAGTGTTGCCGGAGCCAGTCGAGAAGGCTTCAGAATTTCTCGCGCAGAACGGCGTCATGGCCGACCGGGTCATATCCAGTCGACGATCAGCCTTCAGCGTCTCCGCCACGCCGACCCTGATCGTTTTGGATGGATCCCGGGTTGGTGCCGTCCAGCCCGCAGGGCTTCATCTCAGCGGCTGTGAACTGGAGGTCCAGCCGCGGCGCGCTCCCTGGCGCTCACTTGACGCTGATGTAGGTTCGGAACGTCTGCGGGTCTACGCTCGGCTCTCCGTCCGCGGTAATGATTAACGGAAGCTGTGTGTTCGGCGCCACGGCGTGCGGGATGTACACGTTGATCTGCCACAACCCGGGGTAGAAGTTCAGCCCCGAGTACGGCAGCCATTGGTTTTGCGGAATATCGGAGGCGGAATCGTATGGCATCTGGTCGACCCAGGTGCCATTCATATTTATGCGCACTACCGCGGGGCATGGAACCGCACCGTTCACCGGCGCGCCATCTGCCGGAGCGTTCGGGCAGAAGCCCTGGCCGGTGGCGTAGATGGATATGAACGAGCCGCGCGGGGCCGGGTTCGTCGGCGAATTGACGGTGCCATCGGCCAGATTGATTACCGCAGCCCGCCGCAGGTTGCCGCTGTAGTCCAGCATCATGATGGCGGGTGAGTAGGGGGCCATCAACACCTGCGCGTTATCGGCATAAACGCGGCCCGTAGAAGCCTGGATCACCTGGATATCGGCATATCCGCTCTGCGGTGCGTTCATCGGCACCACGAAATTGATCTGCCCCGGCGAAACGAAATAGAGCGGCACCAGCGTAGTGTACGTGCTGCCGTCGGACTGCGTCCAGCTCATCTGTACCTGGACATCGCCGAGCGTCGTCGGCAGCGGCAGCGGGTTCGGCAGGCTGCTGCTCGACGCCGTGTTGGACCCGAACAGGGGCTGGCGCTTGGCCGGGTCGCAGGCGCTCGATGGCGAGCAGATGCTGGCCAGCAGGCCGGGGGCGAGCGGCCGGCTCTCCAGGAAGCTGCCGCCGTTGATCGCCTCGACCGCCGGGAAGTAAAAGCCCACCCGGTTGGTGGCATCCGCGATGGCCATATCGCCGTACTGGTCCTGCGCAATCGCCAACGCCGCGCTGCCGGCCGCTACGGACGCTGTGAAGGTCGGGGTTTGCTCCGTGGAAAGCGTTTCGTAAAGCGGGTATTTCTTGACCGTATTGGTGGTGTCCCCCACCCAGATTTCGCTCGTCAAGGGATTTACGAAGACGCTGCGCGGCTGCGTGAGGCCGGTGATCGAAAACAGCGCCGACGCTCCGGTTGCCGGCGTGGCCGTCCCGGCGATCTGGTTGAAGATCTGCACGCGGTTGTTGCCGGCGTCCGCTACGTACAGCCGCGCCTCATTATCGACGGCGATGTGGTGTGGGGAACTCAGCGCCGTAGCGGTGTTGCCGCTTGCGGTCGAATTGAAATTCTGCTGGCCGAACACCTTGGTGGCCGCCAGGCCATTATCCGTCCCCGCTGTGAAGGTGCCGTTGCCGGTGAAGGCGAAGTACAGCACGCGGTTGTGCGCGATATCGGAAACCAGCAGCCCGTTGCCGGGAGAAATCGCCAGTCCATAGGGGGCGCTCATCGTGGCGCTGGTCGGGTCGGTCACGCTGAACGTAAACTGGCGCTGCCCGAGCACCAGGTCGGCCTGCTCCAGCGTCCCCTGGTGGGCGAACGGGGCGGGGAAGCGCAGCACGCGCGAATTGCCGGTATCGGCCACGTATAGGTTGCCGTTGCTGTCGACCGCGAGGCCCGCGGGACGGCAGAGGCTGGCCGCCGTCGGGTTGTTCGGGTCGCCTGTAACGTTGCACAGGCCCGAGCTGAAGTCCGGCTGGCCCAGCACGATATCGGCCTTGGCGCCCGGCTTCAGGCTCCGGAAATCGTTGAAGCCGAGAATGCGGTTGTTGTACGGATCGGCCACGTAGAGGTGCGGCGTGGCGCTGCTCGTATCCACCGCCACCCCGGCGTCTGCTGCCGTGCCGTTGCTGGTCGAGCTGGTGAAATCGAATTCGCGCCCTTCGATCAGGTTCGCCGCGGACATGGCGAACGTGTCCTGCCCGAGCACGTTGGTCGCGGCTCCGAGGAGCGTCGAGGGCGTCTGGCTGCAATTGCCCGTCCCGCTGGTCGTCGGCAGGACGAGCACGCGGCTGTTGCCGGTGTCAGCCAGGAAGAGCTGGTTTCCGCTGTAAACCGCTGCCAGCGGCAGGTACATCGTGGAAGCCGTCGGCGCGGGACGGAAGGTCGCGCCGGCGTTCGCCGCGCGGTTATGGCAGTCCGGCTGGCCGATGGCTGCGGTCGCCTGGGGCGAAACCGAAACCGAAGGGTCCGGCCACTTGTCGATGGTGTCGAAGAGCAGAATGCGGTGGCTGTCCGCGTCGAGCAGCCCCATCTTGCTCGCCGAAGGAATGAAGAACATCCCGGCCGGAACCGCAAACAGCGTCGAATCCAGCACCGGGCAGTTGCTGGTCCCGGACGGACATGTCGTGCTGATGTTCGACGGAGGAATTCCCATCAGCCGGGTGGCGTTCTGTCCGATGCTGAACGGCGGCGCAAAAACCAGCACCCGCCCGATGCTGTAATCCGTGGTGCTGTCGCTGATGTAGAGATTGCCCTTGCTGTCGAATGCGATCCCGATCGGCACGGAGAAGGAACCGGCTACCGTGCGGTTGTTTGCAGTCGGCTGCGGCTGGTTGGTCGAGACGAAATCGATCTGCCCGAGCACCAGGTCGGCCTGCAGTGGCCCGCCGCCCGCTGCCACCTGAGTCGCCGGGAAGCGCAGCACGCGCCGGTTGCCGGCATCCACTACCCAAAGGTTGTTCTGCGCATCCAGCGCGATATTGATCGGGAACGGCGAGGCCGCGAGGTTGAGTCCCTGGCTCGCCACCGCGCCCGTGAAGTTGGCGGCGCCGCTTTTCAGGTTCGGCTGGCCGACCCACAGGTCCGGCACCACCGCGCCGGTCTGGGCGAACTGAGCGAAAGGCTTCGGATAGCGCAAGACGCGGTTATTGAAGCTGTCTGCTACATAGAGGTTTCCGTTGGCATCGACGATCAGGCCATTTGGCGAGTTGAGGCCGGACTGGAAGTTGCCGGACGGCCCCTGCGGGCTGGTGTGGTACATGTCCTGCTGCCCGATGACCAGGTCGGCTTTCTGGCCGTTTTGAAAGGCCAGAGCGTTTTTCCAGGCGAGCACGCGGTTGTTGCCCGTATCCGACACATAAAGGATCGGCGGAGAGACGCTGGTATCGACCGCGATCCCTTCCGGGTTGTACATCTCCCGGCCCTCCACCAGATTCGGGCTGGCCGAATTAATCGTCGTGGTTTCGGGCAAGGGATGACCGACAACGCGCGAGGGCAACACATTCAGCGGCACCGGAGCTTGTGCTACGCAAAAAGAGGCCGAATAAAGGACTAAACCGCTTAAAAAAACGTATGTTTTCATCGATTTTCCTACCGGACGCGGTGCGGAAACGCTCATCTGAGAATAACAAACCCCAAAGATAGTGAAAATACGCACCAGTACTGGACCGGGAATGCCTCTGCTACACTGAGCGTTGACCCAGACTCGACACCCGCGGCCGCGCGTCTGCGCGGTCAGCTATCTCAATACGGCACCGCTAGTTTGGGGGATGCTGCACGGCCAGCAGAGCGATCTTTTCGACCTGGACTTCGCCATCCCGGCGGTCTGCGCCGATCGCCTGGCCTCCGGCGCAGCCGATATCGGCATCATCCCGTCGTTCGAGCTCACCCGGCAGGATCTCGAGGTGATTCCGGGGGCCGGCATTGCGAGCCATGGCGCGGTGCGGAGCATCCTCTTGATCTCCCACCGTCCCGCGGCGGAAATCCGCACCCTCGCGGCGGACGCGAGCTCCCGGACCTCGGTCGAGCTGGCGCGGGTCATTTTGCGGCAAAAGTACGGCGCGGCGCCGCGGATTTTCGCGCAGGAGCCGGACCTCGCGGCCATGCTGCGCGGGGCCGATGCGGCGTTGATTATCGGCGATCCGGCGCTGCGCATCGACCCGGACCGGCTCCCGTATCAGGTCTATGACTTGGGCGCGGAATGGCGCGAAATGACCGGCCTGCCGATGGTGTTCGCGGTGTGGGCGGGGCGGCGCGGCGTGGTCACGCCGGAAATCGCCGCGGCTTTCCGGGCGTCGTGCCGGTTTGGCCGGGAGCATCTCGAGGAAATCGTGGCGGCGGAGGCTTCGCGCCGCGGCTTCGCGCCGCAGCTGGTGCGCGAGTATCTGGCGCGCCACATCGTCCACGAATTGGGCGAGGAGGATTACCGCGGCATGCGGCGGTTCCTCGATCTCGCGCGGGGCGAGGCGCGCGAGGCGCTGGGCGTTTGACGCCTTCGTTTGACCCAGGCGGCGCCCGTCCCCTATACTAAAGATTACCGAAAGAACAACGATGTATTACGCAGTCTTATTTCTTCACATCCTCGTCTGCATCTTCCTGGTGGTCGTGGTGCTGCTGCAGAGCGGGAAGGCGGCCGATCTCGCCGGCGCGTTTGGGGGCATGGGTTCGCAGACGGCCTTCGGGCCGCGCGGCTCCGCCACGCTGCTTTCCAAGGCGACGACGGTGTCGTTCGTGATCTTCATCATTACGTCGATGTCGCTTTCGATCCTGGCGACGCGCAGCGCCGGACTTGGGACGTCCGTGCTGGAGGTGCCTCAGAACCAGCCCGCTCCGGTGAAAACCGCGCCGAAGCCGACGGTTCCCGCGCCGCCGGTGAACACCAGGCCGGTTCCCGCGGCTCCGGCGCCCGCGCAGCCCGCCCCGGCGCAGCAGGCCCCGGCGAAGAAGTAGCGCTTTACGGGCGCGCGCCTGCCTGCGAGCGCCGTGATAAACTCAGAATTGCCAAAACTTTGCGGAGGTGGCGGAATTGGCAGACGCACTAGCTTGAGGTGCTAGCGGGAGCAATCTCGTGGGGGTTCAAGTCCCCCTCTCCGCACCAACTTTGAGGCCGCTGTATCAACACGATACAGCGGCTTTATGCTTCGTCTCCGGACCATGCGCGGGGCTGGGCGGCGTTCTCAAATGCGCTCACCATGCCGACCTCCGCGGTTCTAGCTAGCTCCCGCGCGCCTCTGTTCTGCCACTGGTGCCGCCCTTTTTGAACCTCCAGAAAACTGCCACTCTTTCGGGGGGGGCCAGTTGTAGTCGATTCCACTATACTGCCCTGCGGAGGGAGTATGAGAGTTACCAGATTTGGCGGGCTATCGATATCGATCACCATGACCCGCCCCGCCGAGATAGTTTGTCCACATAGGGGGAGCCAAAATGCATAGGCGTTTCACTTGGGGCTGGGCTCACCTCGCGATTCTGAGCGTCGTACTCGCGTTTGCCTGCGGTCCGGCAACGGCCGGCACCATAAGCATTGTCACTTCCAACATGGTCCTCCCCATACCAGACGGGACCTGGAACTTGACGGGTTTCACGGGGTCGGCAAACCTGACGCTGGACGGCCCCGTGGTTACCCAGGAAATCTATGCCGACGGATACCCTTTCAGCACCCCCGATACTTCCGGGAGCTTCCTGCTACCCGTAAATCTGGATGGCCTGGACTTGAGCCTGCCGGCACAGTTCGACAGCAACAACATCTTCGGAAACGGCACTCTGACTTACACGCCGCCGGGATCGCTGGGCACCGCCGTCGACGTGGTCCTCCAGCCCTATGGCCGCGGTTTTTCCGATGCCATCACGGCCAACTTCCGGCTGTATTCCACCCCCGAACCTGGCGGGTGGCTGCTGATCGGCACCGGCGCTCTGGCCTTGACGGCCATCCTCAAACGTCGCCGCGTATGATCGGCCAGTGGGATCGCGCAATCCTGCTGTTCTGCAATCAACTCGCCGGCCGGTCGGAGCGACTCGATGGCCTGGTGATGTTCGCCAGCCACAACGGCTTGGTGAAGGGTGGATTGTGCGCGGTCTTGCTGTGGTGGTTCTGGTTTCGCGTTCCGGCGGCCCGTCCCGGCTTGGTGGCAACCGCCACCGGGGCGGTGGCTGCCATCTTATGCGCGCGCGTTCTGGCGCTGGCCCTGCCGTTTCGCGCCAGACCGGTCGATACTCCCGATCTCCCGCTGCACGCGAGCATTTTCCAATCACAGGTCCGCACTCTCGGTTGGAGCTCCTTCCCCAGCGATCATGCCGCGTTTTTCTTCACCCTGGCCGCGGGGCTCTTTCTGATTTCCCGCAGGGCGGGAATCCTGGCGATGGTGCATACGGCTGTCTTCATCTGCCTGCCGCGGCTGTACTTGGGGATCCACTATCCGAGCGATTTGCTCGCCGGCGCCGCAATCGGGGTGGTGGCGGCATTGTTGGCAAATCGCGAGACGGTGCGCCGCTTGGTTGCGGGCCGGCCGCTTGCATGGTTTGAAACCACGCCGTCATGGTTCTATGTGGGGGCATTCCTTTTTACCTATCAGGTCGCCGAGGTCTTCGACCAGTCACTGGAGTTTCTGTTCGCCGCAGCCAGCGTCGTCAAAGTGGCGAGCAACCTGTTCCGCTAACGGCTGGAAGCCCGGAATCTCGCGAGAAGCCGGTTGGCTATTCCAATTCGATGAGGCCGCGCTGCACAGCAAGGTGCGCCGCGGCGGTGCGGTCGGGAACATCGAGCTTCGCGATGATGCTCTTCAGGCGGAGCGTCGGGAATCAGATGCCAGGATGATAGCCGAGCAATTGCTCGATGGGGCGAGAGCTGTAGAGACTCGCACTGCAATCGGGCCGAGCTTGGCACGCCCCTCAACTCCTTGAGCAGTAGGGAAGCTAGCTAGGGCCCTGTCTCCATGTGTATCAGTGTGTTTGCGAGAAATTGAGCGGAGGGCCTGTATCCTCGTTTGATATCCGTCGTGCCCCGTCCGATCTTGGCGGGTGGGAATCAGAGCCTCTCCCCTCCCCCGTCGTGAGACTGATTTGGCTGGAAAATGATATCGTAAAGCACGAGGTGGGAAGCCGTGAGCGAAGTCCTGAAGAACAGGCGGTTCAGCCGCCGCACGCTTTTCGGCGGTGTTGGCAAGACAGCCGCCGCGACCATCGTTGCATCTCCTCTCATTAGGACCGCCATCCTCGCCGCGGGCGCCGGAGCGGCCGATGCCATGGATGCGCCCGGGTTGGCGACGAGCGCCGATGTCGACCGGATCAATATTCTCGGGGCCAAAACTTACCTGCACGGCTGGGCGGGTTACGGCGAACCGCCCGTGTTGGGCCGTCCCCAGAACCAGGATCGTCCGCTCAGCTACGCCGGTCAGGAACCAGGCGCGGCAACACCGGCTCCGGCTCCCGCACCTGCCCCAACCGTGGTTTGGAGCAAAGAATCGGGCCCCGGCACGGTGACCTTTGAAAACCCGCGATCGCTCTCCACCACAGCGACTTTCTCTGCGCTCGGCAGCTACGTCCTGAAGATGACGGCGGACAACGGCCAAAGCACGCATTCCTCCACGGTGCGCGTCCTGGTCGAACCGCCTCCGCCGGCGAAACAGCTCGAAGCCGTTTACACAAAGAATTTTGAGATCACGAGCCCGTTCTGGAAACAGCGCGCCAAAGCGCTCATCTGCAATTGGATTCCCCATTGCATCGACCAGATCAATCGCACGGATCTGACGCTGGGGCAGGGCGGCATCGACAACTTCATCAATGCCGGCAAAGCGCTGCGCGGTGAGCCCCACGGCTACCACAAGGGCTATGTTTTCTCCAACGCCTGGGTGCATCAGACGGTCGAGGCCATGAGCATCGCGCTTATGATCGATCCGCAGGGCGATCCCGATATTCTGAAGGCGCACGAGAAGTTCCGGCAGACGCTCGACACCTGGATCCCCATCATCCTGGCCGCGCAGGAGCCGGACGGCTATTTGCAGACCGCCTTCACGGTGGCGCCTCCCCGGCGCGCGCCGCTTCCGCCGGTTCCCGTTACGAAGGCCGATGGCACGGTCGTGCTGGCGCACGTGAGCGTGCGGCAGGACCCTGATGGCACACTCCACGCCGACCGCGCCGGCGCCCGCGGCGGTTCCGGACGCGGCCGCGGCGCGCAGGAGGTCGCCGATCCGCCGTTTGACGGCAAGACCTCCACTACGGTGCTCTTTCCGGTATTGAACCAGGATTTCACCACCACCCCCGTGCGCATCGCGATCTTCGAGGGCGAGGCTCCCGCCGCGGCTGCGGGACGCGGTTTCCGCCCGCCCGCTCCGCTCACCGTAAAGCGGATCACGGGCGACAATCCCGATGGCAAGCCCGACACCACCTTCGAAGTTCCCCCGCCGCAGCCCGCCAACCTCAAGCATTGGGACCCTGCCACGCGCGGCAATCACGAAGGCTACACCGCCGGCTACTTTCTGGAATCGGCCATCAATCATTACCTGATGACCGGCAAGCGGGACGCCCGGCTCTACAATGCCGCCAAGAAACTGGCCGATTGCTGGTATAACAACCTCGGTCCCGCGCCGAAGAAGCCCTGGTATGACGGGCACGAGGAGATGGAGCAGGCGCTGGTTCGTTTCGGCCGCTTTGTGAATGACATGGAAGGCGGCGGCAAAGGGCAGCGGTACATCGAGCTGGCGAAGTGGCTTTGCGACTGCCGCTCGACCACCGCCGTGCAGCGCACGCGCCCCGACGGCTCGGTGCAGGACGAGCGCTCCGAGTACGATCAGAGCCACCTCCCGGTCGTCCAGCAATATGAGGTTGTCGGACATGCAGTCCGTGCCATGTACCTGCAGTCCGGCATGGCGGATGTGGCGGTGGAAACTCACGACCCGGAATACCACAGCGCGGTCAAATCGCTCTGGGACAACCTGGTCAACAAGAAGCTGTACGTCACCGGCGGCGTCGGCAGCGGCGACACCTCGGAAGGCTTCGGCGTCAACTACGCGCTCAGCAACCAGGCGTATTGCGAAGCCTGCGGGAGCTGCGGCGCCATCTTCCTGCAGTGGAAGATGCACCTGGCGTATCACGAGGCCAAGTATGTGGACCTTTACGAAGAGACCATGTACAACGCTCTGCTCGGCGCAACCGATCTCGAGGCGAAGAATTATTACTACGATAATCCGCTCGATGAAACCAAGATGCGGTACGCCTGGCACGTCTGCCCGTGCTGCGTCGGCAACATTCCCCGCACGCTGCTCATGATGCCGACCTGGGTCTACACCAAAGCGCCCGATGGCATTTACGTCAATCTCTTTATCGGCAGCAAAATCACCGTCGAGAACGTGGGAGGCGCCGATGTGGAGATGGTGCAGACCACCGAGTATCCCTGGAAGGGCAACGTGGCGATCACGGTCAACCCCAAAACCGCCAGGGAGTTCAGCCTGCGCATTCGCGTCCCGGATCGCGGCGTGAGCAAGCTCTACACGCCCAAGCCCGCCGCGAACGGGATCACGTCGATTCAGGTCAATGGACAGGTGGTGAAGCCCCGGATCGACAAGGGCTACGCCGTAATTACGCGCCGCTGGAAGGCCGGCGACAAGGTGGAACTGGTGCTTCCGCTGGTCCCGCAGCGCGTCTATCCGGACGATCGCATCATCGCCCGCGCCCGCGGCGGCGAAGTGCAGCATCCCGATCAGGGCAAGGTCGCGCTCAAGTACGGCCCGCTCATCTACAACATCGAAAAGGTGGATCAGGATATCACGAAGCCGATGAGCCCGAGCGCGCCGCTCACCGCGGAATGGCGTCCCGACCTGCTTGGCGGCGTGATGACGCTCAAGAGCAAGTTCGCCGACGGCAGCGATCTGGTCGCCGTTCCGAATTATGCCCGCATGAACCGTGGCGGCGAGCCCACTGCCGCGCCGCTGCCATTTGTCCGCGGCCCGCACCCGCTCACGTCGGTCGTCTGGATCAAAGAAGCGTAGCTCCGGCAGTCCCCCGACTTCGCTTGCAGGGCGGGGAATTGCGCAGCCGCTTGCGTCCGGCGGCGAATCCAAAGGGCCCATGCGCCGCCGAGAGCCGTCGCTAGCTGGATCCAGGTTGCCGTCTCCGGCACAGCCGAAATGGTGACTCCCCCGGGCACTCCCATGGTAAGTGCCGCACCGCCTCCGCCCTGGAAGTACTGTAAGTCGAAGAAATGCGAGCCCGCGCTCAGCGTCACGGTTCCCTGACGGACGGTGTAGCCCTGATAAAAGCCATTATTCACCACCATCTGGCCATCGATGAAGAGGTAGGAACCATCGTCCGAGCCCGTGCTAAAGGTGTAAGCGCCCGAGCTTGGGATGTTGAAGTAGCCCTGCATTTCGGCTGAGAAATTCGAAGCTAACCCGAATGGAGACCAGTTGCTATTGGGAAGACCGAAGTTTATGTTCGTGATCGGAATTCCGCCAACCAGAGTTGCTCCCGGAGGGATTAGCGGCGGCGGCACCTCAGATCCCACGGGCGTCAAGGAACCCGGATCCGAATAGATGGCCAAAGTCGGCTGCTCGTAGACGTAGGCCACGCCGGCGGGTAGCGTAGAGACCAGGCTGTTACCGCCCCCGCCCTGGAAATACTGGACCTCCATCGTGTGCGTTCCGGCGCTCAGGTTGATGGAGCCCGTCCGCTGAGTGGCCCCCTGATAATAGTTGTTATTCACGACCAGTTGTCCATCGATGAACAAGAGCGAACCGTCGTCCGAAGTCGTGTTAAAGGTGTAGGTGCCCGCCGACCGGACCTGAATGGTGGCAGTGATATCGGCGCCGTAATTGCTGGACATGCCCAGCGGGTCCCAATTTTGGGTGCCAGTTCCAAAATCAATGTCCGGGGCGAAGAAGCTGCCCACGGAGGTGTCTCCCGCAAAGTTCAGGGAGCTCGCGGAAAAATTGCCTGCATTCTGCGGCAGGCCGCTATAAACGTTGACAATGGCGGCATGCGCGGTGATGCAAGATAGTAGAAGAACCGGAACTCTCATAACTTGGTTTCAGAGTCTATCACGTCGTAGGGCACAGATAACCTTAACCAAGGTCAACGTCGCCCTGCCGGCGTTACCCTATTACGATCGAGGCCGTATGACTGCCCGCCACCGAGTCTTGCCGCCGGCCGCGGCGTGGTTCCTCAGCGTGGTCCTCGACCGCGCCGGCGCCGCCACGCGGACGGAAAACCAACCGAATTAACAACTGCCGCCAGCCGGCCGATATGGGGCTCAGGTACATACCGCATGGAAACCATTCTGTGCCAGGATGTCCGGGACCCGGCGGCCGCTCTGGACCGGGAGGACGAATACCGCAGCCTGTTCGAGGATGCTCCGGTCGCCTACCATGAAATCGACACGTCAGGCGTCGTGACGCGCGTCAATCGCGCCGAATGCGCGCTGCTGGGCTGCCGGGCCGAGGACATGCTGGGACGCCCTGTATGGGAGCTCGTCGCGCCGGAAGAGCGGGAAACCAGCCGCGAGTCTGTGCGCCGCAAGCTTGCGGGCGAGCAGCCTCTGGTCACCTCGCAGCGCACCTACCGGCACGCGAGCGGCAGGCCCGTCGTGACGGAGGTGCATGAAACGCTCCTGCGCGGGTCGTCCGGCCGGATTCTCGGAATCCGCACCTGTCTGCTGGACATCACGGAGCGCAAGCAGGCGGAGGCTGCCCTGCTTCGCCGCACCGAGGAGCTGGCGCGCTCCAACGCCGAGCTCGAACAGTTCGCCTATGTCGCTTCCCACGATCTGCAGGAGCCGCTTCGCAAGATCCAGGCGTTCGGCGACCGGCTCGTCGGGACCTGCTCCGCCACGCTTCCGCCGCAGGGGCTGGACTATCTCAAGCGCATGCGGGATGCCGCCGGGCGTATGCAGATCCTGATCAACGACCTGCTCTCGCTCTCGCGCGTAGCCACGCAGACACGGCCGCCGGCGCCGGTCGATCTCACGCAGGTCGTGCGCGGGGTGCTTTCCGACCTGGGGCAACGCATCCAGGAAACCGGTGCGGACGTGACGGCCGGCCCGCTGCCGGTCGTTTCGGGGGACCGCGTGCAGCTCGGACAGGTCCTGCAGAACCTGGTGGCGAACGCCCTCAAGTTCCGCAAACCGGACGTCGCACCCAGAGTGACGATCACGGCGATGAGCGGGGACGACGGATTCTGCACCATTGAGGTCGCGGACAACGGCATCGGATTCGATGAGAAGTACGCGGACCGCATCTTCCAGATCTTTCAGCGCCTCCACGGACGCAGCGAATACGACGGCACGGGCATCGGTCTCGCCATCTGCCGCAAGGTGGTGGAGCGCCACGGAGGCTCGATCTCCGCGCACAGCACGCCGGGCGTGGGGTCGAGGTTCTTCATCCGGCTGCCGGAAGCCCCGGGGGAAGAAGCCGCGCACGAAGGGAGCCAACGATGAGCCAACCGGAAATGCCGATCACGATCCTCTACGCCGATGACGACGCCGAGGATCGCATGCTGGTCCTCGAAGCCTTCAAGGAGAGCCGTCTTCGCAATGAACTCCATTTTGTGGAGGACGGCGAAGAGCTGATGGACTATCTGCACCGCCGCGGCGCCTTCGCTCATCTCGCCGGCCATCCGCTGCCCGGCCTGATCCTGCTGGATCTGAACATGCCCCGCAAGGACGGCCGGGAGGCGCTGGAGGAAATCAAACGCGATCCCGTTCTGCGGGCCATCCCGGTGGTCGTGCTGACCACCTCCAAGGCCGAAGAGGACATCCTGCGCGCATACAACCTGGGGGTGAGCTCGTTCGTCGTCAAACCCGTCACCTTCGACTCGCTGGTGGAAGTGACCCGGATGCTGCAGCGCTGGTGGTTCGAGATCGTCGAGCTCCCTGCCATGCGGGAGCCCGCGGCATACGCTACGGAGGGCGTATGAATGACACGTTGAAGGTTCTGCTGGTGGAAGATGATCCGGACGACCGTCTCCTCATCGTAGAGACCCTCGCGCAGAGCTGCGGTCCGCGGTTCGATATCGAGTGGGCGTGTAACTACGAGTCGGGCGAGGAACTGGTACGCCAGAACCGGCACGACCTTTACCTCTTCGATTACCGTCTCGGAGCGCGGACCGGTCTCGACCTGCTGAAGGCCGCGGTGCAGGTGGGCTGCCATGGTCCAGTCATTATGCTGACCGGCCACGACGCCGAGGGCATCGACATCGAAAGCGTCCGGAACGGCGCCGCCGATTATCTGGTCAAGGGCGCTTTCGACGGCCCGCTGCTGTGCCGGTCGATCCGCTATTCGCTTGAGCGCAAGCGCGCGGAAAACGCGCTGCGCGCCGGCGAGCAGCGCTATCGCCAGCTCTTTGAAAACGCTTACGACCTGATCTTCACGCACGATGCCGCCGGAATCCTCACCACCGCGAATGCTGCCACCGAGCGCGCCACCGGGTATGCCCGTAGCG
>Ga0209062_1002515_pt1 | contig 24337 bp, 18 predicted proteins | sample Coa_R2_2_FD_187158 | JGI IMG/M metagenome (GOLD analysis project Ga0209062, IMG submission 187158) | Surface soil microbial communities from Centralia Pennsylvania, which are recovering from an underground coalmine fire - Coalmine... | ecosystem: Environmental > Terrestrial > Soil > Unclassified... | reverse complement strand
GGCCGCTGATCAGGTTGAACGTCGTGGATTTGCCGGCGCCGTTGGGGCCGATGATGGCATGGCGCTCGCCCTTTGCGACGCTCAGATTGAGGTCGCGGATGACGCTGACATTGCCGAAGCGCTTCTCGACGGATTTGATCTCGATGGCGGCGGTCACGCGAGATACCCCCGGTCGCGGGCAATCGTGGCTGCGCGGTCCCAGGCCTCGGCGACGCGCCGCCAGCTGAGGCGGGCGATGAGGAAGCCGCCCACCACCAGCACTGCGGCCACCGCCCAGGTCACGGGCTTCGTCGCGTCGAACGGGACGCCCAGGAGATTGATGATATTGCCCTCGCCCTGGCTTGCGGTGTAGCGCGCGACCGTCTCGATCGAGAGGATGACGCCGAGCGCCAATGCCAGCGTCGGGAGCGCCGCGACCAGATAGGACGGGATCACCATGGCCAGCGATCCGGCCCGGACCAGCGGACGGTGCATCATCAGGAGGCCTGCGATGCCGCCCGGCGCGAACATCACGATGCCGATGAAGATGATGCCGAAATAGAGCTGCCAGACCGTGGTGACGTTGGTCAGCCCGAGCTGCAGATAGGTGACGAGGATGGCGCCGAGGATCGGACCGAAGAAATAGGCGGTGCCGCCGATGAAGGCCGCGAACAGCACGAGGCCCGATTGCGTCGCGCCGAGATAGGCGGAGTTGGCGATCTCGAAATTGACGGCGGCGAGGCCGCCGGCAATGCCGGCGAAGAAGCCGGCAAAGCCGTAGGCGAGATAGCGCACGACGTGCGGATCGTAGCCGATGAACTCGACACGTTCCGGATTGTCGCGGACCGCGTTGCAGATGCGCCCGAGCGGCGTGCGGGTCAGCGCATACATCGCGACCGCCGAGAGCATCACCCAGAACGCGATCAGGTAATAGACCTGGAGCTGCGGCCCGAAGCTCCAGCCGAACATGTGCGGCAAGGCGGTGCGGTCGGTGGTGATGCCGGCCTCGCCGCCGAACACGCTGCGCAGGATCAGCGAGGACGAGGCGACCAGCTCGCCGATGCCGAGCGAGATCATCGCAAACACGGTCCCGGCGCGCTTGGTCATCACCCAGCCGACCAGCATCGCAAAGGCCAGCCCGCCGATGCCGCCGACCAGCGGGATGAAGGGCAGCGGGATCGGGAGATCGTGACTGGCAACGGCGTTCATGACATGGACGGCGAGGAAGCCGCCGAGGCCGTATTGAACCGCGTGGCCGAACGACAACAGCCCGGTCTGGCCGAGCAGGATGTTGTAGGAGAGCGCGAAGATGATGGCGATGCCGATCAGGCTGAACGACGTCAGCGAGCCGCCCGAGGAGAAGACCAGCGGCAGCAGGATCAGCGCGATCGCGGCGATCAGCCAGATGCCGTAGAAGCGCAAGGCGCCTGGCTGCTCCTTCACCGCCTCGGGCGTCATGGTTGCGATCTCGCTCATGTCTCGCGCGTCCCGAGCAGGCCCACGGGGCGAACGATCAGGATCAGGACCAGCAGCACATAGGGCAGGACGGGCGCGATCTGCGCGATCGTGACATTCCAGACGTCGGTGAGCACGGACGGGCCGAGGCCCGGGTCGAGCGGCCCGAAGGCGCTTGCCAGCGAGCCGTTGAGCGCGACCGCGAAGGTCTGGATCAGCCCGATCAGGAGCGAGGCGATGAAGGCGCCGGGCAGCGAGCCGAGCCCGCCGAACACGATGACGACGAACAGGATCGGGCCGAGCAGCGATGCCATGTCGGACTGCGTCACCAGCGCGGGACCGGCGATGACGCCGGCGAGGCCCGCAAGCGCGCTGCCGACGCCGAACACCAGCATGAACACGCGCCCGACATTGTGGCCAAGATGGCCGACCATGTTCGGATGCGTCAGCGCCGCCTGCACGATGAGGCCGACGCGGGTCCTTTTCAGCACGACCAGCAGCGCCACGAAGATCGCGACCGATACCGCCAGCATGAAGATCTTGTAGGCGGGATAGTTGGTGGAGAACACGGTGAAGGCGGGAAAGTCGAGCGCGGCCGGGATCCGGTAGTCCATCGGGCTCTTGCCCCAGATCATCGAGACGATCTCCTCGATGGCAAACGCAAGTCCAAAGGTCAGCAGCAGCTCGGCGACATGCCCGTGCTTGTGGGTGTTGCGCAAACCGTAGCGCTCGACCGCCATGCCGACTGCGCCGACCAGGAGCGGCGCCAGCACCAAGGCCGGCCAGAAGCCGATCCAGCGGGTGAGCTGGTAGCCGAAAAAGGCGCCGAGCATGTAGAAGCTCGCATGGGCGAAGTTGAGCACGCCCATCATGCTGAAGATGACGGTCAGCCCGCTCGACAGCAGGAACAGCAGCATCCCGAACAGAACGCCGTTGAGCGTTGAAATGACGATCAACTCAAGCACGGCGGACTCGCTGACTGGCTCGACGGATCAAAGGAGCAGAGGTTTCGGCAAATGCATCCGGCATGCGCCGCCGGACAAGCGCGCCGCCCCGGTGCGCAGATCGCGCGCCGGGGCGGATCGCAGATCAGGGCCGCTTCATGCTGCAGGTCGTCGGCAGCATGGTCTGGGCGGTGTCGATCCTGGACACGAGATGCCAGCCCCAGCCGGTGCCTTCCTCGTCGAACGGGTCCTTGGCCTTGTCGGTGATGCTGCCGAACGAGGAGAGGTACATCGGCTGGAAGAACTGATGGTCGTCCTTGCGCATGTAGCCTTCACCGCCGTCGAGCACGTTGAACTTCATGTCCTCGAGTGCGGCCGCGACCTTCACCGGGTCGATCGAATTCGCCTTCTCGGCGGCCAGCTTGAACATCCGCATCTCGTTGACCGCGCGCGGATACCACACCGTCATGTTCTCCTTGGCGCGGAAGTCCTTCTCGAAGTCCATCGCCGCCTCGTTGCCGGAGTTGGGGATGCCTTCGCTGATCTGGAACACCTGATGATCGAGGCCGGTCTGCTTGATCGCGGTCGGCCCGCCGGCGCCGCCGGCATAATAGGTGTACCAGTTGACCTTGAGGCCGGCGTCCGCGGCCGCCTTCAACAGCAGCGCGAAATCCTGCCCCCAATTGCCGGTCACGACGCTGTCGGCGCCGGAGGCCTTGATCTTGGCGATGTAGGGCGAGAAGTCGGTGACCTTGAGCAGCGGATGCAGCTCGTCGCCGACGATCTCGACGTCGGGCCGCTTCTCGCCCAGCATCTTGCGCGCCTGGGTGCGGACCGACTGGCCGAAGGAGTAGTCCTGGTTGATCAGGTAGACCTTCTTGATGGACGACTGTCCCTTCATGTAGTTGGTCAGCGCTTCCATCTTGATGTCGGAGTTGGCGTCCCAGCGGAAATGCCAGTAGCTGCATTTCTCGTTGGTCATGCTCGGATCGACCGCAGCATAGTTGAAATACAGCACTTCCTTGCCGGGATTACGTCCGTTGTTCTTGGCGACGAAATCCTCCAGCGCCGCGCCGACCGAGGAGCCGTTGCCTTGCGTGATGTAATGGATGCCGGCGTCCACGGCCTTCTGGGCCTGCACCAGGCTTTCCTGCGGATTGGTCTTGTTGTCCATCGGCACGATCTCGACCTTGTGGCCGAGGATGCCGCCCTTGGCGTTGAGCTCGTCGGCAAGGTACTGGAAGGTCTTCAGGCCGCCTTCGCCGACGCTGGCGCCGCCGCCCGACAGGGGATCGATATAGCCGATCTTGACGCTGTCCTGCGCATGCGCTGCTCCCGAGATCGCCGTCCCCAGGACGACTGGCAGCATCATCGCAGCCGACATGATGATCTTTCGCATGCTCGGGCTTCCTCTTCTGATTATGCTTCTAATTATGCGACCAATTCGCAGGTCTTGATTATTGAACGCGACAAGGCCTTTCATAGCGGCTGATCTTGCGTTGACAAGGCCATGCGCGACCGAACTTGGCCTATCGCCATGTCATTGGCGCATGTATGGGCGCCCCGCCATGCCGGTGGCGGTTGCCTCATTCGATAGCATGGCCGCGCGTGTTTGGCTGGATTGCAACGCGATAGTTGCAGGCGTTGCGGCGAATTGCCGCCGGACGGGAGATCGTCAGGACATCGCGGGCCGATCGCTGCAGGCCCGTCAGGCGACGACGCACATCCTCAATCGAAAGTCTAAGGCGCGACGACGATCCAGTTCGATCGCATCGCGCCTCGTTGTCTGTCCCGGATTTGAGCTCCGGGACAGACGGGCTGACACAGCGCTATCGCTTCTCCTCCTCGCGCGCGGGCGGATGTTGCGCGGGCGCAGGTGCGGCCGGATGCGGCGGAGCTGCCATGTGGGGCGGCTGCTGTTGCGCGGCGGGCGGCCGCGCCGCTTCCGGCGGCGCCGCCGGTCGGCGCTCCTCGACCCTGGGTTCGGCCTTCGGCGGCTCGCGCGGCGCTTCGACAGGGCGCGGCGGCTCGGCCCTGGGTTCGGCTCTTGGTTCGGGTCTCGGCTCGGCCTTTGGCTCGGGCCGCGATGGCTCGCGCGGTGTTTCGACGGAATGCGGTGCCTCGGACTTGGGCTCGACCCTGGGTTCGGCCTTGGGTTCAAGCTTGGGCTCGACTTTGGGTGCCTCCTGTGGCGAATGCCGCGGCCCCTCGGCGGGCGTTTTTTCCTCGGCCCGCGGCGGCTCACGGCCCGGCTCCGTCGTGCGCGGCGGCTCCTGTCCGGCCCGCGGCTGCCCTTCGGGCCGCGCCTGCTCCTCCGGACGGCCGGGCTCACGGTTCGGCGCTGCTGCCGGCGTGACCGGCGTCCGGCTTGCGCGCGTGACGCCTTCGCCCTGCATGACGCCGGGGCGCGCGGTCGCGGCGACCGCGGGCTCGCCGTGGTTCTGCTTGGCGAACAGCGCGCGATCCTTGCTCGCGACCTCGACATGCTGGCGCTGTAGCGGGGTCGCCTCGACATGCTGCTGGCGCGCGAAGGCCTCCTGCTGCGCCGTCGGCCGCGCGGCCGTGCCGCCATTGCCGCCGTTGAAGCTGACGCGATCGACCCTGTTGTTCACGACCACCGTCTGACTATAGACGTTGGTGATCCTGATATTGCTGATGTTGTTGACGGCGCGGTTGTAGAAGAAGGCGCCATGGTCCCAATGGCCGCCGTAATAGCCGTCGCCGGTGTAGCCGTAGCCATAGTCGATGCCGCCATAGAAGCCGACTTCGCGCCCCCAATAGCCGGGATGGAAAGCATAGCGGCCGCCGGCCCAGCCCCAGTAGGCGGGCGTCCACAACAGCTCCGGCTGCGGCGGCAAGACCCAGGTGCCCGGCACCCAGTAGTAATCGTCCTCGGCGGCATCCCAGGCCCAATAGCCGGGGACCCAGATATAGCCCTCAGCCGGAATGGTCGGCTGCTCGTAGTAAGGCAATGGCGGCGGCGCGACCGCGACGTTCACGTCGATCGAGACCTGGGCCTGCGCCGGCGCGATCAGCATGGCGGGAAAGGCTGCGCCCAGCATGAGGGCGAATACCTGCGATCGAAGGATTTTCATCTGAATGCTTCCAAATCATGGGAGGGGCCGCGCAGACGCGAGCCGGGAGGGGGACAGGGCGCCTAACCGGGACGGGATCAGTTTGGTTCCATGCTCGGCGCCGGAATTGCCCTTGTCTGCATGTCCAAAAGACGACAAAGCCGCTGAATGCGGCCTGAATGCCGCTGTTCGGCAATTGTCAGGATGCCGACGAAAGCAGGCCCGATCAGGCCGCCCCGGCCTTGGTCACGATGCCTGGCGCTCGCGTGGCTTCGTCCGTATCGACGGTCCGGCTGCGCAGATCGGCAAGCGCGTGCGGACTTGGCAGCAGTCCGGTCTGGTCCCGAACGATCAGGACGAACAGAACCAGGTTTGCAAGAAAGCCGACCGGCAGGGCCACGAGGCCCGCGACCGTTCGCGCGAGCAGCGGCGCCGTCCAGACCGCGGCCAGCAGGCTGATCTCGTAATTCCTGAACTGCGAGCTGGATCGGTTCGCGATGAAGAAGGCCATAGCGGGCGCGAGCAGCATCAGGTCGTAATCGAGGATGTGCGGCGAAGCGAGCGTTGTCCCGGCGAGCAGCAGCGCAGCTTTCACTTCGCGGCTTTGATCGAGATACCAGACCCGCGCCGTGGCGCAGATGGCCGCCGCAGCGACCGCGCCCTGAACCGCGTAGGCCAGGCCTATGCTGCCGCCCCACATCCGCACCGCCGCGAACGCGCTCTGCAACTTCTCGAAGCCGACGCTGCCTTCCTCGAGCAGCAATTTTCGCGACACGTCGGTCGAGGCGATGAACGCCCACCAGGCGTCGCTGCCGAACAACAGGGCGGACGCGGCTGCCAACAGGATTACGGCCATGCCGCCAGCGATCATCGTTCGCCATTGTCCCGCCGCAAGCAGCGCAAACGGAATGACGAGCGCCAGTTGCGGCTTGTACGACAGCGCGCCGAGCAGGATGCCTGCGATGATCGGCCGACGGGCCAGGCAAAGCAGCGCCGCGCCGAACAGCGCTGCGCTGAGAAAGCCGTTCTGACCGTGGCCGAGATTGATGAAGGCGGCGGGAAAGGCCGCAGCCACCGGCAGCCACAACTTCGCGATCTCAGGGCTTTGCCGCCGCGGCCGCTGGAGAATTGCAGCAATGACCAAAAGGTAAGACACCAGCGTCGAGCCTTGCCAGAGCGCGAGCGCCAGCGGATAGGGCAGCAATGCCAGCGGTGCGGCAGCGAGGAAGAAGCTCGGAGGGTACAGCCAGGCGTAATACGGCGTATTGGCGCCGAACATCTGCTGTTGAAGGGCATGGTGGGCGGCCGCGCTGTAGGCGCTCGACGCCTTGCCCTCCAGCGCCAGCTCGCCCGCCGTATAGAAACTGGAGAAATCGGTCCCGAGAGGCTTGTCGTTGCGGTCGACCAGGCCGTTCGACAGGGCAATCCAGGTGACGATGCCGAGTAGCGCGATCGCAAGCAGGATCAGGCTGTAGCCGCGGGCGCGCGCAGGCGTGAGCCAGGACCCGGATCGGAAAGCGTGCCAAGTCTGCGGCATCAAGTCCGTGGCATTTCGATCGCACCAGATGAACGACATCTCCTGCCATAGATTTCCTAACGAATTGTTGTGGAGGCCGAGGCCAGGTTCAGTGCGGGCCGCCGCGTCCCCGGATCAGGGCGAGGCCGTGTCCGCGGGGCTTCGGCGCGAGGACGGGATCGACCCGCGGCCGGTTCGGCTCGTCGCGATGCAGATCATCCGCCTGATGCCGAAGCGGACGTTGCGGCTGAAGCTGCAGCAAGGCCCGCCAGCGGATCGGAAAGATCCCGATCGAGAACAACAGGCCGTCGGGCGAGGCGGCGAAGGCTTTCCTGAGCATCAATCGCGAAGGCTTCTCGACATAGAGGAAGAGGCCGATGCTGATGGCGACGGTGACGGCACAGACGCCGGCAAACTGCACCGCCATCGGCTGTGCGTAGCCGATCTGATGCGTGTCCGCGAACCGCAGCACCAGCATATGGGTCAGGTAGACCGAGAAGCTGACATCGCCGAGAAAGACCAGAGCCGGCCAGGACAGCGCGCGATCGAGCGGACCATGCAGGCTCAACGCCAGGATCAGGGCCGCGCCCAGCAGCGCCGTGATGACCCAGGAGCCGAAAAAGCCGGAATAATAGCCGTAGGAGATCTGTCCGATCAGGTATGACCGATCAAAGAACGCCCACAGCACGAGCGCCGTCAGCGTCAGCTGGACGAACCCGCAGCCCCGCCAAGTCGTGAGCCATGTCCTGATGCGGCGCGAGAGGCTGCAGAGTGCTATTCCCAGCGTGAACTCCCAAAGCCGTCCCGGCGGCCAATAGAGAAACAATTGGTAGCAGCTGGCGTGAAACGAATCGCCGGGCGCCTGGAAATTGGCCTGGCTCGCGAAACATCCGAGCGAATGCCCCCAGGTCGCGGCAATGGCAAAGGCGGCCACGGCCAGCAGCGCGCGCACCAGCCAGCCTCTGGCCATCAGCACCGGAAGCAGGAGATAGAACGCCCATTCGATCGAGATGCTCCATGCCGGGACATTGAACGCCTGGGACGCGAACGGACTGGCGCCCCAGGTGTGGGTCAGGGTCAAGCTTGCGAGAAGGTTGGCCGGATAGGTTCGGATCATGCTCAGGCCGCTGCGGGTGAACAGCACGATTGACGCCAGGATCGTGACGGCGTGCACCGGGAATAATCGCCAGAAGCGCGAGACGACATAGCGGAGCGTCTCCTCTCCGGCGCGCAGGACGGGAAAGTTGTAGGCGAGGATGAAGCCGCTCAGAATGAAGAACCAGCTGACCGCGATGTTTCCGGCATCGGCGGCCCAGTCCGGCATCGGCAGCGCATGGTAGCCGACGAAATGATGATACATGACCATCAGGGCGAACAGCGCGCGTACCGATGTCAGCGCGTTCAGACGTCTCGGCCTGCTTGTCCCGACCGACGGCGCGCGAGCTTCGGACGTGCTGAACGGGGCGGCCCCGCTTTCAGCCGTGGCACTGCCGACTTCGGCCGCTGCATCGGCGATGTCTGTGCGTTTGCCGCCGCGGATGTGCGCAATTTTCGCCTGCATGATGGACGCGCCGCTCCGTATCGACCGGATCGCTCCAACCTGCGGACGCGGCGAATCCTCCCGCGGCTCGAGCCTCAGGCTTTGGTCGCTGCCGTCGCTGTGATGTCCGCCCGTAGCGGGAGCCGTTGCAAGCGATGGTCGCAGCAGTTTGTGGCTGGCTGCCGTCGGCTTTGGAGCACGATCCGGAAAAGTGTGCAGCGGTTTTCCGGAAAGATCGTGCTCAATCGAAGACTGCGAGCACGAGCGATCATGCTGATCGTTTCAGCTATTCCCTCGCCAAAATGATCACGCCATTTGCGGGGAGGGTGAGGGCGGCTGACGCTTCGAAGCCGTCGCGCGGCTCGCGCCATGCGGAGACGGAACCGCCGTTGCCGATTGTGTTGGCATTGGGGAAGCGGTCATAGGCGTCGCTGTTGAAAATCTCGCGCCACGATCCTTCGCTCGGAACTCCGATGACGTAGCCGTGCTTGGGGCGCTCGTCGCAACTGGCGATCACGAGCACGTCCTGTCCGGAACCTTCGAGCCAGCGATGCAGCACGATCACGCGCTCGAAGTCGCTCGCGCGCGAGACGCGGGCGGAATTGCCGCGCAGGGCGGGATAGGACCGGCGCAAATTGTTGAGGTCGGAGTGAAAGCGCAGGTGGTCGCGCATGGCGGGGTCGGAGGCTGCAAGGCCGTCCCACCAGAGCAGGTCTGCGGATTGCGGGTCGTCGCTGAAATTCTTGTCTTCGAGAAACTCCTGGCCCATGAAAAGGGCGGGGATGCCGGGCGAGGTCATGAGCAGCGCCGCAACGAGCCGGCTGCGGCTGCGCGCATACCAGGACCGGGCATCGGAGCTGTCGGCGAGTCTCGCGACCCGCGCGGCGCCGGCATGGCGGGCATAGACCAGGTCGTGATTTTCCAGGCATTGGACGAGGCGCGCGCCGGCGGGAAAGCCTGCCGGCATGACGAGATTTGCGGCGACGCGCGACAAGTCCACCATCGCCGATGCGCCACCCGCGAGCTGGCCGAGCAGGCCGCGCAGCGCATCGCGCAGGCCGTCGCCAAGCTCCGCATCGAAGCCTAGCCCGCCTGGCGTCGGCGCGACGGCGCGCGGCCGGTCGTCATTCCAGTACTCGGCGATCTGGACGGCTTGCGGTTTGACGGAGCGGATGGTGTCGGTGAGAGCCTGGCAGAACACTCCGCCGCCATTGTTGGTGATGACGCGGACTTCGTCATAGCGCAGGCCGTCGACGTGATACTCCTCGATCAGTGCGGCCGCATTGTCGATCAGGAATCTGGAGACCCATCGATTCCAGTAGGCGAAGACCTGGCCGCCGGCCCAGTCGACGTCGGTGAAATAGAGGCTGTGGTTGGCGGTGCCGTCGGTCTGGAGATCGTAGAACCAGAGGCTCCGTGGGTCGAAATTGCCGCCCGCATGGTTGTAGACGACGTCGAGGATCACGGCGATGCCGTGCAGATGGCACAGGTCGACCAGGCAGCGAAGTTGATCCGCGCCGGAGACCAGGAGCGCGCGCGACAGCGGCATCTCGCCGAAGCCGGCGAGCATCCGGTTGATCGCCTCGAGCCGCCATCCCAGCTCGGACGGTGGCACGACGTAGCGCGTCTCCGGCGAGAAATAGTCGACGCCGTTATAGCCCAGGCTGAAATGCGTCTCGAATTCCTGGATCGGCAGGAGCTGCACCGCATTGATGCCGAGATCGCGCAGGTAGCCGAGCTTGAGGATCACGTCCAGGAACGTTCCGCCGCGCGTGGCGCGGACGTCATGGCCATTCTCGTCCTGCGCCCAGAAGGTGCCGACATGGAGCTGGTAGATGATGAGATCGCCGGGGGCGGGGATGCGCCAGCCGCGATCATGCCAGGGGTAGGCGGTGGGGTCGCGCACGACGCAGAAGCAGTCCGGAAAGGCGGGTTCGAGCGTGAGCTCGCGCGCGTAAGGGTCGCGCTTCCATCCTGCGCCGGCCTCGCCTTCGATGAAGAACATGTAGGCGTCGCCGTCACCGATGCCGTCGCGGAAGCCGCCCCAGCTGCCGTCGCCGAGCGGCGCCAGCGCGTCCGCCGGGTCCGGCCGCCATGTCAGGGCCGGGCGTTGCAGAAGCCGGCTGGCTGCGACCACCGACACGGCATGCGCATTCGGCGCCCATGTCCGAAACGCCGTTCCGCCCGCGACGGGGGTGGCCCCCATGGCGCTCTCCTGCGACACTCGTGCGCTGGTGTCCAGACAGGCCTCCCTCGATCGCGGCTGCCCGCTCCCACGCGGTCAAGCGGGTGGTCCGACGCCGCCGTTCGCAGTGTGGCACCAGATTACGCCGTGCGGATGACGGGACGAAAAAGGCGTATGATGCAGTTTGCGGGCATTGTATTGAATGACGCGTAGCGAGTCCAAGCCTGCGAACAGCCATGACCCTTCCTCTCGTCACCCCCCAGGACATTCGAACCGCGCTGCTGTTGCGCGAGGAGATTGCGCTGCTCGATCTCAGGCACGAGGCGGCCTTTGCCACCGGCCATCCGCTGTTCGCGGCCAACATGGCGGCCGACCGGATCGCAATCGAAGCCGCGGTGAGGCTGCCGCGCAGGAGCGTGCCGATCGTGCTGTATGACGACGGCGAGGGCCTGGTCGGCGCCGCGGCCGAGCGCCTCGCGGGGCTGGGCTATACGAATGTCAGCGCGCTCGGCGGAGGCCTGCAGGCCTGGCGCGCGGCGGGCTATGAAATCTTCCAGGACGTGAATTCCTACGCCAAGGCGTTCGGCGAGCTGGTCGAGCAGCGCCGGCACACGCCGTCGCTCAGCGCCGACGAGGTCGCTTCGCTGATTGCGGACAAGGCCAATGTCGCCATTCTCGACGTCCGTCGCTTCGACGAATACGCCACCATGAATATCCCGGGCTCGGTCAGCGTGCCCGGCGCCGAGCTCGTGCTGCGCGCGGACGTTGCCGCGCCCGATCCCGACACCACCATCATCGTCAATTGTGCCGGGCGGACGCGGTCGATCATCGGCACCCAGTCGCTGATCAATGCCGGCATCACCAACAAGGTGCGCGCCCTCCGCAACGGCACCATCGGATGGACCCTGGCAAAGCGCGCGCTCGAGCACGGCGCCAGCCGCCGCGGCGGCATCGGCGCGGTCGATGACGCCAGGAACAAGGCCCGCGACGTCGCCTATCGCGCCGGCGTCCGCCATGTCGGCCCGCGCGAAGCGGCCGCGCTCGCCGCCCAACAGGATCGCACGCTCTACTGCTTCGACGTCCGCCCCGAGGAGGAGTACGCCGCCGGTCATCTTCCCGGCTTTCGTCACTATCCGGGCGGCCAGCTCGTGCAGGAGATCGACATGGCCGCTCCGGTGCGCGGCGCGCGCCTGCTGCTTGCCGACGACAAAAGCGTCCGCGCCGACATGACGGCGTCATGGCTTGCGCAGATGGCATGGCAGGTATACGTGCTCGACGGCGGCTATGACGGCGCGCTTGAAATTGGCCCGCCGCAGCCGTTGCCCAGGCCCGACCCGTCGCATCGCTACCGCCGTCCCTATGAAGGGACCGATGTCGCGGAATCGGCGATGCAGGCCTATCTCGACTGGGAATATGGCCTGGTCGAGCAGCTGCGCCGCGACGCGACGCATGGTTTCTTTGTGATTTGAACGCTTGTCGGAGTTTGCGTCACGCCGATGACAGCACCGGACTTTTGCGGGCTCCGCACTCACGGTCTCGTTTTTTTCGAGACCGTACCTGCGTACCCTGATTAACATTTCATACAGTCGGATGTGAGTATCTTCGCCGCGCAAAAGGAGCGCGCGATGAAGCCGCATTTGATTCGTTTGGCCGGTGCCGTGCTGGTGCTGTCCGTTGCCTCGGTCCTGCCGGTCGCCGGTGCGCCGCATATGGTGTCGCTGGTGTTCAACGCCGCGCCGCAGGGGCCGCAGCAGATCGGCGGCGACGCATTCCGCCGCAAGCTGAACGAGCTCGCCGGCGGCCGCATCGTCATCGACGCGCGCGGCGGCTCGACCATGGGCAGCGAGAACGCGGTTCTGGCCGCGCTTCGCGATGGCTCGGTCGACATGGGGGCCTTCTCCGGCTCGGTGGTGAGCGCGGTGGTGCCGGAATTCGGCGTGTTCGACGTGCCGTTCCTGTTTCGCGATACCGCGCAGGCCAAGGCGGTCGCCGACGGTCCTGTGGGCCGCGAGCTTGCCAAGCATTTCGCCGCCAAGGGCCTGGTGCTGCTTGCAATCGGCAAGCAGGGCTTTCGCCATCTCACCAATTCCAAGCACCCGATCCGCTCGGCGGCGGACGTCAAGGGCCTGAAGATTCGCGTGCTGCCCAACGACGTCTATGCGATGACCTTCAAGGCGCTGGGCGCCGAGGTCGTGCCGATGGAGTTCACGCTGGTCTATCCGGCGCTGAAGGACGGCCGCATCGACGGCGAAGAGAATCCGGTGACCACGATCTTCACCAGCCATTTCGACGAGGTGCAGAAATATGCCAGCCTCAGCGGGCATTTCTTCGGCCCGATCGCCTTCGTCGCCAACCGCGACATGTTCGAGGCCCTCAGTCCCGCCGACCAGGCGGCCGTCATGGCCGCCGCCAAGGTCGGTGCCGAAGAGACCTGGAAAATGAACGACGAGGCGGTCAAGCTCGAACAGCTGCGCAAGAACGGCATGGACATCGTCGAGAATGTCGACCGCCAGTCCTTCATCGATGCCTTGAAGCCGCTGGAGGGCGAATTCGAGAAGCGCTTCGGCAAGCAGCTGCTCGCCGAGATCCGGGCGACGCCTTGATCCGAACGGACACCCCTGAGAAGCGATCACGAGAACAAGCGAAGACGCCATGAACCTGTCCCTGCTCCTGTCGCGCATCGGTATCCGCCCGCGCATCTTCGGCGGCTTCGCACTGATCCTGGCCTTTCTCACCGTGGTGGCCCTGCTGGCCGTGACGCGGCTTTCCGAGATCGGCAGCACGGTCGGCGATCTCGTCTCGAGCGCCGACGGCGATGCCGGCATGGCGCGCGTCCATGCCGCGCTGCTGTCGGCCAATACCGCGGTCGAGAAATTCATCCGCACCCGCAATCTCGGTGATCGCGACAGCGCCGCGAAGGCGATCGACAAATTCGGCCAGGTGTTCGACGAGATCGAGCAGCGCTTCGGCGGGCTGCCGGCGATCGCGGGTGGCCGCAGCGCGCTGGCGGATTCGCACGACGTCTACCGCAAATCCTTCAGTGCAGTCGCCGCCGCCGTCGATCATCTGCGCGAGGCAAGCACCAAGGCCGAGGCGCTCGGCGCCCATGCGAGCCTCGACTTTGCCGCCATCAATGTGGCGCTCGCCAACCGGCCGGAGCGGTTGCTCAATCCCCTGCGCATCGCCGGCACGGTCGACGCCGTGCGCGTCGCGATGCTCAACTACATGATGAGCCAGACCCAGGCCGCCGGCGAGAACGTGCCGCTCGCGATCGGCTATGCGCAGGCGGCGATCGCCGACAGCGAGGCGGAGATCGGCGACATCGAGGCGCCGCGCCTCAAGAGCATGATCGTGGCGCTGAAGAAGAATCTCGGCGACCAGGCGGCGACGCTCAAGGATGTCACCGCGGCCGTCGGCGAGCTGCGCAAGGCGCAGGCCGACATCGCAACGGCAAGCACCGCGATCGACGAGGAGACGGCCAAGATCAGCCGGGCGCTCGGCGTGGCGCGCCGCGAGCAGAGCGGCGTGACCTCCGAGTCGGTGGAGCATACGCGCAATCTTCTGATGGCGGTTGCGGCCGTTGCGCTCGTGCTCGGTGCGCTGCTGGCCTGGCTGATCGGGCGCAGCGTGTCGCGGCCGATCTCCCAGATGACCCTGCGCATGCAGAGCCTTGCCGCCGGCGAGCTCGACCAGGAGATTCCGGGCGGCGAGCGCGGCGACGAGATCGGCCACATGGCAGGCGCCGTCGAGGTGTTCCGCCAGAACGCGCAGACCGTGCGCCGGATGGAGCAGGAAGCGGCCGCGCAGCGCGAGGCGACCGAAGCCGAGCGCGCGGCGATGATGGCGGCGCTGGCCGACCGCTTCGATCGCGGCATGGAAGGCGTCATCGGCGGCGTCTCGAGCCGCGCGGAGGAGATGGGCAAGAGCGCGGAGTCGCTGGCGCGCGTCGCCGAGCGGGGCCGTTCGCTCGCCGAGCAGGTGGCCAGCACCTCGGCCCAGGCTTCGAGCAATGTGCAGACCGTGGCCGCGGCCACCCACGAGCTGGCCGCCTCGATCAAGGAAATCTCGACCCAGGTCGCCCGCTCGGTCTCGGTGTCCGACCAGGCCAAGGAAGAGGCGACGCGCACCGAAACCCTGATGCGGGCGCTGTCCGATTCCGCCGAGCGGATCGGCACGGTGGTGCAGCTGATCCAGGCGATCGCAAGCCAGACCAACCTGTTGGCGCTGAACGCGACCATCGAATCGGCCCGCGCCGGCGACGCCGGCAAGGGTTTTGCGGTGGTCGCCAACGAGGTGAAGAGCCTCGCCACGCAGACCGCGCGCGCCACCGAGGAGATCGCCGGGCTCGTCGCCGAGATCCAGAACTCGACGGGACAATCCGTCGCCGCGATCGGCCAGATCGGCAAGACCATCGGCCAGATGACCGAGATCGCGACCACCATCGCCTCCGCCGTCGAGGAGCAGGGCGCGGCCACCGGCGAGATCGCCCGCAACATCGAGCAGGCGGCCAGCGGCACGGCGACCGTCACCGGGCAGATCGGCGACGTCCGCACCGTTGCCGGCGAGACCGACGCCGGCGCCGAAGCGGCGCTCACCGCGGCCGCCGCGCTGCAGGACCAGGCCCGCGCGCTCAAGAGCAACGTCGCCGACTTCCTGGCCACGGTGCGCAAGGCAGGGTGACCCCCGGCGCTACACCGGCATGGTTCGATTCTGATAGGCTCGCCCCGTGGTCGCGGCGCGCTCGCTATGGCCTGCGACCACGCGCACGCCTTCGTCGAGGCGGGTGATGATGTTGTCCGCCGTGCAGCTCTGCAGAAAGGCGACACCGCCGTTGCGACATGCTGCGAGCACGCGGTCACGGGCGCTTTGCATCTCTGGCGGAAAAGGCTCGCGCGGGATGGTGCGATAGCCGAGCGAGAGGCTGAGATCGCCCGGGCCGATCTCGGCAAATCCGAGCCCCGGCACTGCGATGATTTCCTCGCAATTGGCGATGCCCTCGGGGCTCTCGAGCTTGACGCCGAGCAGCAGCTCGCCGTCCGGATTGAGCGGCCAGGGGTCGCAGCGATCCATGTAGTCCTCGGTCGACAGGCCCCAGACCGGCGCCGCCGTGCTTTCCGAGCCGCGTCCCCGCGTGCCGATGCCGAGCAGTTTCCGCCCGGCGGCGTCGCTGCCCGCGTCCTTCGGCCGCGTCGCGCCCGCCATGCGTTGCAGCGGCGCGGGGATGGCAGGATCGACGCCAATGCTGTGGTGCGGATAGCGGCAGGATTCCACGAAGGCGCGCACGGCGTCGGCGCTCTCGGCCTGGCACAGCAGGATGCCGTGCACGCCGCGGCCGAGGATCTGGCGGAATTGCCAGGCATTGTAACGCACATGGGCGGCGTCGATGCCGTTGACCGGCGCCTCGACGATCACGGCAGGCGTGGGATGGCCCGAGCGGGTCGGCCCGGCCTCGGCCATGCCGCGCATGTAGTCGGCGAGGCCCGCCATGTCGAACGCGCCGTGCTCCATGCCGACATTGATGTAGTCGGCCCAGGTCGCGGCATCGGTCACGCCTTGCGCATGCGTCAGCACATGGCCGCTATGGGGGCCGTCGTAATAGATCGCCTGATCCTGCTCCAGGAGCTCGATGCAGCGATTGATCCGCTTGGCCATATGTCTCCTCCCGCGTGCCTTTTGACGGAGGCAGGCGAAAGGTTAGCACGATGGCAGGCCGTCGTGCCGCTCCCCACCGTCTTGCGGGCTCAGATGCGGTGCGGCAGGCAGATGATCACGACGAAAGCCGTCGCGATGACCACGTCGACAAGCATGGCTCACCGCCGGCGTCCGATGGCGATGCCCAGTAGGAACGCGACCAGCAGGGAACCCAGCGGCGCCTCGCGCGCGATATTGCTGAGGATGCTGAGCGGCATGCCGGGCTTGCGCCCCGCTTCGATGGCGTCGCTGATCCCCTTAACCGTTCCCGTGACGGCGTCCGAAGCCTGCGCGAACGCCGACTTCGGCTCTGCCGGCGGATCAAGGCCGTCATAGACATAGGGGGCGAGCGGAATATCGTCGGTCACGGCATCATCTCCGCTTAGCGGTGTCAGCCGTAATACCGTCCGCCGCGGCGCCGCGGCGCCGGCCGCATCATCATCAGGGCGAGCGCAAACCCGATGCCGCCGGCGATCAGGACCGATCCGATCGGATTGTCCCGGACCCTTTTGGCAAGCGCCTCCGACCCTTCGCGGACCGTGTCGCCGCTGTTCTCATAGGCCTGCCTGGCGTAATCGGCGGCCGTGTCCGTGGCGTCGCGCGCCGCGTCCTTGGCCTGGCCGTACAAATTCTGCGCGGTGCCGGCCGCCTCGCGCAGCCGTCCCGAGGCCTGGGTGCCGAAATCCCCGGCTGCCTCGCCCACCGCACCCTCGGCTTTTCCGGCGAAATCCTTGGCCGTACCGACAATCCGATCCTTATCCATGGTGCTCCTCCAGCAGCAACAGAAGCTGTGACTGCCTAACCGGCGGCATCACGTTCGGTTCCCCAGCCCGGCCGATTTGCTCGCCTGTCATGATCGGGATGCGAAAATGGCCTAGAGATCGCTTGCGGCGACATCGGGGGCTCGATGCCGGCCGCGCGTGGTCTGGGGATGGTCATGAAAAATCGTGTTGCGTTTGCCTGTGTCGCGCTGGCGTCGTTCGCGGCCGCGTCGGCCCAGCCCATCATCATGCCGGGAAACACGCCCGGGCCGATGCAAGGCGCAGAGCCGCCGGCCGCTTCGGCCTTCGGCCCCGATCCCGTCATCCAGATCACCACGACCTTCCGCGCCCGCATCGAGGGCGTGGCGGATGCGCGCGAGGTGCCCTCGACGACGGCGCAGGACTCGGCCCGCCGCACCCTCTACAACATGGCGGCAAACGAATGCACCGTGCTGGCCGAGTATTGGAAGGCCGAATGCCGGTTGAACTCGTTCTCGGTCTATGTCTCGCTCGAGAGCCTGGTCGGGCCCGGCGCCGAGCGCGAGGTGCCCTCGATGTACGGCACCGCGGTGTATGAGCTGAGGCTGCAATCATCCGGCGGCAGCCGCTGAGGCTCGGCCGCCCGCCGGCAGGCTAGCATTTCAGCCGCTGAAGATGACGCGGCGGAACCTGTACAGCGCAGCGCCGAAGAACACGCTGCCGATCACGATCGTCGCCACGATCTCGGGCCACACGATCGAGGCATCGGCGCCGCGATACAGCACGTCCTGGGCGAAGATCACGAAATGCGGCGTCGGGCTGATGAGCTTCATCAGGTATTGCAGCCACACCGGCATGCTCTCCAGCGGCGTCGTGCCGCCGGACAGCAGCATCATCACCATGAGCACCGGGATCGACAGCAGGCCGAACTGGGCCATCGTGGATGCGATGGTGCCGAGCGCGATGCCGAGCGCCGCGACCGTGAACACATAGAAGCAGGAGCCGCCGAGAAACAGCAGCAGCGATCCGGTGATCGGCACCTGCAGCCACCATTGCACCACGAAGAGCAAGGACAGGCCGGCCGAAACCACGATGATGAGGCCGTTGGCGAGGATCTTCGACAGCATGATCTCCAGCGGAACCACCGGCATCACCAGGAGATGCTCGACGGTGCCCTGCTCGCGCTCGCGGATGAGTGCAGCCCCGGTCAGGAGCACCGTGATCATGGTGAGGTTGCTGATGATCTGCATCACCGATGTGAACCAGCTCGACTTCAGGTTCGGATTGAATTTGACTTCGGTGACCATCCTGCCCAGCACATCGATGCCGCCTTCACGTCCGGTCATGAATTGCGAGACATCGCCGAGGATGACGTTCTGGATGTAGGTCATGCCATTGAAGGCCTGGGCGGCGGCGGTGGCATCGACGTCGATTTGGACGCCGGGCTGGCGCCCGGCGAGAATGTCCGCCTCGAACCGCGGCGGGATCTCGATCACGAAGATGACGCGCTGCGAGTTCATGGCCGCATCGATATCGCTCGCGGCCAGCTGGATCGCGGGCTTGAAGGTCGGCGGCGTCAGGCCATCGGCGATGCGGCGCGACAGGTCGGAATGGTCCTCGTCGACGATGCCGACCGCAAGGTTGGTCGCCTCGGTCGAGGCGCCGCTGGCGACCGCGTAGATCGCAACCGTGAACGAATAGACGACGAGCGCCAGCATCACGGGATCGGAGCGGAAGCTGCGCAGCTCCTTGATCATCAGCCGGTAGATGTTGGACAGGTGCAGGCGGAGCTTCGCGACGCGCTGCGACATGGTCAGCTCTCCTGTTTCCGCAGCAGCAATTGCGCAGCGACGAAGAAGCCGACCGCGAACATCGCCAGAACGACGTCGTTGAGCCACAGGTCGGAAAATCCGAGCCCCTTGGTGAAGGTGCCGACGCTGATCGGCTGGAACCAGGCGGCCGGAAAGATCAGGCCGAGCAGCCGGCCCTGGCCGGTCAGCGAAGACACCGGCACGAGCAGGCCCGAGAAATTCACCACGGGGATGATGCCGAGAATCATGGTCGCAAACACCGCCGCGACCTGGGTCCGGGTGATGGTCGAGACCAGTTGCCCGAAGCCGCAGGTCGAGAAGACATAGAGCAGGGCCCCGAGGACGAGCGCGCCAGGCGATCCCTTGACCGGCACCCGGAAGACGAGGAACGCCATCAGCAGGAGCAGCGCGAAGGTCAGCATGCCCACCACCACGTAGGGAAACTGCTTGCCCATGAGGAATTCGAATTTGCTCACGGGCGTGGAGCGGAAGTTGGCGATCGAGCCGGTCTCCTTCTCGCGCACCACGCCGATCGTCGCCATGACGGCGGGGATCAGCACCAGCATGATCACGACCACGCTCGGAACCATGGCGAACACGCTCTTGAAAGCCTGGTTGTAGCGGAAGCGGCTTTCGATATTGACGCCTCCGAGATAGGCGTTGGACCCCCCGTTGGGGCCGATGCGCTCGGTGACGAGGTCCTGCGCATAGCGCAGCAAAAGGCCGGTCACGTAGCCCTTGGCGGTCTCGCCCCGGAACGGCATGGCGCCGTCGATCCAGAACGCAACCTCGGGCGAATGCAGGCTGGCGAGATCGCGACCGAAGCCGGCGGGAATTTCGACGACGACGGCGAGTTCGCCGCTGCGCATGCGCCGATCGAGCTCGGCGGTCGAGGCGACCGGCGGCTGCTCGGAGAAATAGTGCGAGCCGGAGAAGCTTTCGAGCAGCCTGCGGCTTTCCGGCGTCCGGTCCTGGTCGAACGCCGCATATTTCAGGTTTTCGACATCGAAGGTGATGCCGTAGCCCATGGCCAGCATCAGGACGACGGGACCGACGAAGGCAAAGGCGAGGCGGAAGGGATCGCGCAACAGCTCCATCGTCTCGCGCCTCGCATAGGCCCATAGCCGTCCGGGATCAAATCGCCTGAACTCGCGCGGCGGCGCGGACTTGACGGCAGGAGCGCCGGCTGCCGCTTCGCCTCCAGCCGCTTCGCCATGCCGAGGCGGCGGAGCCGCGGCCTGTGTCTCGTGGGCGGCCTCCTCCAGATAGGAGATGAAGGCGTCCTCGAGCGAATGCTTGCCGCGCTGTTCGGTCAGCTGCCTGGGCGCGCCGACCGCGAGCACGCGTCCCTGGTGCATCAGCGAGATGCGGTCGCAGCGCTCGGCCTCGTTCATGAAGTGGGTGGACAGGAAGATGGTGACGCCGTCATTGCGCGACAGCTCGATCAGCGAGCGCCAGAACGCATCGCGCGCGACCGGGTCGACGCCCGAGGTGGGCTCGTCGAGAATCAGCAAAGCCGGCCGGTGCAGCACGGCCACCGCGAGCTGCAGCCGCTGCTTGACGCCGAGCGGCAGGCTGTCGGGCTTGGCGTCGGCCGCATCATCGAGCTCGTAGCGGTGAAGCAGCTCGCTGATCCGGCCGTCGATCTCGCCTGCGGGAAGGTGGTAGAGATGCGCGTGCAGGTCGAGATTCTGCCGCACGGTCAGCTCGTTGTAGAGCGAGAACGCCTGCGACATGTAGCCGACGTTCCGCCGCGCCTCCATGTCGTCGGCCACCATCGGCTTGCCGAACAGCTTCGCCGAGCCTTCCGTGACCGGCAACAAGCCGGTCATCATCTTCATGGTCGTGGTCTTGCCGCAGCCATTCGAGCCGAGGAAGCCGAAAATCTCGCCGCGCCCGATGCGGAAGCTGACATGGTCGACGGCGACGAAATCGTCGAACCGGCGCGTCAGCCCCTCCGCCTCGATCGCGGCCAGATCGTCGTCGCCTGCCGTGCGCGGCGGCACGATCACCTCGCGATGCCGCTCGCGCTTCTCGGGAGGCAGCAGTGCGATGAAGGCGTCGTCCAGCGTGCCCTTGCCCGCCTTGGCGAGGATCTCCTTCGGCGTGCCCTGGGCGATGACCTTGCCGTCGTCCATCGCGGCAAGCCAGTCGAACCGGCTCGCCTCGTCCATATAGGCGGTCGCCACGATCACGCTCATCAGCGGGCGGCGCGTGCGGATGTTGTCGATCAGCTCCCAGAACTGCCTGCGCGACAGCGGATCGACGCCCGTGGTGGGCTCGTCGAGGATGAGCAGGTCGGGGTCATGCATCAGCGAGCAGCACAGGCTCGCCTTCTGCTTCATGCCGCCCGACAATTTGCCGCAGGGACGATCGGCGAACGGGGCGAGCCCGGTGGCGTTCAGAAGCTCGGCGATGCGTGCGCGGCGCTCGGTCGCGCCTTGTCCGAACAGGCGGCCGAAGAAGTCGATATTGTCGAACACGCTGAGCGTCGGATAGAGGTTGCGCCCCAGCCCCTGCGGCATGTAGGCGATGCGGCCATAGCTCGCCCTGCGATGCTTCTCCTCGGCCATGCTGCCGTCGAGCACCGCGACCTTGCCCGCCTGAAGCTTGCGCACCCCGGAGATCAGGGCGAGCAACGTGGACTTGCCGACGCCGTCGGGCCCGATCAGGCCGGCCATGCACTGCGCGGGGATTTCGAGCGTGAGGTCGTCAAGCGCCAGGGTCTTGCCGTAGCGGTGCGTGACCCGCTCGATGCTGGCGAGAATGGGCGCGCTCATTGCGGCAGCTTGACTTCGAGCTCGCTGGGCCAGGCGACCTTGGGGTCGGTGCGCGCGAAGCCGAGGCCGCGGACGCCGGTCTTGACGAACTTGTGGTACTGGCTGAGCACCTTGGGATCGATCTGCACCTTGACGCGGAACATCAGCTTCTCCCGCTCCTCGCTCGTCTCGACGCTCTTGGGCGTGAACTGCGCTTCGGTGGCGACGAAGCTGATCGTGGCGGGAATGACGAATTGCGGGATCGGGTCGGCGATCACGCGCGCCTGATCGCCGATCATGAGCCGGCCGGCCTGGCTCGCCGGCAGATAGATCGTCATGTAGACGTCGTTGAGGTCGAGGATGGTGAGAATGCGCTGGCCGGCGGCGACCACCTCGCCCGATCGCGCCAGGCGATATTGCACGCGTCCGGTCCGTGGCGACACCAGCACCATGTCGACCAGCATCGATTGCAGCTGCTCGACATTGGCCTCCGCCGACTTGATGGCGGATTCCGCCTGATCGCGCTCGGCATTGGCGGCGACATAGGCGGCCTCGGCCGCCTCGAACCTGTTGCGGCGCGTATCGACCAGCTGCTGCGTGATGTTCCCGGTTTGCAGCAGCGTCCTGCCGCGCTCGTAATCGGTTCTGGCGAAGGTGAGATCGCTGTCGCGCTGCGCGATCAGTGCAACCGCTTCCGCCAGCGCCTGCTTGGCCTTGAGGACCTGGGCCTGCGCGGAGCGCAGCTGGGCCTCGGTCTCGGGCGAGGAGATGGTGCCGACCACCTGTCCCGCGGTGACCTCGTCGCCCTCGTCGACGGTCAGGGTCGCCAGCCGGCCGGGATATTTCGCCGACACGTCCACCTGCGTCGCCTCGATGCGGCCGTTCGTCTTCACGATGCCTTCGGGCATGTCGATGCCGCGCAGCCGGTTGATCAGCGTTTCGACCGCCGCGCGCGCCTTGTCGACGGGGCTCTGCTCGCTGGATTGAGCCTGCGCGGGAGCGAGCACCACGCCCCGGTCGAGGCCGGCCGACGATGCGGCCAGGGTCGCAAGGCAAATCAGGGCGGCGCGCAAACGATGCACAGGCAATCGCCCGGCCGACGGCTTCGGCTGACGCGACGATACGGAATCCGGATCCACGATGTTCTCCAAACAGGTTTTGAGACTGCGGCCCGTGAGGCGCAACTGGCGTTCCCTCGGCGTTCCCTGCCTGACCGACCCGTTGGAAGCCTGCCAGGCAGTGCAGGGTGCGCCTGCGCGCGCCCGGCCCAGCACGGCTTCATTGTCCTTCCGTGCCGCTGTCTTCTGACGACTTGGTTTTTCACTGATCTCGGGTCAGCTCGAAAACGATGGCAGATGCCTGCCCTGCACCCATTGATCTCGATCAAAGGAGCAGCGGCGCGCGCCGGTCGGTCACGTCGATGCCGCGGCGGATTGGATCGGCTTCGTCGGTCTGGCCGAGCTGCTGCTGCATCGTTGCGCATGTCAGCCGTGTGGCGCTATAGATGCGGCATGGCCCGTGACTTTCGCCCTCATCACACGCCAGTCGATGTTCTCGACTATGAGATCGCCCAGGAGCAGGCCTCCGCGCTCGGACGGATGGGGCGGACGCTGGAGCAGGCCCTGGCCAAGCTTCGGGAGTTCGATGCCGCCCTTGCGCATTCGGGCGCGCCGGCGTCGATGCAGCAGGCACGGCGCACCCTGGTGATGGAGGCCGGCCACGCGCTCTGGATGTTCGTGGTGCAGCGGGAGGCGTGTGGGCTGCGCGACAGCCGCGCCGTCATGCGCGAGTACAAGGTGCCGGGCGAGGTGCAGCAGTGCATGGGGGTGCTGCCCGGCAAGGCGGTGCGGAGCACGCCATAGGTTGCTGCGCGATCGTGCAGGTGTGTGCTACCATTGCCCCGCCCTTGTAGCCGTTCAGGTCCAGTTCACGCGGACGCCATAAGGTGGCCGGCGGGCAGGACACTTCTCGAGGTTAGAAGATCGTCCATGGTAGATAGATTAAGGCAATCGCTGGAAAATCTGGAACCCCCGATTTGTCCCTCCTGCCGGATCGAGATGAGGTGGAGTCGGTCCGAATTGGAGAAGCCGGATCCGGTGACCATCCTGCATATATTTCACTGCCCGAGCTGTCACCGGACGGCAGAGACAAAGTCATTCTCGACCCATGTGAGCATCCCCGCCGGCAAGCTCTCCGCGCCGCGCCAGGGAATGCGGGCCGCCTGACGCGCGGGCATTCGGGATTCATTCGAGCCGCCGTTCCAGCTTCGACAGGAACGGCGGTTTCGTTTCGCTCGGGAGCTACGCCGGCGTTTGTTGGCGGAGCGAAGGGCCGGCGCCGGAACTGAACTGAGTCGCCCGACGGGCGGGATCAGTTTACGTCAAGTCGCTTGAGCCTCTCGAACCGCGCAACAACCGCATGCCCCGAAAATCGAAATTCGGCTTTCGGCTCAAGCTGATTTGGGCTGTCCAGTCCGTTGCGCAAAAATATTTCTGTTTCGTATTTTCGGAAGGCGTGATCTGCTCAGCGCATCCTGGCCCGCCAGAGGGGCGTCTCGCGAACGTCACGATACGTTGGGCCGGCGATGCGGTGGACGCGAGGGCGTCGTCCGCGACGGACGATCGCATGGCGCATCAGCGTGAG
>Ga0209062_1002514_pt1 | contig 24344 bp, 21 predicted proteins | sample Coa_R2_2_FD_187158 | JGI IMG/M metagenome (GOLD analysis project Ga0209062, IMG submission 187158) | Surface soil microbial communities from Centralia Pennsylvania, which are recovering from an underground coalmine fire - Coalmine... | ecosystem: Environmental > Terrestrial > Soil > Unclassified... | reverse complement strand
GAACGGGCGCATCGCCATTCTCAAGGTGCATATTCGCAAGATCAAGGTTGCCGGCGACGTCGATCTCGACAAGGTCGCGGCCCTCACGGCCGGCTTCACCGGCGCCGACCTCGCCAATCTGATCAACGAAGCCGCGATCGCGGCGACGCGGCGCAAGGCAGCCGAAGTCTCGTTCGACGATTTCACCGTGGCGATCGAGCGCCTGGTCGCCGGCATCGAGAAGAAGAGCAGGGTGCTCGGCGAGCATGAACGCCGCCGCGTCGCCTACCACGAGATGGGCCATGCCCTGGTTGCCGCGAACCTGCGCGGCGTCGATCCCGTGCAGAAGGTCTCCATCATCCCGCGCGGGGTGGGCGCGCTAGGCTACACCATGCAGCGGCCGACCGAGGATCGCTTCCTGTTGTCGGCGAGCGAATTGAAGAACCGGATCGCGGTCCTAATGGGCGGCCGCGCCTCCGAGCAGCTGATCTATGACGGCGACGTCTCGACCGGCGCGGCCGACGATCTGCAGCGTGCCACCGAGATCGCAATCGAGATGGTCACCAAATACGGCATGGACCCGACCATCGGCCAGCGCACCTATGCGCCGAAGCCGCAGATGTTCCTGCAGGCGGCGCAGGACCAGGTGGTGAGCGCCGCGGACGCGACGGGTCGCGAGATCGATCTTGCCGTGCGCAGCCTGATCGAGGATGCGGATACGCATGCGCGCGCGATCCTGGAGTCCCATCGCGCCGACCTCGAGGAGGGCGTGAAGCTTCTGATCGCCAAGGAGACGCTGACGGTCGAGGATTTTCCGCCGCTCGCCGCGCTGCCGTCGCGGGACGGTATTGCGGACGGGGCAAGCGGGCCCGCACGTTCGCGTGCACCGGTCCAGGCTTCCTGAGCCGGCTTTTCTCGCCGACGGCAAATCTCCGTGCAAGGAGGCTAGCTGTTCGGCCCGCGATCCATCGGCACCGGCTGCCAGCGCTGCAGGCGGGTGGTCTGCAGCACCGCCGGGTTGACGCAGCTTGCCGGCCACAGTCCCTGCAGCACCAGCGACAATTCGTGACCGACGCGGCGCTTGCGGGCCTCGTCGAAGCGGGCGGAGGCGGAGGCGACATGGGCGGTCAGCGTCACGTTCTCCATCCGCAACAGCGGATTGTTGTGCGAGGGCGGCTCCTTCTCCAGCACGTCGAGCGCGGCATGCGCGATCCAGCCCTCCTGCAGCGCCTTGATCAGCGCTTCCTCGTTCACGGTCGCGCCGCGGCCGGTGTTGATGAAGATGGCGTTCCTCTTCATCTGTCGGAAATGCCGCTCGCCAAGCATGTGATGCACCTCGGGCCGGGCCGGCGCATGCATGGAGACGAAATCCGATTGCGACAGCACTTCCGAGAGCGTCGCCGGCAACACGCCGTGATCGTAGATCAGCGTCTCCTGGATGAAAGGATCATAGGCCATCATGCGCAGGCCGAACGGTGCTGCGCGCTTCGCCACGGCGCGTGCCACGCGGCCGAAGGAGATGAAGCCGAGCGTCTGCCCCATCAGGCGCGGGATCTTGAGCAGCGCCGGCCGGCCTTCGGACCAGCGGCCTTCGCGCACCATCTTGTCCTGCTCGACCAGGCGGCGGAAGCCGGCCAAGAGCAGCATCATGGCGTGATCGGCGACTTCCTCGATGAAAGTGTCGGGGATGTTGGTGACGGGAATGCCGCGCGCGGTCGCGGCCTTCACATCGACCGAGTCGACGCCGACGCTGCCCAGCGTGATGACCTTGCAGTTCTCCAGAGCATCGATGATGGCCTTGGTGATCGGCATGCCCTTGGCGTAGATCGCATCGGCCGTCTTCGCAGCCGCAATAAATTCCGCCTCATTGGCGGGCGCCTCGACGATCTCCGCGCCGATCGGCTCCAGCGCTTCCATCTCATAGGCATAGCCGCCGCCGGGGACCGTGAAACTCGCCGCCTTCGGCGTCACCACCTTGAATTTTGCCATTCGCTTGCTCCCGATTTGCCGTCCCGTTTGTCCACGGGCTTGTTGTCGCCACCATCAAAGCACGGTGTGGGGAGATCGGACTAGGCGGCGACGGCGCATGGCATGCCGGCGGCGCGCGCTCGCCGGCACACCGGGGCGATGCCGACACGCCAAGGTCGCGTCATGTAGATAAATCGCCCTGGAAGAGAAACCCACGGGCGTCCGGCCACATCCCGCGCCTCCCGGCAATCAAAAATTGCACACAGTGCGACCAGCGCCGCATTGGTGGCGAAGTCGCGCCGAGATGGCACAATCAACCGCATTTCTACTGAGACTTCGTAACACGGCGCTAAGGGATTTCACCCTAACGTGACCGCACCTCTCTCCCTTTGCTTAATGACCTGCCCCCGTGTTTTTGGAATTGCCGGAGAAGAAGCAGTGACGCTGAACAATCTGAAGATCGCCCCCAAGCTCGGCATCGTGGTCGGGGTTGCCCTGTTCGGCCTCTGCCTGTCCGGCGCGCTGGCTCTCTATCTGATGCGCGAGGAGATGTTCAATGCGCGCGTCGAGGAAATGCACGCGATCGTCGACATGGCGCGCAACATGGCGCTTGGGCTGCAGAAGGACGTCGAGGCCGGCAAGCTCACCAAGGAGCAGGCGATCGCGCAATTCGGCGCGCGCGCCAATACGCTCAGATACAACGACGGCAGCGGTTATCTGTTCGGCACGACCTATGATGGCGTCACCGTGCTGTCGCCGAAGCCGTCCGAGATCGGCCAGAACCGCGGCGATGTGCTGGTCAACGGCAAGAACGTCGGCAAGGAGTGGCGGGATGGGGTGCAGGCCAAGGGCGAGCACACCATGTTCTACGATTATGTGAAGCCGGGCCAGGAGAAGCCGATCCGCAAGGTTGGCTATTCGGTCGCGATTCCCGGCTGGAACATGTATGTCGGCACCGGCGTCTATCTCGACGACCTCGACGCCAAGCTCGCCTCGATCGCCTGGCTGCTCGGCTTTTCGGTGCTCGGCATTGCGATCGTTGCCGGCAGCATCGCCTGGCTGCTGGGCCGCAGCATCTCCGGTCCGCTGAATCTGCTGGGCGCGCGGATGCGGGCGCTCGCCGACGGCAAGCTCGACGGCGACATTCCCGGCGTCGGCCGCGGCGACGAGGTCGGTGCCATGGCGGCGACCGTGCAGATCTTCAAGGACAACGCCGTGCGCGTGCACGAGCTGGAGCAGTCGGAGGCCGAGACCCAAAAGCGCGCGGCGGCCGAACGGCGCTCGGCGATGGAAAATCTTGCCGCCGATTTCGAGCGCAGCGTCAACGGCATCGTCCGCTCGGTCTCGACGGCTGCCGCCGGCATGCAGTCCACGGCGCAGTCGATGACCGCAACCGCCAGCGACGCCAGCGCGCGCGCCGCAACCGTCAGCACCGCCTCGCAAAGCGCCTCCAACAATGTTTCGACCGTGGCATCCGCGGCAGAAGAGTTGTCGAGCTCGGTTGCCGAGATTTCCCGGCAGGTCAGCCGTTCCTCCGAGATCGCAAGCAAGGCGGTCGGCGATGCCGAGCGCACCAACGCCACCGTCCAGGTGCTCTCGACGGGCGCGGAGAAGATCGGCGAGGTGGTCAAGCTGATCCACTCGATCGCCGCGCAGACCAACCTGCTGGCGCTGAACGCCACCATCGAAGCGGCACGCGCCGGCGAATCCGGCCGCGGCTTCGCGGTGGTCGCGTCCGAAGTGAAGGCGCTGGCCAACCAGACCGCCAAGGCCACCGAGGAAATCTCGGGCCAGGTCGCCGCCATGCAGTCCTCGACCAATGACGCGGTTGCCGCCATCAACGGCATTACCCAGACCATCGCGCAGATGAACGAGATCACGGTAAGCATCTCGGCCGCGATCGAAGAGCAGGGCGCGGCGACGCGCGAGATCGCCCGCAACATCCAGTCGGTCGCGGCCGGCTCGAACGAGATCAATTCCCATATCGGCGGCGTCACCGCCGCAGCCGCGGCCACCGGCACGGCGGCGTCCGACGTGCTCTCCAATGCGCGCGAGCTCGACAACCAGTCGGGCATGCTGCGCAGCGCCGTCGAGGGATTCCTCGCCAAGGTTCGCGCCGCCTGACGAACTTTGTGATGAAATGAGACCAGTCCCGAATTTGCGGAGATGATGTCGTGAAGCTCAACAACATGAAAATTGCGCCCAAGCTCGGCATCGTTGTCGGCGTCGCCCTGGTCGGGCTCTGCGTCTCCGGCCTGCTCGCCGGCTATCTGATGAAGAGCGAGCTTTACAATGCGCGGGTCGACCAGACCAAGGCGATCGTCAGCGTGGCCCGCAACATGGCGCTCGAGCTGAAGCGCGAGGTCGACGCCGGCGAGATGACCAAGGACCAGGCGATGGCCCTGTTCCGCAAGCTCGGCAACGCCATGACCTACGACAATGGCTCCGGCTATCTGTTCGGCACGTCCTATGATGGCATCACCCAGCTCGCCCCGGATCCCAAGCAGATCGGCATCAACCGCATGGATGTGGTGACCAACGGGCGGAAGCTGTCCTGGGAGCTGCTGAACGGCGTCAAGGCCAATGGCGAGATCCTGCTTCCCTACGAATATGTGAAGCCTGGTCAGGAAAAGCCGATCCGCAAGATCGGCTATGCCGTGGCGGTCCCCGGCTTGGACATGTATCTCGGCACCGGCGCCTATCTCGACGACCTCGACGCCAAGCTGTCGCCGATCGTCTGGTCGCTGGGCCTCTCCATCCTGGCCATCGCGATCATTTCGAGCGCCGCCGCCTGGCTGATCGGCCGCAGCATCAGCGCACCGCTGCACCGGCTCGGCAGCCGGATGCGGGCGCTCGCCGACGGCAAGCTCGACGGCGACATCCCCGGCGTCGGCCGCGGCGACGAGGTCGGCGAGATGGCATCGACCGTGCAGATCTTCAAGGACAACGCCGTGCGCGTCCACGAGCTGGAGCGTGCCGAAGCCGAGACCCAGAAGCGCGCCGCGGCCGAACGGCGCTCCGCGATGGAAAATCTCGCCGCCGATTTCGAGCGCAGCGTCAACGGCATCGTCCGCTCGGTCTCGACCGCTGCCGCCGGCATGCAGTCCACCGCGCAGTCGATGACCTCGACGGCGAGTGACGCCAGCGCGCGCGCCGCGACCGTCAGCGCCGCCTCGCAGAACGCGTCCAACAATGTGGGCACGGTGGCGGCCGCGGCTGAAGAGCTGTCGAGCTCGGTTGCCGAGATTTCGCGCCAGGTCAGCCGGTCCTCCGAGATCGCAAGCAAGGCGGTCGGCGATGCCGAGCGCACCAACGCCACCGTCCAGGTGCTGTCGACGGGGGCGGAAAAGATCGGCGAGGTGGTCAAGCTCATCCACTCCATCGCGGCGCAGACCAACCTGCTGGCGCTCAACGCGACGATTGAAGCGGCGCGTGCCGGGGAATCCGGCCGCGGCTTCGCAGTGGTTGCGTCCGAAGTGAAGGCGCTCGCCAACCAGACCGCCAAGGCGACGGAGGAGATTTCCGCCCAGGTCGCCGCCATGCAGTCCTCGACCAGCGATGCGGTCGCCGCCATCAGCGGCATCACCCAGACCATCGCCCAGATGAGCGAGATCACCAACTCGATCTCGACCGCGGTCGATCAGCAGGGCGAGGCGACGCGGGAGATCGCGCGCAACATCCAGTCGGTCGCGGCCGGCTCGAACGAGATCAATTCGCATATCGGCGGCGTCACCTCAGCAGCCGCAGCCACCGGCACGGCGGCGTCCGACGTGCTCTCCAACGCGCGCGAGCTCGACAACCAGTCGGGCATGCTGCGCAGCGCCGTCGACGGCTTCCTCGCCAAGGTCCGCGCGGCTTAATCTGTCTGCACCCGCCCCTGGAGGGGGCGGGTCGAGCGCGCATATAATGCGCGATCGGGGTGGGGTGACAGTCTCTCCGCATCGACTGTGCAAGCGTGGAGAGGCTGTCACCCCACCCCGGTTCGCATTTCGCTTCGCTTCATGCGAACCGACCCGCCCCCTCCAGGGGCGGGTGCAGCCAGAGCCGGTTGCGCAGTTTCCTATCCCTTCCCCGCGCCCCGGCGCGAGGCGATGACGACGCCGGCGAGCACCAGCGCATAGCCGATCAGGTGAAACGGCTTGAGCGCCTCGCCGAGCAGCAGGATCGCCATCGCCGAGCCGAACACCGGCACCAGATGGAAGAACGGTGCGGCCCGGTTCGGCCCTATCAGCGCAATGCCGCGGTTGAAGAAGAGATAGGCGAGCGTCGAGGGAAAGATCACGACATAGCACAACGTCGCCAGCGTCAGCGCGTCCGGCTTCAGCGTGAAGCCGGCACCCGCTTCCCAGATCGCGAATGGCAGCAGCATGGCCGCGCCGCAGCCGGTGGTGAAGGAGATCAGCGACAATTGATGCGTCACCGGCCGCCGCGTCATCAGCGCCGAATAGAGGCCGAAGGCGAACAGCGAGCTCGCGAACATCAGGTCGCCGCGGTTGAGGCGGATGCCGAGCAATGCGGAGAAATCGCCGCGCAGGATGATGGTGAGGACGCCGGCGAGCGAGATCAGGATGCCGGCGGCTTGCGCGCGCGTCAGGCGCACTCCGAACAAGGCGAGCGCCCACAATGCGACGAACAGGGGACCGGCGGACTGGATCAGAAGCGCATTCAGCGCCTCGGTATATTGCATTGCCCAGTAGGAGATCGCGTTGTTATAGGCAAAGCCCGTCGTCGACAACAACAGCATCAAGGGCAGGTTCTTGCGCAAGGTCGGCCAGTCGCGCCGCAGATGATCCTTGGCAAACGGCAGCAGGATCAGGAACACGCCGATCCAGCGGATGCAGGACAGCGTCAGCGGCGGCACATGGCCCGCGACATAGCGCGCAAGCACGATGTTGCCGGCCCAGAACAGCGAGGCCAGGCCGAGCAGGAGATAGGGCTGGTTGTTGAGCCAGCTGATCGGGGAGTGATGCTTGGATGCGGCGGACAATGTGGGCGTATTTGCGCCGGAAGCGGCGCGTGCAGCAAGGTGGCGCGGCGAATTGGTGATATGCTCTCTCGTCGTCCCGGCCTTCGCCGGGATGACGGCGAGAGGCGTACTACGTCTCCGGCCCGGACAGCGGGATGTCGCGCTCGGCGCGGAAGACGTTGCTGTAGAGGTTCGCAATCCACTGTCGCCCTGCGGAGGTGACGTTGAGATAGTGGATCGCCTTCTGGATATGCGGGGCGACGCTGTTCCAATAGAATTGCGGGTAGAGATTGACGATATCGGCCGGTGAGGAATAGCCGAGCTGGCGATTGAGCCCGGTCTCCTCGAACTCGCAATACAGCGCATTGGTCTTGCGGATGTAGTGCGGATCGCCCAACTGGCCGATCAGGTCGGCCGCGCGCAGCAGCGCGGCCTCCTCGTCCCAATGTTCCTCCTCGCCGGGATTGGCGGGAAAGCGCGTGCCCTCGATGGCGCGCGCGATGCGCTCCTTGTCGAGACCCGCGATGCCTTCGATGCGCGCCATCGCAAAGATCTTGGAGCGGTCGACATGATAGGGCAGCAGCGCCGCGTCCGAGGCCCCGCGCGGCAGCGCGATCTTGCGCCCCGACGCGTCCGCGACATAGCCGTCCGCATCGTCGTCCGGCAGGAGCCCGCGCACATAGCCGATGTCGTGGGTCAGGCAGGCGATGATCACATGCGCATAGTCTTCCGCGAGCATGTGGTGACGCAGCGCGCGGCCGCGCATGATGTCGTGGCCGGCCAGCGTCACCAGCATGGTATGCTCGACATTGTGAAACAGCGCGTCCGAATTGCCGATGCATTCGATGGCGATACGCGCGATCGAGGGCACCATCTCGGCGAGATGCGCCTGCGATGAGCCGAAGCGGCGGCGCATGTAGCTCCCCAGGAATTCGCCGAGCGCCTCGGCCACAAGCTCCGGAACGGTCATCATGGCGCGGGCCCTCGAACATCGCTTTCGGCGGGCGGCAAAAGGTTCGTGCTCAAAGAGCTGCCCGCGACCACCCTGCAGGATAGCGTCGCGTTATGACACAATCGTTGCGCCTGCCCGGAGCATCTTCCTACCGGCGGACAGGCCGTTCAGGCAAACTGCTTGCGCGAGGCGACGAACACGCCGGTCAGGACCAGCGCGAAGCCGACGAGGTGGAATAGTTGCGGGTGCTCGCCCAGGAACACGATCGCCATCACCGAGCCGAACACCGGCACGACATGAAAGAACGGGGCGGCGCGGTTGGCGCCGATCAGCTGGACGCCGCGGTTGAAGCACAGATAGGCCAGGATCGAGGGAAACACCGCGACGTAGAATAGCGTCAGCAGGTTCGGTCCATCGATCGCCATCACCGGACGGGCGTACAATTCCCAGATCAACAGGGGGAGGAGCGTGGCCGCGCCGGCGCCGAAGGTGAAAGCGGCAAAGGACAGGCCATGCATCGGCGGCCGCTTCAGGGTCAGCACCGAATAGAGCGCGAAGATGATGAGCGCGACGGTGAAGATCAGATCGCCCTTGTTGAAGCTGATCGCCGACAGCGTGGTGACGTCGCCATGCAGCAGGATCACCAGCACGCCCGCAAGCGACAGCAGGACGCCCAGCGCCTGCGCCAGCGTCAGCCGCACGCCGAGCAGGATCAGCGACCACACCGCCACGACCAGGGGCGCCGCGGACTGCAGCAGCAGGGTGTTCAGCGCCTGGGTATATTCGAGCGACCAATATTGCAGGGTGTTGAAGGCGCCGATGCCGGTGATGGCGATCACGATCATCAGCGGCAGGCCTTTGCGGATCGCAGGCCAGTCGCGCACCAGATGCTTCCAGGCAAAGGGCAGTAGCAGGAGGAAGGCGAAGAACCAGCGCAGGAAGGCCAGCGTCACCGGCGGAATGTGTCCGGCGGCAAGCCGGCCGACAATGGCGTTGCCGGCCCAGCACAGCGCGGTGATGCTGAGCAGGATGTAAGGCTGGTTGGCGAGCCAGACCTGCGAGGGGGCGGCTGCGCGCGAGGTTTGCTGGGAAACCGACATGAAGCGGGTGGGCCTTGGCGTCACGATGCCGCGGCCTCGGCCCGGCCTGGACAGCCGGGCCGGATGATCGACCCGGCCAGCTTAAAAACACGGAATCGCAAGGCCGGGCAATGGCCCGCCGCGCATCGCGACCATGCACCCGGAGAGATTGTCTGGGGTCATGGAACCCGCGTTGGGCGGCACGCCACGGTCACCGGCTCAGGCTCAGACATAGCCGAGCCAGCGCCAATAGGTCGCCCCGAGCAGCATCACCAGCGCAAGCGCGACCAGCGTGATCACCACCCCGGTGCGGACGAAATCCCGCGCCTCGAAGGTCTCCGTGCCATAGGCCAGCATGCTTTGCGGCGCATTCACCACCAGGATGAAGCCGAACGAGACCACGAATTGCAGCAGCATGGTCATGCCGACGATGTTGATGCCAGGCGTCGCCACGTTCTGCAGCACGGCGATCACGATCGGGATCATGGCCGACGCAAGCGCCGTCGCGCTGGCAAAGCCGAGATGGATCAAGGTGAGGAACAGCGTCAGGACGCCCAGGATGAACAGGGCGCTCGCATTCTTCAGGCCGAATTCGGTCACCGCGAGATCGGCAAGCCACGCCGCGCCCCTGGTCTGCAACAGCGCCGTGCCGACGCTGATGCCGATCCCGAACAGCACCACGGTGCCCCACGGAATTCTCGGCTGCGCATCCTTCCAGGTCATGATGCCGATGCCGGGCAGGAACATCAGCGCCACGGCCGCGATGGTGGTCGTGGACGTGTCGAGCTTGTGCAGCGCGCCCTCGCTTGCCCAGAACATCAGCAGCGTCAGCGAGATCGCCAGCAGCTTCTTCTCCGCAATCTTCATCGGGCCGAGTTCGGCCAGTGACTTGCGGATCGCTTCGCGGCCGCCGGGAATGTCGGTCACCTCGGGCTGCATCATCCGCGTCATGATGAAATAGAGCGCGATCGACATCAGGATGCCGAACGGGGCAGCCGCGATGAACCATTCGCCCCAGGTGATGGACTGGTGCAGCGTCTTCTCGATGAAGCCGACCGCGACCATGTTCTGGGCGGAGGCGGTCTTGATGCCGACATTCCAGATGCTCGCGGTCTGCACCGTCGTGATCATCAGCATGCCGGCGAAGGCTCCGCGCCTGTTGACGCCGAAGGCCGCAATGATGCCGAGCGTGATCGGCACCAGGCAGGCGACGCGCGCGGTGGTGGATGGCACCAGGAACGCCATCACAAAGCCGACCAGGATGGCGCCGATGACGACGTGATGCACCTCGCCGCCGACCCGGGAGAGAATGGTGAGCGCGATGCGCTTGTCGAGCCCGGTTGCGGTCATCGCGGCGGCCAGGAACAGCGCCGAGGCGACCAGGGCGAGCGCAGTGTTGGCAAAGCCGCTGAATGCGAGCGACAGGCCGGTGCTGGTGCCGAGCAGCACCTTCGGGTTGGCGGGATCGGGCGACAGGCCGAGCAGCAGGGCCATCAGGGCGGCGATGACGATGGCCGAGACGGCGTAGTCCAGGGCTTCGGTCATCCACACGATTACCGCAAAGGCAAGCACCGCGAGCATGCGCTGGCCGGCGACGGACAGCCCTTCCGGGGTCGGCAGCAGGGCGACGAGGACGAGCGCCGCAACGGCGAGCACCAGGCCCCAATTGGCGCGCAGCCAGCTTGGCCGTGCCGGCGTGGGCGCCTCGACGTTTGCCGGTCTCGCCGCGACCTCGACTGCAGTCATGCCATTTTCTCCCCATGCGACTGCGCCGATCATCGCCGGCTTTGGCGCTTGGCGGTTGCGCAGGATCAAGCGGAGGGCGGAGGCGGAACGCGGTTGCCTCGCCTTGACAGGGACGGGAGCGGCTGAACCGATGTCGGCGGCCAGGATCGATCCGACAAGATCGATCCGCCAAGATCGCCCCGCCAGGCGAGGTTCGATCATCCCTGTCAGGATCGGGGAGATGAGGCAGCGATTTTCGGGCGCGCTCCCCGGCAATGACCGATCCCTGTCGAGGGGGAACCGTGCGCCCAGCCTTCGACTTTACGACCGCCGCCACTTTGCGGACATAAATTTTACGGGGATATCAAAGGCTTGGAGGCGTCCCGGAAGGCCCGAAAAACCCCGTTCTTGCTTGCGTCGCCTGCCCGCTTCCTTTATCCGGGTGTCTGCCCCCTCGGCGGAGCGGCGATCGATGCCGCGGGCCCGAAGGGCAGGGGGCTGATCAGGGCGCTCGACCTCGAGGAAGGCGGCAGGCCGCCGGTTTTCTCGGGGCAAATCGTGCGCCTTTATGCGACGTTGCAAAAGGAAGTGTCCGCGCATGGCCAATGTTGTCGTCGTCGGCGCCCAGTGGGGCGACGAAGGGAAGGGCAAGATCGTCGACTGGCTGTCGGAGCAGGCTGACATCGTCGTGCGCTTCCAGGGCGGCCACAATGCCGGCCACACGCTGGTCATCAACGGCGAGACCTACAAGCTTGCGCTATTGCCGTCCGGCGTGCTGCGGCCCTCGAAGCTTGCGGTGATCGGCAATGGCGTGGTGTTCGATCCGCAGGCCTTTCTCGACGAGGTCGAGAAGCTGAAGGGGCAGGGTGTCGCGATCAGCCCGGAAAACCTGCGCATCGCCGAGAACGTCACTCTCATTTTGCCTCTGCATCGCGAGCTCGATTCGCTGCGTGAATCCTCCAATGCGGGTACCGCGATCGGCACCACCCGCCGCGGCATCGGCCCGGCCTATGAGGACAAGGTCGGCCGCCGCGCCATCCGCCTGATGGATCTCGCCGATCTCGACACGCTGCCCGCCAAGATCGACCGCCTGCTCGCGCACCACAATGCGCTGCGCCGCGGGCTCAATCTGGAAGAGTTCGACGGCCGCACCATCCTGCGCGACTTGTCGGTGATGGCGCCGAAGCTGCTGCCCTATGCCGAGACGGTGTGGCGGCTCCTGGACATCAAAAAGCGTGAGGGCAAGCGCATCCTGTTCGAGGGCGCGCAGGGCGCGCTGCTCGACGTCGACCACGGCACCTATCCCTATGTCACCTCCTCCAACACGGTGGCGGCGCAGGCGGCGACCGGCACCGGGATGGGCCCGGGAGCGGTCGGTTATGTGCTCGGCATCTGCAAGGCCTATACGACCCGGGTCGGCCAGGGGCCGTTCCCGACCGAGCTCACCAACGAGATCGGCGAGGAGATCGGCCGCCGCGGCAAGGAATTCGGCGTCAACACCGGGCGCAAGCGCCGCACCGGCTGGTTCGATGCGGTCCTGGTGCGCCAGACGGTGCGGACCTGCGGCATCAACGGTCTTGCGCTCACCAAGCTCGACATTCTCGACGGCTTCGACACCATTGAGGTCTGCACCGGCTATAAGCTCGACGGCAAGGAGATCGATCATCTGCCGGCCGGCGAGGGGGCGCAGGCCCGCGTGGTGCCCGTCTACGAGACCATCGAGGGCTGGAAGCAGCCGACGGCCAAAGCGCGCTCCTGGGCGGACCTGCCGGCGCAGGCCATCAAATATGTACGGCGGGTCGAGGAACTGGTGGGTTGCCCAATCGCCTTGCTTTCCACGAGCCCCGAACGCGAGGATACTATCCTCGTCCAGAATCCGTTCGAGGCTTAACGGGATGTAACCGGGACGTGCGCATAGTAAACCATGGCTGATTACTACCCGCTCATCGCCCGCGCTATCGCCGGATTGGACCCCAATGCTCCCGGCGAGAGCCGCCGTGCGCTCTATGAGCGGGCACGCGCGGCCCTGATCGCGCAGTTGCGCAGCGTCGATCCGCCCTTGAGCGAATCCGAGATCACCCGCGAGCGGCTGTCGCTCGAGGAGGCGGTCCGCAAGGTCGAATCGGAGGCCGCCCAGCGCGCCCGCGATGCCTCGCGGACGGGCGTCGGGGCGACCCCCGCCGGCGTGCCGCGCGCTGGCGATGCGCTGCGCCGCTCCACGCCGCGTCCCTCCGAGCTGGGTGGAGGGCCCGCAAGCCCGCAGGCGCCGAATGCGGCGCCGCGGCCGCGCCCGGCTGCACCGCCGCCCCCGGGACCTCAATCGCGGACCGACCGGCCGCCGCTCGGAGCGGACGTCCCGCCGGCGCCGGATCTCGGGGCGCGGCCGCCCCGCAGCCCCCGCAGCGAGCCGCCGCCTCCACCGCCGATCCTCGGTCGCGAGCCTGGCCGTGACCGGCCGCTGCCGCCGCAGGGCGGCGGGGCGGACGAGCTGCCGCCGCCGAGCCGTGACCGTGCTGCGCCGCCCCGCCGTGGTGCCGACCCCGGTGGCCCGCCGCCGGCCCCCGTGCGCGGCTTCCGCGACATCACGGCGGATACCGATGATCTCGGGCGCGCCGCAGCCCAGGCGAGCCGCGCCGCGCGCAAGACCTACGCCAACGTGCCATCGCCGTCGCCGGAATTCGATCGCCTCGAGCCGAGCCTCGACGATCAGGACGGCGAGATGGACGCGCCCTATTCCTACGACGAGTCGATCGAGGAGGCCGAGCGCTACGCCCCCCCAGGCTCCGGCCCGCGTCAGCGCGTTGCGACCGACCGCGCCGCCGAGCCGAACAAGCGCGCGCGCACCGGCGCCACGTTTCCGTTCCGAAGCGCGATCGCCGTCGGCATCGTGCTGATCCTGGTCGGCGCCGGCATCCTGTGGGGCAAGTCGGCGGTCAGCCTGGTCAGCGGCCTGTTCAAATCCGCGCCCGCTGTCGAAGCGCCGAAGGATACGTCCGCGGCGCCGCAGGCCAAGCCGAAGATCGCCGATCGCGTCGGCCAGCCCTCCTCGACGTCGGAGCAGGTCGCTCCCGTCGCGCAGCGCGTGGTGCTGTATGACGAGGATCCGTCCGATCCCAAGGGCAAGCAATATGTCGGCTCGGTGGTCTGGCGTACCGAACCGGTGAAGGCGGCCGGCGGCCAGCCGGGCGACATCGCCGTGCGCGCCGACATCGACGTGCCCGACCGCAAGTTCAAGATGACGATGTCGTTCCGCCGCAACACCGACTCGTCGCTGCCCGCGAGCCACACCGCCGAGCTCACCTTCATCCTGCCGGCGGATTTCGCCGGGGGCGGCGTTTCCAACGTGCCGGGCATCCTGATGAAGTCGAACGAGCAGGCGCGCGGCACGCCGCTCGCGGGCCTCGCGGTGAAGGTGACCGACGGCTTCTTCCTGGTCGGCCTCTCCAATGTCGATGCCGACCGCTCGCGCAACATCCAGCTGCTGAAGGAACGCTCCTGGTTCGACGTGCCGCTGGTGTACTCGAACCAGCGCCGCGCCATCATCGCGATCGAAAAGGGCCCGCCCGGCGAGCGCGCCTTCGAGGACGCGTTCGCGGCCTGGGGGGAGTGAGGGGGCTTCGGCCTGAAGCGGGCGCAGCTCTCTCACCGTCATCCTGAGGCGCTCGCGCAGCGAGCCTCGAAGGATGGACGGCCCCCGCTCTCTCAGTCGGGCCGCTCATCCTCCGAGACGGCCGCGTTCGCGGCCTCCTCAGGATGACGGGGAGAGCCGGAACGCCTCCCGCAATTCTTGTCCTTGACCTCCCGGCCGCCTGCTATAAACGCGATCGAGGAGCGAGGGGCCGTCATGAAGCGTTATTTGATCTTTGCCGCGATCGGACCGTTTTTGGGCGGGTTCTGGCTGTTGCTGACCTCGACGATGATGTCCGGCTATCTGCACGGCGCGAGCTGGACCGAGATCGGCAAGCTGCTCGCCGTGTTCTTCAAGACGCTGCAGTACAGCTACCTGTTCGGCATCCTGCCGGCCCTTATGCTGGGCGCGATCGACGACATCCTATTTCACGTCAAGCGGCTTGTGCCCGCGCTTCGCGTGCTGCTGGTCGGCTGCATCGGCTTTGCCGCAGCCGAATTGACCTACGGCTCGCGCGGCCCGGACAGCGGCGTCCTGCAATTCGTCATGTACGGGCTGGTCGGCTTCATCCCCGCAACGCTGTCGTCATTCCTCGCGCATCGCTATGCCGACGCGCAGCAGCAGGCGGCTGCGGCGTGAGGTCGCCCGCGGCCATGAGCGGTGCAACTTGTGCTCTGCCTTCGCGTTGACCCGGAATGACCATGCAGGATGACGACGTCAGATTTCGCGGCCGCGCCGATGCGGAACGCACCTCGCGCGCGACGTTCTCGCACGCCGAGGCGCGCGGGCCGGTCATCGACCAAGAGGGGCGCGAGATCCCCGCCGACGCGTTGCGCCGCAAGGGCGCGTTCCAATTCGATTTTGCGACCGCCAATCCGTTCGGCAATCTCAGCCGCGAGCAGCGCCTGCAGCGGCTGGAGATGATCGCAAAGCTGCTGGACGTCGCCTTCATCCTGCCGGGCACCAAGATCCGCTACGGCGTCGACGGCATCATCGGGCTGATCCCCGTCGTCGGCGACATCATTGCGACCGCTTTGTCGCTGTGGGTGGTGCGCGAGGCGCGGGCGCTCGGGGCGCCCTGGCATCTCACCGCGCGCATGCTCGGCAATGTCGCGGTCCAGGGCGTGGTCGGCGCGGTGCCGGTCGCGGGCGATGCCTTCGACGTGCTGTTTCGCGCCAACATGCGCAATGCCCGCCTGTTGCGCCGCTGGCTGGAGCGGCAGCCGCACTGAACCGGCCAATCATCAGCACCGCCGCCGGCTCCCTCTCCCGGCAAGCGCGGGGCGAGGCGGGCGTCTCGCCGCTCGATCCCCGAAAACGAAAAAGCGCCCCCGGACCGTCGTCCGGGGGCGCTGCTTGAAAGCCGTAACCTGAGCTTTACGCGGCGTCCTTGTCGCTGGCCTCGGCGGCAGCGCGCTCACGGCGCGGCAGCGGGAACGCCTCGCTCTCATAGAGCGAGCGGATGCCGCTCTGGTCGAAGCGGGCTTCCTCGACCTGCAAATAGGCGCCATTCAGCGAATCCGCCGGCAACTCCTCGATCGCGAAGCGTACTGCTTCGGCCGCGGTGCCAAATCGCCGATAGGTAAAGCCCGCGCGCTTCTTCTTGCGAATGGCGGCGGGAAAAAGTTCGGCGGAAGTGTTGAAGTTGAACGGACGCATAGGACGCATGGTCGAGGACCTCTTCTCTCTTCTTGGCGCTAGCGCGAGCTTGGGATTTGGATGGCGGCCAGGCCGTAACCAGCGGCCGTACCGTGCATGTCATGTCAGCCCCCAATATAGGCTTTCTTGACAGAATTGCGAATCCTGAAATCGGAAACCGTGAATCGTGATTCCGTTTACCGAAACTACAGAAAATTAAGTATTTTCAATAGGTTGAATGGTCAAATCTTGCCCAGCAGCACCAGCACCAGCAAAACGACCAAAATCACCCCGCCGAGCCCGATGCCGGAATGGCCGAGCCCATAGCCGTAGCCGCCGAAACGGCCGCTGAAGCCTCCGACCAGGTAGATGATCACCAGGATGATCAGGATCAGCCCAAGGGACATGCTACTCTCCCTGTCAGGCGATTGCCAAGAGCCGGTCCGCCGCGCTGACCCGGACAGCAAAGCACATTCTCGCGGGCCGTTCCACGCGAGAAGGCAGGGCGGCGCAGGAGTGCCGCCCGGCTGATTTTTGCACGCTCACTCGTGTGGGCCTGTTGCGCGACAGTGCCCACAAGAGGAGAACGCTCGCGGTCGGACTGATTGGGAAGGCTACCGCGGCTTCAGCTTCAGCGCCGCCGAGTTGATGCAGTAGCGCAGGCCGGTCGGCCCCGGGCCATCGTTGAACACATGGCCGAGATGGCCGGCACATTTGGAGCACAGGACCTCGGTGCGGATCATGCCGTGGCTGTAGTCGGTCTCCTCATCGATATGGCTCTCCTTCGCGGGCTGCGAAAAGCTCGGCCAGCCGCAGCCGGAATCGAATTTGGCGTCGGACTCGAACAGCACCTGGCCGCAGCCGGCGCAGACATAGCTGCCCGGGCGCTCCTCATGCTCATACTCGCCGGAGAACGGCCGTTCGGTCGCCTTTTCGCGCAGCACCGCATATTGCATCGGTGTCAGCTCGCGCCGCCATTCCTCCTCGCTCTTGGTGATCTTGTCGGTCGTCGTCTTGCTGTCGGACATGGATTCTCCTTCGAGCTTCAGGCTGCCTCACCGTCATCCCCGCGCAAGCGGCAAAGCCGCCCGTCACTGGAGGCGCTTGCGATCGCGAGCGTCGACGGATGAACGGCCCCGCTGCCGACAGCCGGGCCGCCGCCCTTCGAGACGGCCGCTGCGCGGCCTTCTCAGGGTAACGGGGACAGATGAAGCCCCTTCGTTGCTACACTCAAAAGCCCTGCGCTAGTTCGAAACGCTGCGCACGAGTACAGGCTTCTCCTGATAGTTCTCGGCGAACAGCTTCTTCAGGTTCTCGATCTTGGGCAGGTCATTATAGGCGATATAGGGCTGACTCGGGTGCAGGGTCAGGTAGTCCTGGTGATAGCCTTCGGCCGGGTAGAAGGCCTGCAGCGGGCCGACCTTGGTGACGATCGGCTTGGGATAGACCTTGGCGGCATCGAGCTGGGCGATATAGGCCTCCGCGGCCTTCGTTTGGGCGTCCGAGGTGGTGAAGATCGCCGAGCGATATTGGCTGCCGGTATCCGGGCCCTGCCGGTTCAGCTGGGTCGGGTCGTGCGCGACCGAGAAGAAGATCTGCAGGATCTTGCCATAGGAAACCCTCTTCGGGTCGTACTTGACCTCGACGGACTCGGCATGTCCCGTGGTCCCGGTCGAGACCAGCTCATACTGGGCGTTTATCTTGCTGCCGCCGGAATAGCCGGAGACGGCGCTGACGACGCCCGCCGTATGCTGGAACACACCCTGCACGCCCCAGAAGCAGCCGCCGGACAGCACCACGGTCTGGATGCCGTCGGAGGCGGGAAGGTCGGTCGCCGGCGGGGGGATGACCACCGCGTCCTCGGCGGCCCTGAGCGGCGCGAGGGCGAAGGCGGCCACCGCAAGCGCGCCGGCGGCAGCGGCAAGGAGCGAAAGACGGCTGAAAGGGCGGTTCCGCATGGCTGATCCTCTTTGAGGCGGTGGGGTCAAACTTAGAGCGAAGGGCGCGGGCTGAACAGCCGCGTATTCCCTGTCGCAATGCTTCCAAGATACGGCGGCTGCCCGGCCGTTGTTACGGGCGAGCCCACACGTCTCCGTGAATTGTGAGCGTGGCCAAGGCCCGCTTTTTCAATTTATGGGGGAAGACATGATTGACCAGCAATTTCAATGATGGTCATTCCGGGGCGCCTCGCAGAGGCGAACCCGGAATCTCGAGATTCTCAGGTGCGCAATTGCGCACCGTAGTTCGCATCGCCCTGGAATGACGGCGCCGACAGTCAAACCACCACGCTCAACCGCTTTGCCGCCCGTGTGATGCCCGTGTACAACCAGCGCGCGCGGCTGTCCTGGAAGGCGAAGCTCTCGTCGAACAGCACCACGTCGTCCCATTGCGAGCCCTGCGACTTGTGCACGGTCAGCACATAGCCGTAGTCGAACTCGTCATAGGGCTTGCGCTGTTCCCACGGGATCTGTTCGACCCCGCCTTCGAAGCAGTCCTGGCGCACCGAGACCTTGGTCACCTTGCCGCCGAAATCCTCGTCCGGCATCACCCGCATGGTCATGATCCGCGACGTCTTCGAGCGCCCTTGAGTGCGCGAGCGCACCCGCCAGAGGCCGCCGTTGAACAGGCCTTTCTTGCGGTTGTTGCGCAGGCACACCAGCTTGTCGCCGGCGATGGGCAGGGGATCCTCGATGTTCTGCCGCTGCCGCATCCGCATGTTGTAGGCGCGGCGGGTGTTGTTGCGGCCGACCAGCACCTGGTCGGCCTTCATGACGCGATCCGGATCGAGGCCCGAGCGCGGGATCACCTCGCTGTCTCCGAAGGTGCCGTATTCCAGCGCACGGCCCTCGCGCACGTCCATCGACATCCGCACGATCGGATCGTCCTGCGCCTGGCGGTGCACCTCGGTCAGCATGGCGTCCGGCTCATCGCCGGTGAAGAAGCCGCCGCCCTGGATCGGGGGCAATTGCGCGGGATCGCCGAGCACCAGCAGCGGGCAGTCGAACGACAAGAGGTCGCGGCCCATGTCGGCATCCACCATCGAGCATTCGTCGATCACGATCAGTTTTGCTTTTGACGCCGGCGCGTCGTCCCACAGCTCGAAGCTCGGCTGCTCCTCGCCGCTCTCGCGGGCGCGATAGATCAGGGAGTGGATGGTGGAGGCGTTGTCGCAACCCTTGTTGCGCATCACGAGCGCGGCCTTGCCCGTGAAGGCCGCGAACTTCACCTCGCCGTCGACGCCCTCCGCAATGTGCCGGGCGAGCGTGGTCTTGCCGGTTCCGGCAAAGCCGAACAGGCGGAACACCTGCGGCGTGCCCGATCGGCCCGGTTTGGCCTTCAGCCAGTCGGCGACGGCCTTGAGCGCGGCATCCTGATGCGGGGAAAAGGTCGGCATGGTCCAGCAGAGAATCGGCGCCGCCTGCTGCGGCGCGGACCCGTGAAACTAGCCATTCGCGCCGGCGACGCAAGCGATTCGAGACCCTCGCCTGCCGCCCGCTACTGCCAGCCCGGAACACCGCGCATGTCGGGCAGGTGGTGGGCGATGCCCTTGTGGCAGTCGATGCAGGTCTTCTCGCCGGTGAAGAGATAGCGCTCATGGGCGACTGCGGCGCGCGGCGACTGCTTGGTGATGTCCATGGATTGCGCGCTGTGGCAGTTGCGGCATTCCAGCGAGTCATTGGCCTTGAAGCGCGCCCATTCATGCAGCGCAAGCTCCAGCCGCTTGTCGGTGAACTTGTCGCGATTGTCGATATAGCCGAACAGATGGCCCCAGACCTCCTTGGAGGCCTGCATCTTGCGCGCGATCTTGTCGGTCCAGTTGTGCGGAACGTGGCAGTCCGGGCAGCTTGCCCGCACGCCGGAGCGGTTGGAGAAATGGATGGTCGTCTTCAATTCGGCAAAGACATTGTCCCGCATCTCATGGCAGGAGGTGCAGAATTTTTCGCTGTTGGTCAATTCCAGCGCGGTGTTGAAGCCGCCCCAGAAGATCACGCCGGCCACGAAACCCGCGAGCACCAAGATGCCGAGCCCGAAGATCGAGCTTGGGCGGAGCAGCACGTCGAGCAGCTCCAGCGCGAAATTCCACACCCGCCGCAACGCTCCCGGGCGCGCCTCCGGCTTGTCGGTCGCAGTCATCGGCGCCCACCCGGGCTGGCGCGGCTGAGCAGCGTGTCGATGTCGACGAAATCATTGCTGACGGGCGGCGTAACAACATTCTGCGGCACGTGGCACTCGGTGCAGAAGAAGCGCCGCGGCGAAACCGAGGCGAGGAACTGGCCGTCGCGGTCCATGAAGTGGGTAATCGACACCATCGGCGCCTGCGACTCCGCGGTCCGCGCGCGGGCATGGCAGGACAGGCATTTGTTGCCGTTGATGTCGATCTGGTAGCCGTCGATGGAATGCGGGATCACCGGCGGCTGTTCGGGATAGTTGCGCGTTTCCCTCTCCGCGGTGTTGCGGGTCTGCGGCATCGGGCTCGCCGGCCCCTCGTCATTGAGCGGGGTTGCCCCGCGCAGGCCCGAATTGAGCGTCTGCGCCGCGAGCGTGCCGGTGCCGGCTGCGATCGCGGCAACGAGGAAGATGATGGCGGTGTTCCTGACGGTTGTCCTGGTCATGGCCGTTACACCTTCTCGATCCGCACGGCGCATTTCTTGAAGTCGGTCTGCAGCGAAATCGGATCCGTGGCGTCCAGCGTCACCTTGTTGATGAGCTTTGATTCATCGAACCAGGGCACGAAGACGAGCCCGCGTGGGGGCCGGTCGCGGCCGCGGGTCTCGATCCGGGCGCGGACAAAGCCGCGGCGCGAGATCACCTTGACCTCGTCGCCACGCCTGAGCTTGGCGTCCTGCGCATCGTCGGGATGCATGAAGCAGACGGCTTCCGGGAACGCGCGATAGAGTTCCGGCACACGCCGCGTCATGGTGCCGGAATGCCAGTGCTCCAGCACGCGGCCGGTGGAGAGCCAGTAGGGGAAATCATTGTCGGGCGATTCCGCCGGCGGCTCGTAGGGCAGCGCGAAGATGCGTGCCTTGCCGTCGGGATAGCCGTAGAACTGGACACCCTTGCCCTGTTGCACATAGGGATCCGAGCCCTCGCGGAAACGCCAGCGCGTCTCCCGGCCGTTGACCACGGGCCAGCGCAGGCCGCGCTCGCGGTGATAGGCGTCGAACGGCGCGAGGTCATGGCCGTGGCCGCGGCCGAACGAGGCATATTCCTCGAACAGGCCCTTGTGCACATAGAATCCGTACGCCCTGGATTCGTCATTGGCGTAACCGGGCTCGATGTCGGAAAGCGGAAACCTGTCGACCACGCCGTTCCTGTAGAGCACGTCGAATAGGGTCTTGCCGCGGTATTCCGGCTTCTTCGCGATCAGCTCCTCCGGCCACACCTCCTCGATCTTGAAGCGCTTTGAAAACTCCATCAGCTGCCAGAGGTCGGAGCGCGCTTCGCCCGGCGCATTGACGAGCTGATGCCAGAATTGCGTGCGCCGCTCGGCATTGCCGTAGGCGCCCTCCTTCTCCACCCACATCGCGGTCGGCAGCACGAGATCGGCGGCCAGCGCGGTCACCGTCGGATAGGCGTCGCTGACCACGATGAAATTCTCTGGGTTGCGGAAGCCCGGATAGGTCTCCTCATTGGCGTTGGGACCGGCCTGGACGTTGTTGTTGACCTGCACCCAATAGGCGTTGAGCAGGCCGTCCTTGAGCATCCGACTCTGCAGCACGGCGTGATAGCCCGGCTTGTCGGGGATGGTGCCTTCGGGCAGCTGCCAGATGTGCTCGGCCTTGTCGCGATGCTCCTTGTTGGTCACCACCATGTCGGCGGGCAGGCGGTGCGAGAAGGTGCCGACCTCGCGCGCGGTGCCGCAGGCCGACGGCTGTCCGGTGAGCGAGAACGGGCTGTTGCCGGGCTCGGCAATCTTTCCGGTCAACAGATGGATGTTGTAGACGAGGTTGTTGCACCAGACGCCGCGGGTGTGCTGGTTGAAGCCCATGGTCCAGAAGCTGACCACCTTGGTCTTCGGATCGGCATAGAGCTCGGCCAGCGCCTCCAGGCGGTTGAGCGGCACGCCGGACATTTCGGCCGCCTTCTCCAGCGTGTAGTCGGCGACGAAGGCCTTGTATTCGTCGAAGCTGATGTCGGTTGCGTCATTGGCCTTGGTGCGGCCGGTCGCCTTCTTCTCCAGCGGATTTTCCGGACGCAGGCCATAGCCGATATCGGTCTGGCCGCGCTTGAACACGGTGTGCGCGGCGACGAAGTCCTTGTTGACGCGGTTGGTCTTGATGATGTGGTTGGCGATGGCGTTCAGCAGATAGAGGTCGGTCTGCGGCTTGAACACGAGGCCGATGTCGGCGAGATCGAAGGAGCGGTGCTCGAAGGTCGAGAGCACGGCGACGCGGACATGCGGGGCGGAGAGGCGGCGATCGGTGACGCGCGTCCACAGGATCGGGTGCATCTCTGCCATGTTGGAGCCCCACAGCACGAAGGCGTCGGCGGCCTCGATGTCGTCATAGCAGCCGGCCGGTTCGTCGATGCCGAAGGTGCGCATCATGCCTGCAACCGCTGATGCCATGCAGTGCCGCGCATTGGGATCGATATTGTTGGAGCGGAAGCCGGCCTTGAACAACTTCAAGGCCGCGTAGCCCTCCCAGATCGTCCACTGTCCCGAACCGAACATGCCGACGCCCGCGGGCCCCCGCTTCTTCAAAGCCGCCTTGAACTTCTCGGCCATGATGTCGAAGGCTTCGTCCCACGAGACGGGCGTGAACTCGCCGTTCTTGTCGTACTTGCCATTGGTCTTGCGCAGCATCGGCTGCGTCAGGCGGTCGTGGCCGTACATGATCTTGGAGAGGAAATAGCCCTTGACGCAGTTGAGGCCGCGGTTGACCTCGGCCTTGATGTCGCCATGGGTCGCGACCACGCGATTGTCCTTGGTGGCGACCATGACGCTGCAGCCGGTGCCGCAGAAGCGGCAGGCCGCCTTGTCCCACTTCAACTCGCTCTCATCGCGCTCGGTGACGAGGTTGGCGGCGAGTGCGGGAGCAGGCATGCCGGCGGCGGCGGCCGCGACGGAAGCCGCCTGCAGCTTCAGCATCTGGCGGCGGTCGAGTTTGGGTTCGCTCATCGGTATTCTCCGGGCCGGCGCAAATCAGGCGACGTCGATCGCATGAAAGACGAGCGCTGCCGCATGCACATGCGGCAGCATCGTGATGGTGGTGAGTGTAGAGCCGAGGCTGGACGCATCCGGCGCATCGACCACGACGACGAGCTTGCCTCTCGGATCACGGCCATGGATCTCGCAGCCCGGAAGCGCGAGGATTGCGGCCGCGACCTCGTCGAGCTGCTCGGGGCGGGCCTGCACCAGGATGCTCGCGATCTCGCCGCCCGGAGGGGCGACCACGCGTTCGGCGCAAAGTACGCGGCCGGTGATCAGGCTCCTGCGATCGATGGCGGGGGATTGGGCCATGTTGATGGTCCTCGTTCGGAATTGGCTAATGCGCGGAGGGCGGGCCGGGAGGCCCGGCCATCATCTGATAGACCCAGATGGCGAGCCCGTAGCTGCCGACGGTTGCGACCGCCAGCGCCGGCATCAGCACCGCCGTCAGGAACAGGAATGCAAAGATTTCCATGCGCCGGCGGCGCGAACGCCCGCGCATGTCGGGGTCTGCGACCGACACGTGTTTCTCTCGGAGGTTTTTCGGGAATGAAACGGCATCAGGGCCGTCGCCTGATTTCATCCTAGGCGATTCGGCCGGCATTCCCGTTGATTTGGATCAAGCCGTTCCAATTGGCGCTGGCCATCTGGCCTGGATCTCCCGCTGAGCGGAATTGGCCTGCCATGGACTTGGTCGGGCCGCCCGCTAGTATGTCCCCAACAAGAAAAGCCGAAGCGGGAGGCGCCGATGAAGTTCGGGATCTTCTACGAGTTGCAATTGCCGCGGCCGTGGGTGGCGGGCGACGAGCTGACACTCTACCAGAACGCGCTGACGCAGCTCGAGACCGCCGACCGGCTTGGCTACGACTATGCCTGGGTGGTGGAGCATCATTTCCTCGAGGAGTATTCCCACTCGCCCTCGCCGGAAGCCTTTCTCGGCGCGGCCAGCCAGCGCACCCAAAACATTCGGCTCGGCCATGGCATCCTGCAGCTCACGACGAACCATCCCGCCCGCGTCGCCGAGCGCGTGGCCGTGCTCGATCTCCTGAGCCGCGGCCGGTGCGAGTTCGGCATGGGCGAAAGTGCCTCCATCACCGAGCTCGAGCCGTTCGGCCGCGACATGGAAACCAAGCGCGAGGTGTTCGAGGAGGCGGTCCGCGCCATCTTTCCGATGTTTCGCGATGGCGGCTGCGAGCATCACGGCAAGTATTTCGACATGCCGTTGCGCAATGTGGTGCCGAAGCCCGTGCAGAAGC